>ENA-OPAC01000883-OPAC01000883.1-human-gut-metagenome-genome-assembly--contig:-NODE-883-length-15724-cov-4.088455_pt1 | contig 15724 bp, 10 predicted proteins | sample MGYA00241052_ERZ501420 | MGnify/ENA primary metagenome ERZ501420 (study PRJEB25962, sample SAMEA2042513) | human gut metagenome | biome: human gut; feature: human-associated habitat; material: faeces... | reverse complement strand
GTTTTTTGGTATTGTCAAGAAGCGAGCATTGTGATATGATATTATGAGCGATTTGTGTCAGCACATTTTCGCTAAGGAAGGCTGACAGTTTAATCCGATTATATTATTTATACCCACATAAATTTAAGGGAGGATTTTATTAATGAACGTTACTGTTGAAAGAGTAGAAAACGAGGCAACTTTAAAAATTACCGCTCCGGCTGCTGAGGTAAATGCAGGCTATAAAAAGGCTGTACAAAAAATTGCTGACCAGGTAAACATTCCTGGCTTCCGTAAAGGCAAAGCTCCGCGCGCTATTATCGAAATGCACTATGGCAAAGAAGCTGTAAAACAAGAAGCTTTTGAAATCGTTGCTAACAAAGCATACAGCGAAGCTCTGGACCAGGAAAAACTGATCCCTGTATCCGATCCTAAAGTTGAAGAATCTACCTTCGAAGAAGGCAAGGATATGGAACTGACCATTAAAGTAACCCTGAAACCGGAACCGGAACTGGGCGAATACAAAGGTCTGCATGTAGAGAAAAAAGAAGTTGAAGTAACCGACGAGCAGGTTGACGCTCAAATCAAAGATATGATGGGCCGCGATGCTAAAATGGTAGTTGCTGAAGAAGGCGCTGTAATTGAAAAAGGCGACTTCGCTATCATCGACTTTGCTGGTACTGTTGACGGCGAACCGTTCAGCGGCGGCGAAGGCAAAGGCTATCCTCTGGAAGTTGGCTCCAACTCCTTCATCCCCGGCTTCGAAGATCAGCTGGTTGGCCTGTCCAAAGGCGACTCCACTGACGTAGAAGTAACCTTCCCGGAAGATTACTTTGTTAAAGACCTGGCTGGCAAAGAAGCTATCTTCAAAGTAAACATCCAAGACGTAAAACGCAAAGAGCTGCCGGAACTGAACGACGAATATGTTGCTTCCAAGACCGACTTCAAAACTGTAGAAGAGCTGCGTGCTAACTACAAAGAGCGTATGCAAAAAGCTGCTGAAGCTAACGCTAAAGCTGAATACGAGCATGAACTGATTGACCTGGCTGTAGCTAACGCTAAATTCAGCGTTCCGGAAATCATGATTGAAGACAAAATCAGCCAAATGGTTGAAGAAATGAAAATGAGCCTGGAAAGCCGTAAAATGAGCCTGGATATGTACATGCAATACACCGGTTTGGACATGGCTAAAATCCGTGAAAACCAACGCCCGGTTGCTGAAGAAAACGTTAAGACCGATCTGGTTCTGGACGCTATCGCTAAAGCTGAAGACATTCAGGTTGACATGGCTGACGTTGATGCAGAAATCGCTGCTATTTCCGCACAACACGGTGCTTCCCCTGAAGAAGTTAAGAAAATCATCAAAGGCAACGGCACCATGGGCCTGCTGCTGGCTAACATCCTGCGCCGCAAAGCTGCACACGTTGTTATCGACAGCGCAAAATAATTTTAGGTTATACTTACAGTAAAGGAGTGTGACAAAATGAATTATGTGCCTATCGTTGTTGAACAATCTAGTCGTGGAGAACGTTCCTATGATATTTATTCACGTCTTTTGAAGGATAGGATTGTTTTCGTTACCGGTCCGATTGATGACAATATGGCAAATGTTGTCATTGCTCAGTTATTGTTCCTGGAGTCCGAGGATCCGGACAAAGACATCCATCTGTATATTAACAGCCCCGGCGGCAGCGTAAGCGCCGGTATGGCTATTTATGATACGATGCAGTATATTAAGCCTGACGTTTCTACTATCTGCATGGGCATGGCTGCCAGCATGGCATCCGTGCTCCTGGCAGCAGGCGCGCCGGGCAAGCGTTTTGCATTGCCGTATTCCCGTGTTATGATTCATCAGCCCTTGGGCGGTGCACAGGGCCAGGCAACGGAGATTGAAATCCATGCCCGTGAAATCCTGCGTATACGTGAAGAAATGAACCAGGTACTGGCAAAGCATACCGGTCAGACAGTGGAAAAGATTGCTGCCGATACTGAGCGCGATCATTATCTGACAAGTAAAGAAGCTAAGGAATATGGCCTGATTGATGAGGTTGTTTCCCGTAGTAAATCTGCAGAGTAAGATATACTATAAGGAGATTTAAAAATATGAATTTTGATGAAGGACATGATGGAAAACCATGCTGTTCCTTTTGCGGCAAGCGTGAAGGTCAGGTAAAAAGACTGATTTCCGGTCGTGGAGTATTTATCTGCGATGAGTGTGTCGACTTCTGCAAATCCATGCTTGACGAGGAAAAAGAAAGCGATGCTGCCGAGCAGTTGGCGAATGCAGCTGATCTGCCGAAGCCTCAGGAAATTAAGGCAATCTTAGATGAGTATGTTATTGGTCAGGATGAGGCTAAAAAAACCTTGTCCGTAGCGGTATATAATCATTACAAGAGAATCAACTACGAAATCCAGAATCCGGAGTCCAAACGCGACTTGGAGCTGCAGAAATCCAATATTCTGATGCTCGGTCCTACCGGCAGCGGCAAAACACTGCTCGCCCAGACTCTGGCAAAGATTCTGCAGGTTCCCTTTGCTATTGCTGATGCTACTACCTTAACGGAAGCAGGCTATGTAGGCGAGGATGTTGAAAACATTCTGCTCAAGCTTATAAGCAATGCCGATTATGACATTGAAGCTGCTCAACGTGGCATTATCTATATCGACGAGATTGATAAAATTGCCCGTAAATCCGAAAACGTTTCCATTACCCGTGATGTTTCCGGTGAAGGTGTTCAGCAGGCTCTGCTGAAAATCCTTGAAGGTACTGTTGCCAGCGTTCCGCCTAAGGGAGGACGTAAGCATCCGCATCAGGAATTTATCAATATTGATACAACTAATATCCTGTTTATCTGCGGTGGTGCCTTTGCTGGACTGGAGCATATCATCAATGCCCGCGTAGGTAAGAAAAACCTTGGCTTTGGTGCTGATATCCGCCGTAAGGAAGAGGTTGATAACGAGGCTGTATTTGCCAAGGTATTGCCTGAGGATATCATGAAGTTCGGTATTATTCCGGAATTTGCAGGACGTATGCCGGTAGTAGTAACACTCAATCCGTTGGATGAGGCTGCACTGGTACAAATACTGACTGAGCCGCGTAATGCGTTGGTTAAACAATACCAGCGTTTCCTGGAAATGGATGGCGTGGATTTGGAGTTTGAGCCGGGTGCTCTGACTGCTATTGCTGAGGAAGCATTGAAACGTAATGCCGGAGCGCGTGGCCTGAGATCTATTATTGAATCCACCATGCGTAACGTAATGTATGATGTTCCTTCCCGTGATGATGTAACAAAGTGCATTGTTACTGAAGCTACTATACGCCAGCATTGCGAGCCGCAAATGCTTACAAAATAACAAAATATCTAAGGGGGAAGGGTTAATATACCTTCTCCCTTATTTTATCGCTGTGGCAAGTATGCCTGTGTGCGTACTGCCAATAAATTTCTCTCTTGTTTTGGGAGCTTAAGGAGGGATTATATGGCTAATTTGATAATTACAAAGCCCCTTCTTGCTTTGAGGGGCGTCTTGATTTTTCCTGGCATGATTGCCAATCTGGATGTCGGCCGAGAAAAATCTATAGCTGCTATTGATGCAGCCGAAGGTACGGACAAGCAAATTATTCTGGTTGGGCAAAAACAGCCTGAGCAGGAAAATGTTGCTGCCGATGATTTATATGAATGGGGCGTTCTGGCTAATATCAAGCAAAGGCTGCAGCTGCCTAACGGTGCTGTGCGCTTGCTGGTAGAAGGCTTGGAGCGCGTACATGTGCTGAATGCGGTAGAGGTGCATGAGAATGAGCAGGAGTTCTTTGTCGGTGAGGTAGAAGTAGTGCCTGCTGACGATGCTGTAGATGCAGAAGCAGAAGGCTTGCGCCGTCTGCTGCTTGATGCCTTTGAGCAATGGGTGCTACTTACGAAAAAGGTTAATCCTGATACGGTGCAGTCTCTTAAGTCGCGTACTGATTTAAGTAAGGTGCCCGATATTATTGTCGGCTATCTGCCGCTGTCTTTGACCGAAAAGGAAGAGCTGCTGGAAATGGCGCCGCTGAAGCTGCGTCTGCGTAAATTATACGAGATTTTGGTGCGTGAGCAGGAAATTGCCGATGTAGCTAAAAATATTTCCGAGCAGGTACACCAGCAGGTGGAGCAGAATCAGAAGGAATATTATCTGCGTGAGCAGATTAAGGCTATCAGCAAGGAGCTTGGCGAAAACGAAGACGTACAGGCAGAAATCGCCGACTACAAGGAGCAGATGTCCAAGCTGAAAATGCCGCAAAATGTTGCGGAAAAAATCAACAAGGAGCTGGGACGTCTGGCGAAAATGCCGCCGATGACGCCGGAGGGAGCGGTAATCCGCACCTATATTGATTCTTTGCTGGCATTGCCTTGGGGCAAATTCACTAAGGATAATTTTGACCTGGATAAGGCGCAGGCTGTTCTCGATAATGACCACTACGGCCTGAAGAAGGTTAAGGAGCGCATTCTGGAATATCTGGCAGTGCGTGCGCTGTCCAAAAGCACACGCGGACCTATTCTGTGTCTGGTAGGACCTCCTGGCGTAGGCAAAACAAGCTTGGCGAGCAGCATTGCCAAGGCTATTAAGCGTAAATTTACCCGTGTTTCTTTGGGTGGTGTGCGTGATGAAGCGGAAATCCGGGGTCATCGCCGAACCTATATCGGTTCTATGCCGGGCCGTATTATTCACGGTATGCAGACTTGCGGCTGCATGAACCCGGTATTCCTGCTGGACGAGATTGATAAAATGGCTTCTGATTTTCGTGGCGATCCGGCTTCTGCTCTCTTAGAGGTGCTTGATCCGGAGCAGAACAACAGCTTCAGTGACCACTTTATTGAATTCCCGTTTGATTTGTCACATGTATTCTGGATTGTAACGGCAAATGCCGTAGATACTATTCCGCCGGCTCTGCTGGACCGTCTGGAGATTATCCAGCTGAGCAGCTATACTGATGAAGAAAAGGTTAAAATTGCCCAACTGCATCTTTGGCCGAAGGAGTTGAAGCTGAACGGCCTGGAAAAATACAAGGTCAGCGTCAGCGAAAAGGCTATCCGCCGTGTAATTCACGACTATACCAGAGAAGCAGGCGTGCGTAATCTGGAGCGTAAGCTGGCAGGCATCTGCCGTAAGGTTGCGTTCAAAATCGTCAAGGGCAAGAGTAAGGGTGCTCAGGTAACAGAAAAGAATCTGGAAAAATATCTGGGACCGGTTATTTACCTTGATGATGATATCAGCCTGAAATCAAGTGTCGGCGTTGCCAATGGCCTGGCATGGACCAGTGTCGGCGGCGAGCTACTGAAGGTAGAGGTGCTGGCGTTTAAGGGCAAAGGTAACCTTACGCTTACCGGTCAGCTGGGCGATGTAATGAAGGAGTCGGCTCAGGCCGGTTATACCTATATACGCAGCCGTGCGGAAGCGCTGGGGATTGCAGCCAACTTTGGTGAAACGATGGATATCCATATCCACCTGCCGGAGGGCGCTGTGCCGAAGGACGGTCCGTCTGCCGGCGTAACAATGGTTACTGCCATGGTATCGGCGCTGACAGGTAAAAAGGTTAAAGGCAAGCTGGCGATGACCGGCGAAATTTCCCTGTCCGGCAAGGTATGGCCTGTCGGCGGTATTAAGGAAAAAATGCTGGCGGCTTATCGCTATGGCGTAAAGACAGTACTGCTGCCGAAGCGCAATATGCAGGATCTGGACGAGCTGCCGGAAAATATTCGTAAGGAAATGCAGTTTATACCTGTTGAGCATCTTGATGATGTTTTGAAGCTGGCATTGGAGGATAAAAATGAGTAAAGATAATTGGGATATTATCCGTGCTAAATATGTGGCCTCCGCAGTACGCGCAGACCAATATCCGCAGCCTTCTCTGATTGAAGCTGCCTTTATCGGCCGCAGTAATGTCGGCAAATCGTCGCTTATCAATTCACTCTGCCGCCGCAACGGCCTGGCACGCGTAAGCTCTACTCCCGGTAAAACTCAGACCATCAACTTTTATGAGCTGGAGGCTAAGCGCGTAGTTGAGGGTGAGGATGAAAGGGCATCCTTTTATCTGGTAGATTTACCCGGTTATGGCTTCGCTAAAACAAACCATAATAATAAGGACCAATGGTCCGGCTTTATCAGCAAATATTTATCAGGCAGCGAAAACCTCGGTGTAGTCTGCCAGCTGATTGATATCCGCCATAAGCCTATGGACAGCGATATGGAATGCTTTAACTGGCTGCGCAGCTGCGGCCTGAAGGTACAGGTTGTACTGACAAAATCCGACAAGCTTTCTAAAAATGCGGCGATGTCCCAAAAGGCACTCTTTAAGCGCGAAATGGGCCTGAAGGAGCATGAGATTATCACTTATTCCTCCTCACAGCATACCATGCGCGGCGAGCTGATTGAACGCATTATGAATGCTTTATCCGCTAACGGTGTAGAGCAGGAGTAAAAGCTATGTTTTTAAACCGCTTATTGCTTTTTATCATGGCGCTTTGCCTGGGAAGCCTGCTGGTACGCATGCATCTGCCGATACCGTTTTTGCTGGGCGGCCTGCTGACTGCTTTGCTTTGTAAAACTCTGACACATCGCAGCAACGTAAGCTGGCCTAAGCAATGGCGTGAATATGCATTGATGGTTGCAGGCTACGGTATCGGTTCTACCTTTAGCTCGGACACTTGGAATAACTTTCTGGCTGAGCTGGTTGGTGTAGCGGAAGCAACGATAGTTATTTTAGCTGCCAGTATTGCCTTGGCCTTTGTTACGGCAAAGCTAGCGCGGGAAAACCTCAAAAGCTGCATTATGGGTATGCTTCCCGGCGGCATGACGCTGACGATGTTGCTTTGCGAGGACGACAAGGAGGTCAATCCTAATGTTGTCATGGTGATGCAAGTGCTGCGTCTGCTGGGCGTAGTTATTACTGTGCCGTTTCTTGTAATCTGGCTTTTGCATGCGCAGGTGACAGGCAGCAGCGTAGCATTGCCCAACCATGGCGGAGTACATTGGCTTGTTGTTGTGCCCTTATCTATATTGGGCAGCTTTATAGCAACCAAAATACATATGCCGACGCCGAAACTGCTTGGACCGATTTTGGCGACGGCTGCATTTTCCGTCTTTGACGGCGGTGTGCAGCCTGTGCCTTTTTGGCTCATGGCGGCGGCGCAGGCCAGCATCGGTCTGTTTATGGGTATGCAGCTTGATGCGGACCGCATCGTAAAAACCGAAAAAATGGTGCCCTATATTCTTATCGGTACGGCGATACTCATTGTTGTGAGCATCGGTATGGCTAATGTGCTTTCCGCACGCTACGGCTTTTCGCTGGTAACGGCGTTCCTGGCGATGGCGCCTGGAGGCATAGCCGAAATGTCTTTAGCCGGTATGAGTATGGGTGAGAATGTTTCGATTATCCTGACCTATCAGCTAGTGCGAGTGCTGGTGATAAATATCTTTATCCCGCCGCTGCTGGCATGGTGGTTTAAGGCTAAGCAGGCATAATTTTAGAGGATTGCAGAAAAATTTTTCATGATTTAAGAAAAATTTTTCTTGCAGTCCTCTTTGTTTTTTTGCATGTAAAATCCTTGTAAAAGCGCATGGTGCAAGGCTTTGAAGCATTATGAACATCTATCGGGACATAAAAAGTCCATAGTGGACAAAAATGTCATAAGGTGTTATACTTAATGCATATTAAGGCAAGACCTTAAAATAAAGCAGAAGGGATGATATGAAAATGACTTTTGAAAAATTTGTTGAAACTCTGTGCAACTTTAAATGGTATATGATTCACTGATTTCAGGAGGTGAGAATAATGCTGGAAAAATTTGTCAAAGCTTTATATGAAATGAATTTCTACTATATCCATTAACAGGTGGTATAAAAATGAAGATTGCTAAATCGTAAAGACGCTTGCAGCTGAGCTGTAGGCGTTTTTTATTGCCTTAAAGCCGGTTGCTACTGATATAATAGATTTTTTATTGTATTATATGTAAATTAAACACAAAGAACAGTTAATCGAAAATGGACACAAATATACATAAGACTGTTACATACATGGAATACAAATACAAAAATAAAAATCCACGAAAAAGGTTGACAAGGTAAATAGTAACTGCTATAATTAAGACAACAAGTTGATATTGATATTACAGGTGCGAAAGCTCAATAGAGAAGCCGGTGAAAGTCCGGCACGGTCCCGCCGCTGTGACGTGGAGCGTGTTTTGTTTATACCACTGGAGGGGTCCTCTGGGAAGGTGAAACACGTGAAGAAGCGAAGCCAGAAGAACTGCCTGTAAGATGCATCGTCGTTTGACCTGCGAGAGACGGGGAGAGATGTCGTAGAGCTGTAGTATAGGTTTGTGCACCTAGTAGCTTTTGATATTTCGCCGTTTTTCAAAAGTCCCGCCCGTATTGGGTGAAGGATTCTTTTTGAGAAACGGTTTTCTGTTTCTTATGCCATTGAAGGTCACGTGATGGCTGTGACCTTTTGGAGAGTGGCCGGGCCATCGATGTTATCTGTCATACTTGTCCGCGATACTGGACATATCGTGTTTTTCAAATCCCATTCTCAAATTTTTCTTTTAGCTGAGAACATTTCCTTTCTCCTCTCAAGTACGACAGCGTAGGGGTGCGCTGTCGTGCTGACAATCCAGCCATCACAAATGTGGTGGCTTTATTTTTTGCTGTTTAAAGGGAGGTTATTGATATGAAAGAATTATATTTGGCAGGCAAAATTGCTGAACTGCTTGCGGCCTTTGAAGGTATGAAAGGCGTTGAAGAAGTTGTTGCCGGACGTGCTAAAGCCAGCGGTGAGCTGGAAGTAAAGTGCGTACGTGTGCAATATAACCCCAAAAAGACAGATATCTGCGAGCTTTTGAAAAAATACTTTAATGAAGGTGTAAATCCCTATATCATCGCAGAAGATCCTTTGGAACAGGCTGCTGTTATTTACAAGGCTGCCGAAGATGTTCCGCAGATTGAATACTATGCCCGTTTTATGCAGAACCGCGGCGCAGAGCCTGGTGCTGCTTTAGGCAACATGATTCTTAATGATACTATGCCTGAAGAAAACGAGCTGCGCAGAGTCCAGATTAATTACGGACGTCTGCAGGAGTTCTTGGCAGATTAAACTGCCTGTTATTTTGTTATATACGGCCTGGACAACCGTGACCGTGTATATAAATGCTGTTTGCTTCTTAAAATCTATCCAAGCAAGGATGCGGCACATGTCCCCTGATGACCGGGTGAGAGCGGTCGGATAGCAGCTGCATCAGCAGACGAGATTGGCTGGAGGTGATATGCGTTTCAGCTTGGTGCTGTGAGCTTTTTCACAGTAATGATTAAATTATTAAAGGAGGATTATTTGAATGGCTGATGAACAACAAAAAACTGCAGCAGTCGTTGATGGCGAAAGACCGTTGACAGACAAAGAACTGGAAGCCATGTTGCGTAAGTCAGAGAAAGTAACCGAATTCCCGGAGGTAACTTTTGATGAATTTACCGAACCCACCTGGGATGAATGGGTGGAGGCATGTAATGCACTGTTGAAGGGCAAACCCTTTGACAAGATCATGTATACCAAAAACTACGAGGGCATTACCTTTGACCCGATTTATACTCGTAAAGGCACTGATGCAATTCTGCCGACCAACGATTATCCCGGTATGGGCGATTTCCTGCGCGGAGCAACTGTTAACGGTTATGTACACGAGCCCTGGGGCATTGCACAAGCTTGCGATGAAACCCTGCCGGCTGAAAACAACGAGCTGCTGAAGGAAGAAATTTCCAAGGGCTCCACTGTTTACAATATCAAACTGGATACTGCAACCAAAAACGGCGTAGACGTTAAAGATGCAGAAAAACCCGGCGATATTGGCGTGAACGTTACTACTGTTGAAGATATGAGCGTTCTGCTGAATGGTCTGAAACTTGACAAATATCCTATTATGATGTACACCGGTGCCGGCGCTAAAAACCTGCTGGCTCTGACTGTTGCTGCTCTGAAGGGTGCCGGTCATGATGTTAAAACCCTGCGCGGTGTTATCGGCGGCGACCCGATCGGCGAGCTGGTAAAAACCGGTAAAACCGAAACCTCTCTGGATGCTTTGTATGATGAAATGGCTGAAACCATTAAATTTGCTAAAGCTAATACTCCGGAGCTGCGCACTGTTTTCATCAACAGTGATGCTTACACCGATGGCGGTGCGGAAGCAGTTCAAGAGGTTGCTTACACCTTTGCTACTGCAGTTGAATATGTACGTCAAATGCAAAAACGCGGTGTTGAACTGCATGACATTGCTAACTCCCTGTACTTCTGCTTCAACCAAGGTGCTAACTTCTTCATGGAAATCGCAAAACTGCGTTCCCTGCGTATGATCTGGGCAGCTATTATGGAAGCATTCGGTGCTGAAGAAGCAGACCGTGCTATTAAAGTTCATGGCCGTTGCGCTCGCTTCACCAAAACCGTTGTTGACCCGTATGTAAACATGCTGCGTAACTGCACCCAAACCTTCTCCAGCGTTGTAGGCGGCGTTTGCACTTATGACAACCCGCCGTTTGACGAGCTGATCCGTAAAGGCGACGTATTCTCCCGTCGTATCGCTCGTAACCTGCATGTCATGCTGCAAGAAGAATTTGGTATGCTGAGCCCGATCGATGCTGCCGGCGGTTCTTGGGGCGTTGAAACCCTGACCAAGCAGATCACCGAAAAAATCTGGGCTGAGTTCCAAAAGGTTGAGGAAATGGGCGGCATCATTAAAGCTCTGGAAGCCGGCTATCCGCAAGCACAAGTTGCTGACGTTCTGGCTAAGCGCTTCAAAGCTCTGGAAATGCGCAGCGATCGCGCTGTTGGCGTAAACATGTACCCGAACATGACCGAAGAACCGCTGGAGCGCCGCGAAGAGGACACTCCGAAACTGAAGAAAGAACGCGAAGCTGCTGTTGCTGCTTACGTTGCTGACATCGACACCAACTATCTGGCCGGCAAGCTGGCTGCTGTTGAAACTGTTGAAGGCGCAATCGAAGCATTCAGCAACGGTGCTACTATCGGCCAGGTTGCTGCTGCATCCTGCAAGGCTGAAGCTCCGGAAACCGTTGAAGCAATCGCTGCTCATCACTGGACCGAGCGCTATGAAGCACTGCGTTTCGAAACTGAAGACTATGTTAAGAAAACCGGCAAAAATGTTGAAGTATTCCTGTGCAACATGGGACCGATTCCTCAACATAAAGCTCGTGCCGACTTCTCCACCTCTTTCCTGCAGGTTGGTGAATTCAACGTTCATCTGAACGATGGTTTCCAAGACGGCGAAGATGGCGATCAATACGAAAAATGCCTCAAAGCTTTCAAAGAAGGCGACTACGATGTTGCAGTTATCTGCTCCACCGATGCTACCTATCCGGAAATCGTTCCGAAACTGGCTCCGATGATTAAAGCAGCTATGAAACCGTCCGCTACTCTGTTCCTGGCCGGCGCTGCTCCGAAAGACATGGAACAAGTTTACAAAGATGCTGGCGTTGACGATTTCATCAGCGTAAAAGCTAACTGCTTCCAAACTCTGAAGATGCTGCAAAAGAAGAAAGGGATGATTGAATAATGAGCATTAATCCGGATTTCACTAAAGTAGCCCTTCCTGATCATCCTTCTTGTTCTTATGACGAATGGAAGAAAAATCTGGAAGAAAAAATGGGCGAAAATTATGATGCCCTTTATGATACTACCTTGGAACGTATTCCTAAAGCTCCGCTGTACACCAAGGATATCTATGATAAATGTAACCATTTGGACTTCATGAGCGGTATTCCTCCGTTCCTGCGTGGTCCTTACTCCACAATGTATGTATTCCGTCCGTGGACTGTACGTCAATATGCAGGTTTCTCCACTGCGGAAGAATCCAACGCATTCTATCGTCGTAACCTGGCTGCAGGCCAAAAAGGTCTGTCCATCGCGTTCGACTTGCCGACTCACCGCGGCTATGACGCTGATAACCCGCGTGTAGTTGGTGACGTTGGTAAAGCAGGCGTATCTGTTTGCTCCATGCTCGATATGAACATCCTGTTCTCCGGTATTCCTCTGGATCAGATGTCCGTATCCATGACCATGAACGGCGCAGTACTGCCTGTACTGGCATTCTTCATCGTATCCGGTGAAGAACAAGGCGTTGATAAATCTATCATGGCCGGTACCATTCAGAACGATATTCTGAAAGAGTTCATGGTACGTAACACCTACATTTATCCGCCTGCTATGTCTATGCGTATCATCGGTGATATTTTCGAATATACCACCAAATATATGCCTAAATTCAACAGTATTTCCATTTCCGGTTACCATATTCAAGAGTGCGGCGCAACCTGCGACCTTGAATTAGGCTACACTCTGGCCGATGGTATGGAATATATCCGTACCGGTGAAGCTGCAGGCCTGCCTGTAGACGCATTCGCAAAACGTCTGTCCTTCTTCTGGGATATGGGCAAAAACTACTTCATGGAAGTTGCTAAAATGCGTGCTGCTCGTGTTCTGTGGGCTAAGATTCTTAAGAGCTTCGGCGCTAAGAACCCGAAATCCATGGCACTGCGTACTCACAGCCAGACTTCCGGCTGGTCTCTGACCGAACAGGATCCGTTCAACAACATCTCCCGTACTTGTATGGAAGCTATGTCTGCTGCTCTGGGCCATACCCAATCTCTGCATACAAACGCACTGGACGAAGCTATCGCACTGCCGACCGACTTCTCCGCTCGTCTTGCTCGTAACACCCAGCTGTACATCCAGGATGAAACCAAAGTCTGCAAGATTATCGATCCGTGGGGCGGTTCCTACTATGTTGAATACCTCACCAACGAAATCATTCGCCGTGCTTGGGCTCATATCCAGGAAGTTGAAGCACTCGGTGGTATGGCAAAAGCTATTGCAACCGGCCTGCCGAAGATGCGTATCGAAGAGTGCGCAGCTCGTCGCCAAGCTAACATCGATAGCGGTAAAGAAACCATCGTTGGCCTGAACAAATATCGTCTGGCTAAGGAAGATCCTCTGAACGTACTGTCCATCGATAACACCGCTGTACGTAACGCTCAGATTAAACGTCTGGAAAAACTGAGAGCAGAACGCGACAACGACGCTGTTGCACGCGATCTGGAAGCTATTACCCGCGCAGCAGAAACCCGTGACAACGGCAACCTGCTGGAAATGGCTGTACAAGCTGCTCGCGACCGTGCTTCCCTCGGTGAAATTTCTGACGCAGTTGAAAAAGTATCCGGTCGTTTCAATGCTGTAATCCACACTGTATCCGGTGTATACTCCAGTGAATTCAGCGGCAACGATGACATGGAAAAAGCTACCAAACTGGCTGATGAGTTTGAAAAACTTGAAGGCCGTCGTCCTCGTATCTTCCTGGCTAAAATGGGCCAAGACGGTCATGACCGCGGACAAAAAGTTCTGGCAACCTCCTTCGCTGATATGGGCTGGACCGTCGACGTTGGTCCTCTGTTCCAGACTCCGGAAGAATCTGCACAAGACGCTGTAGATAACGACGTTGATATGGTTGGCTTCTCTTCCCTGGCTGCAGGTCATAAAACCTTGCTGCCGGCAATCGTTGAAGAACTGAAGAAACGTGGCCGTGAAGATATCATGGTATGTATCGGCGGCGTAATTCCTGCACAGGATTACGACTACCTGTATGAACATGGTGCAGCAGGCATCTTTGGACCTGGTACCAACATTCCTAAGTGCTGCATCCAATTACTGCAAATGTTGGTTGACCGTGCAAAAGCTGAACACGCTGAAGACTGAGGTGATATAAATGCCTGAAACTGGTGAAAAAGATATTAGGCCGAGTTGGGTACCCCTGAAAAAAGATCCTAACTTTGCCTGCTCTGTAATGGGCGGGATTGACAGTGCCGTAAACGCTGTCAGCGAGGAGAAGTATAACCCTGTGGATAATATTAGGAAATTCCCCTTGAGGAAAAAGCCTAGTCCGGAAGAGTTAATAAAAGGAGTCAGTGAAGGCGATCGTAAAACCTTATCTCAAGCTATTACTCTTATAGAAAGCAATGCACCGAGGGATTTTGATAAAGCACAGCGTGTCCTGCAGGCTCTCCTGCCGCGTACAGGCAAAGCTTTGCGCATCGGCATTTCCGGTGTACCGGGTGCCGGCAAAAGTACCTTTATCGAGTCTTTTGGCCAGATGCTGTGTCATCAGGGCTACAAGGTCGCAGTTCTTGCTGTCGACCCTACCAGCTCTATTACCGGTGGCTCTATTTTGGGTGATAAAACGCGTATGCAGATGCTTTCGCGTGAACCTAATTGTTTTATCCGTCCGTCCCCTGCAAAGGGTACCTTGGGCGGCGTTGCCCGTAAAAGCCGTGAAACCATGCTGCTTTGCGAGGCTGCAGGCTGTGACGTTATCTTAGTAGAAACCGTAGGTGTAGGCCAGTCCGAAATCACTGTCCGTTCGATGGTTGACTTCTTTATGCTGGTAGTACTGACCGGTGCCGGTGATGATTTGCAAGGCATCAAGAAAGGCATCATGGAGGTTGCCGACGCTATCGTTGTCAACAAAGCCGATGGTGACAATCTGCCTAAAGCTATCGTTACCCAGGGTGAGTATGAGCGTATGATTGAATTCATCCGTCCTGCTACCGAAGGCTGGAAAACTCACGCCTACAGATGCTCTGCTTTGACCAAGGAAGGCCTGCTTGAGCTTTGGGCAGTAATGCGCAAGTTCGAAAAGGTTACCAAGGAATGCGGTTCCTTCGATAAACGTCGTAAATCGCAGACTATTTCTTGGGTTAACAGCATGATTGACGAGCATTTACATAACCTGTTCTTTGAAGATCCGATGATTAAAGGACGCTTACCGGCAGTAATGGAAGCAGCTGTTAATGGCGTGGTATCCCCAAGTCAGGCTGTTACCGAGCTGATTAATGCCTTTGATATTGATCGTGCTTCAATGAGGCATCGCAATCAAAACAAATAAAGTCCGGCAAGAAAGCACCCAGTGGTGATTTTTGACCGGCAAAAACAAAAGGCTGTCACTGATGAAGCTTCATCAGTGACAGCCTTTTTGTTATATAATGCCTTGCGGATGCTGCAAAACATTAATATAGAAGTGTAAAAACACAATGTAAAATAAAGTTAGGAGTGAGAATTTTCACCATAAAAGAGTAAGAGATGCTAATTCTTTTGTCGTCAACAAATGAGCGCATATTTAGTGAGATACATTCTTATAATATTTTTTTCGGGAACTTTTTCGCTAAAGTCTTGACATTCTTAATCGGACTTAGTATAATTAAAAGCAACAAATCAATATTTCGTATGAAGCGCTAATTGGTGAAAATCCACACGGTCCCGCCGCTGTAACAGGCTTGCCTGGAGTCAGCAAAGTACTTCGTACAAGCATATGCTTGACCTGCGAGCGACAGGAGAAGATGTTAACAGACAAGATACTGTTTATGTGAGAGTGGCAGCTATCTTAATTGTGCGCATTAACCGTCTTTGCTTGCAAAGACGGTTTTTTCAACTATCAAATGTGGGTCGAAATATTGATTTCCCAAACATTAGAACAAACTAAGCAAATCGGACAATTTGCTGTTCTGTTACGTAAAGATTTTTCAAATTCTCCTTCTCCTCCAATTTTATCGTGTGTAGCTTGTTACAGGGGTGTGGCAATGCAACAATAAAAAAACCGCCGGGTAAGGCGGCTTTTTTATTGCTTTCGTAAGGAAAGATAAGCTTAGTATAAAACAAAAAACC
>ENA-OPAC01000863-OPAC01000863.1-human-gut-metagenome-genome-assembly--contig:-NODE-863-length-16056-cov-5.902756_pt1 | contig 16056 bp, 18 predicted proteins | sample MGYA00241052_ERZ501420 | MGnify/ENA primary metagenome ERZ501420 (study PRJEB25962, sample SAMEA2042513) | human gut metagenome | biome: human gut; feature: human-associated habitat; material: faeces... | reverse complement strand
TGCGGGGCGGTAAAAATCTTCATGGAGAATAAATCCTCGCCGCTCTGTACTTTTCTACAAATTTGGTGGGATTTGCGATAAAGGGTATCACGGATTGCGGCGAGCGTCAAGATGGTTTTGCAAATTTTATTGCAGTAAAGCAGTGATAGTAGGACTTATAAGACGGAAGGTCTGCACGCTGGAGGCTTTACTGGAAAATCAATAAATGCTTTTACAGGTCTTTGCCCAAAACTTTTTGAAATACTTGAATTTTTACTGCGAAATCGTTATCCTTCTATTATACACATTTATACACAAAAGATGGACTGGAATGGAGCAGCGTATGACCAAAAAAGAGGAAGTGTTGGCTTGCGTGCAGTGGCTGATCACCACGGTGCCGGACAAACAGGAGAAAGGTGCGACTACACAGGAAATTGCCGAAAAGATGCAGATGCAGCGTTCCAATATCAGCACGCTGTTGAATGAACTGGTGCAGGAAGGAAAACTGGAAAAGTTGTCGGGGCGGCCTGTCTGCTATCGACCTTGCAATCTGCCACATATAGTGCAAAAGGAAACCTCCTGCTTCAAGGTGCTGGCGGGCTGTGAGGGCTGCCTGAAACCAATGATCCAGCTTGCTAAGGCGGCAATCCTGTACCCGGAGCACAGCCTGAACACCCTCATCGTGGGCGCGGCCGGCGTGGGAAAAACGACCTTTGCCTATTTGATGTACCAGTTTGCACAGGAAAACGACGTGATCGCGCAACAGGCACCATTTGAGCGGTTTTCCTGCCACCTTTCGGAAGGGCAGGAGAAAGAGGTCGGGCAGCGGCTATTCGGCCCGGATGGAGCGATGCAGCATGCAGCGGGAGGGGTGCTGTTCATTGACAGCGTAGACAACCTTTCCTCCAGCCTGCGGGAACGGCTGCTGGATATGATCGACAACGATGGCCAGGAACTGCAAAAGGTCGTCCTGATCTGCTCGGCCAGCGAAAAAGCCCGCCCGGTGATCCTGGATTCCCTGACGGCGCATTTTTCAGCTAGAGTCGAGCTGCCCTCCCTGCAGGCGCATTCCATTGCGGAACGCTTTGCGCTGGTGCAGCAGTTTTTGACCGATGAGGCCGTTCGGATGAAACGGGGCATCCGGGTCAATGCGGAGCTGCTCCATAGCCTGTGCCTGTACCGGTGCGAGAACAACATCAAACAGCTGCGGAATGATATCCGGCTTGGCTGCGCCAATGCGTACGTCCATGCGTTCAACAGCGCAGAAAAGGAGCTGATCCTCTACCTCAATGATTTCCCGTCGGGGGTAAGCCATGGCCTGCTCTACTACAAAAAATACCGGGATGAGCTGGAAGCACAGATCCCGCAGGAGTATGTCTATACCTTTTCGGAAGATACGATGCGTAAGGAAAATCTTCGGGAAACTTCCCTGCCGGAGATCGGGCACCAGATGCTGAACGCCTCGGTCTATGATACGATCGACCGCAAAGCAGAAGAACTGCGCGGGCGCGGTATCGGGGATGAAGACATCGGGCACATCATCAACGCAGAACTGGAATATGATATGAAACAGTTCGCTAACCGGATCACCCAGAGCAAGGTCAGCCGGGAGTCCCTGTGCAAGGTGATGGATCGCCGGATCGTGGATATGGTGGATGCCATGCTGAAGGAGGCAGCGGCCAGATTTAACAAGGTATACCCCGAAACCACGTTTTACGGGCTGTGCCTGCATCTGTCCTCTACCATCGAACGCGGGGCTTCTTCCCGGCACAATCTATCCAATGAGCGCATCCTGGATGTGGTTGAAAAGTGCAGGGAAGAGTACGCCCTGTGTATGCGTTTTGCATCGGCGATCGAACAGGAGTTTGATATCCGGCTTTCCATCGACGAGGCTGTGTTCATGACGATGTTCCTGTGCGACCCCAGCCTGTACCGTAAAAGTGAGAACGGCCCGGTCGTGCTGGTCGCCATGCATGGCGATTCCACGGCGTCCTCCATGGTGGACGTGGTCAATTCGTTGGCAGGCTGCGGGAATGCATATGCCTATGACATGCCGCTGGATAAGGACATGCAGCAGGCTTACGACGAGCTGAAGGCGGCAGTGCAGGAGCTGAACCGCGGGCAGGGCATCCTGCTGGTGTACGACATGGGCTCCCTGCGCACCATGGCCGAGATCATAACCAAAGAAACCGGTGTGCCGATCCGCACGGTGGCACTGCCCGGCACGCTCATTGCGGTGGACTGTGCTCGCAAGGCCAACAGCTGCAGTTCGCTGGATGAACTGCAGGAAGGCGCTATGGAGAGCTGCCGCGATTTCTATACACAAATCGCCGAGCCGTCCGGCCGTGCGCACCGCAGCAAGGTCATCATTACCTTGTGTATGACTGGCGAGGGCGGTGCGATGCAGATGAAGCACTATCTGGAAAAGAACGCTGCCATGAACGATACGGACATCATCCCATTGGCAGTGGATGACCGCAAGGCACTGTTGACCGAAATCAACCATCTGAAGGAAAATCATGAGATCGGCTGCGTGGTGGGAACCTATGATCCGGGGCTGTATAATATCCCGTTCATCTCGGTCGTGCAGCTGTTTGAGACCCCGGTGGACAAGCTGGATATCCTGTTGACGATGCCGGAGGAAGAGCGCACCAAGGTCAATTATGAGATGATCTATGCGTACCTGGCGGAGCAGATGCCCGGCTTTGATGTCAAAAAGCTGCGCAGGTGTCTGCCAAAGGCAATGGCACAGCTGAAAAAGGCGGTGCAGGGGTTGACGCAGGACCAGGAGTTGGGATTGTTTCTGCACATATCCTGCGCGGTGGAGCGCATCCGAAAAGGGGAGAACATGCCGGAGAAAACGAACCGGCAGGCAATCATCAGCCGGAACAAGCGGCTGTACAATGATCTGCATGATATCCTGCGGGGCGTGGAGGACACATTCGGGATCCAGTTCTCGGATGACGAACTGGCTTATATTATCGGAATCGTCAAAAAACTGTGAGGCTTTGTGTATACTCTGCCAAAACAGAAGAAACACGAAAAAAGGAGCTGTGCCGGGAGGTGTGGCTCCTTTTTTGTGCGATTTCTTCGTTTGACCACTCAGAATGAATAGAATATTATGCTTTTTTGACCGGAATTTGAATTTTTGTAAAAAACAGTTCCGGTATTCAGTGCGCGTAGTGTATGAAGAAAAAGAAAATCTGAAAGTATGATTTTTACCGGAACTGGGTATTTTGGACAAAAAATGGAGCAAAAAACCAAAAATATGGGCCTTGCTCCGGAAAATGAAAGGACGAAGTGTCTAAAATCTGCGGCGAGCGTATAAATTCCGGCACCGGAGGCCATTTAGAACGGGTTTGACACCGGGCGGCGAGCATCTGTATAATCGGGCCAATGAAAGCGGCACACCGCCGTGCGATGCCGCAAACCGATGAAGGAGGAATACACCTATGGCAATGACCCCCGATGAGCTGATCGACACTTCCATGATGCTGATCGTCCACTCCGGCGATGCCCGTGCCGCTGCGTTCCACGCATTGCAGGAAGCAAAAGCCGGCAACTACGAGGAAGCGAAAAAGCTGATGGCAGAATCCCAAGAGAAGGCGCTGGAGGCGCACCACATCCAGACCGGCCTGCTGACCGCTGAGGGCAACGGCGAAGGCCCCCAGGTCAATCTGCTGCTGGTTCACGCACAGGACCACCTGATGACCAGTATGCTGGCACAGGAGCTGATTGCAGAGCTCATTGAGCTGCACGAAAAGAAGGCAGACAAAGAGTAACCCTTGACCGAACATCCACCCCATCACACATTTAAAGGAGGATTTTCTCATGGCAAAAGAGAAAAGCGCGATCGAGCGTTTTGCCGAAAGCAAGTTTATGAGAAAACTGCAGGAAGGCAGCCAGAAGCTGGCTTCCAACGAGATCTTCTCGACCATTTCCGGCGGCATGGGCGCTACCATGGGTTTGATCATGGTTGGTGCTGTCATCCAGATCGTCTGCGCTGTTGGCGCAATGTTCGGCTGGGATACTTCCAGTGCATCCTATCAGGCATTCTATATGCCCTATAAGCTGACCATGGGTCTGATGGGCTTCTTCATGTGCTTCTCCATGGCATATAACTATGCCAAGCGCAAGAAGATGAACCAGATGCAGTCGGTCGTTACCGCTCTGGTCTGCTACATCCTGGTCGTTTCTCCCCCGGTCTCTGCTTCCGTGGTCGCCGCAGACGGCACCATCGGCAGCGCATTTGATGCCCTGAATCTGAGCAGTCTGGGCACCGGCGGCATGTTCGTGGCCATCATCGTGGGTCTGTGCTCTGTAGCCATCAGCAAGTTCGTCATCGACCATAACTGGACCATCAAGCTGCCCGACGTTGTGCCCGAAGGCATTGCACACTCCTTCAACGCCATCATCCCCATGGGCGTGAACATCATTATCTGGTACGGTATTTCCCTGATCATCTCCGCTGTTTCCGGCGGCGCTCTGACCCTGTCCAGTCTGATCACCCTGATCCTGTCCGTGCCGGTCAATTTCCTGACCTCCACTCCGGGTATGTTCGTGGTCATTGCTCTGGCTCAGCTGTGCTGGTTCTTCGGCATCCACGGCACCGGCGTGATCTTCACCGTTCTGATGGTGCCTTACATCACCGCTTACACCACCAACTCTGCACTGGCCGCTGCTGGTCAGCCTCTGCTGTTCTTCCCCGTCTTCCTGATGAGCGGCAACGGCATCATGGGCGGCGCCGGCAACACCATGCCCTTCTCCCTGATGGGGCTCAAGAGCAAGTCCAAGCGCATCCAGGCCGTGTCCAAGGCATCTTTCGTTCCCGGCCTGTTCGGCATCAACGAGCCTGCCATCTTCGGCTACCCCATCATGTACAACGCCATCCTGCTGATCCCCTTCATGCTGTGCCCGATGGTCTGCTCCGCTCTGCTGCTGGTGGCATGGAACCTGCACTGGATCGCTTATCCGCAGGTGCTGATCATGACCACTCTGCCGGTCGTGTTCCAGACCTTCCTTACTACACTGGACTGGCGCAACGTCATCTTCGCGATCCTGATGTTCCCGGTCTGCTGGCTGATCTGGCGCCCCTTCTACAAGATCTACGAGAAGCAGTGCATCGAAGAAGAGGCTGCTGCCGAAGCTGCTGAACTGGCTGCCCAGAACAAGTGATCTTGCAAGATCCGGGCAACCCTTACAACTGTAAATTTACCACTTTGGAACCCAAAGCCGGTTGAAAAAAGCGGGCCGGTCGGCATGGATCGGCTCGCTTTTTCGGTTTTTATCACACAGAATAAACATTTAAGGAGAAACTGAAATGCAAAAGAGAAGACTGGGCATCTCCCTGTACCCTGAGCGCAGTACCTTTGAGCAGGATGTGGCTTATCTGGAAAAGGCTGCAAAGCTGGGCTTTGACCTGCTGTTCATCGCTCTGCTGGGCGCAGGTGACCGCCAGCAGACCATCGACCGCTACAAGCCCCTGCTGGCCAAGGCCAAGGAGCTGGGTTTTGAGATCGAAGCCGATGTGAACCCCATGATGTTTGAACGCATGGGCATCAACGCCAGCTTCTTCCACGGTCCGCTGGATCTGTCTTTCTTCACCGAGCTGCAGGTGGATATCCTGCGTCTGGATCTGGGCCTGAACGATATGGAAGAAGCCTTCCTCTCCAAGAACAAAGAGGGGATCAAGATCTGCGTGAACGGCTGCAACACGCAGGATCATGTGGGTCATGTACTGGCTGCCGGCGGTGACCGTGATATGATCCTGGGCTGCCACAACTACTATCCGCACCGCTACACCGGCGTTTCTCTGGAGCATTTTGAAAAGGGATCTGCACCCATGGTCAAGCACAACCTGCGTCTGCAGTCCTTCGTTACCTCCCAAAACCCGGAGGCCTTTGGCCCCTGGCCCGTCACCGAGGGTCTGCCCACGCTGGAAATGCACCGTGACTGGCCCATTGAGATCCAGGTGGGGCACTATGTGATGATGGGGTATGTCAACGATATCATCATCGCCAACGCCTACGCCACCGATGCCGAGCTGGAAGCCATGGCCGCCGCCAACAGCACCAAGATCATGTTCCACATGACCCCGGCCGAAGGCCTGCCCGAGAGCATGAAGAAGCGCCTGCGGATGAACCTGTCCGTTCGTGGCGACAGCGGCGAGTGGATCATCCGCACCCTGGAGAGCCGTATGCTGCGAGAGGCGACCGAGCCCTTCAACACCGTGGACATCCAGCCCGGTGACGTGCTGATCGACAACAACCTCTATGGCCAGTACGCCGGTGAGGTGCAGATCGCTCGTAAGCCCATGAAGAACTACGGCAAGACCAACGTGGTGGGCCACATCGACCCCCGTGAGGTCGAATTGCTGCCCTACATGAAGGGCTCCACCCCGTTCGGGTTCAACTTCTGAAAACTAGAAAGGAAGGTGCGTCCCCATGCCTTTCCCGAAGGATTTCCTCTGGGGCGGTGCTACCGCTGCCAACCAGTGTGAAGGCGGCTGGAACGAGGGCGGCAAGGGCCTTGCCGCTTCGGACGTGCAGACCGCCGGTTCCCTGACGGAACCCCGCTATGCGACCTACATCGATAAGGACGGCAACCCCGGCAAGGTGATGGGCTTCCAACCCCTGCCGGAGGGAGCCCACCGGGCCGTGCTGCCGGGTTACTACTATCCGTATCATGAGGCTATCGATTTCTACCACCACTACAAAGAGGACATTGCCTTGTTTGCCGAGATGGGCTTCAAGGTGTTCCGCATGTCCATCGCCTGGACGCGCATTTACCCCAACGGCGTGGAGGAAACGCCCAATCAGGCTGGTCTGGATTTTTACCGGAACGTATTTCTGGAATTGAAGAAGTACGGCATCGAGCCGCTGGTCACCATCCAGCATTACGATGTGCCGCTGTATCTGGAAGAAACGTTTGGCGGCTGGAAGAACCGCAGGCTGATCGAGCTGTTTGACCGCTACACCGAGACCATCTTCCGGGAATACAAAGGTCTGGTCAAATACTGGCTCACCTTCAATGAGATCAACGTGCCCCTCATGATCAAGGATTTGATCCCTGGTTACCCGGCAGAGAACATCCGGCAGGATTTCCAGCTGCTGCACCACCAGTATGTGGCCAGCGCCCGTGCCGTGAAACGTGCTCATGAGATCGATCCTGAAAATGTGGTGGGCTGCATGATCGGCGGTGGACCCAGTACCTACCCACTGACCTGTGACCCCAAGGACGTGCTGCTGGTTCAGGAAAAATTGCAGGAAGGCATCTACTACACTGCCGACGTGATGGCCAAGGGTGCGTACCCATACTTTGCACCAAAGATCTGGAAAAAGTACGGCGTGAATCTGGACATAACGCCTGAAGATGTGGTAAACTTGCAGCAGGGTACGGTGGATATGATCACCTACTCCTATTACTCTACCAGCTGTGCTACTACCCACCCGGTCACTGAGACGGCAGGCGGCAACCTGAACATGGGCCCCAAGAACCCCTACCTCACGTACAGCGAGTGGGGCTGGAGCCTGGACCCGGACGGCCTGCGCTACTCTCTGAACGAGTACTACGCTCGGTATCATCTGCCGCTCATGGTCGTGGAGAACGGTCTCGGCGCTTCCGACACACTGGAAGCAGACGGCACTGTGCACGACCCCTACCGCATCGCCTATGTCAAGGCGCATGTGCAGGCCATGGAGGCTGCTATGGCAGACGGCGTAGACCTGCGTGGCTATACCCCCTGGGGCTGCATCGATCTGGTAAGCGCTTCCACCGGTGAGATGAAAAAGCGCTACGGTTTTATCTACGTGGATAAAAACAACGATGGCACTGGTACGCTCAAGCGTTACCGCAAGGATTCTTTCTACTGGTACAAAAAGTGCATCGCCACAAATGGCGAGGATCTGACCTAAAATGTTTTTCTCCGCACCTCTGTGTGCGGTGAGATGATTTGAAAGGAGCTTTTTATTATGAAAGTTTTGCTCTGCTGCGCTGGCGGTCTGTCCAGCAGCATCCTGATGAAGAAGATGAAGACCTGGGCTGACGCACACGGTGAGGATCTGGAGATTCAGGCTATGGGAACTGGCGAGGCTGTGGAAACCTGGCAGAATGGCTACGAGTGCGTGCTTCTGGCTCCCCAGGTGAGCTACCGCCTGAAGCAGCTGCAGGCGGAGATCAAGCTGCCCATCGCAGAAGTTCCCTCTCTGGATTATGCCATCGGTAATGCCGAAAACGTGATGAAGCTGGCCCACAAGCTGTGCGATAATAAGTAAGCGAAGTCGTTTGCAGTGAAGATCATTCGTGCAAAAGATTATGCGGACATGTCCCGCAAGGCGGCCAATATCATTTCCGCACAGGTCATCATGAAACCGAACTGCGTGCTAGGCCTGGCCACCGGAGGCACCCCTGTGGGCGCATACAAGCAGCTGGTGGAGTGGTACAACAAGGGCGACATCAATTTTTTCGAGGTGACCACCGTCAACCTGGACGAGTAATGCGGACTGCCCAAGGAGCACCCGGAAAGCTACTGGAGCTTCATGCACCGTAACCTGTTCGACGGTGTGAACATCGACCCCGCAAAGACTAACCTGCCGGATGGCACGAACCCCGATGCTGCCGATGCCTGTGCAAAGTACAATGCCATCATCCACAGTGTAGGCGGCATCAATCTGCAGCTGCTGGGCCTTGGCCTCAACGGGCACATCGGTTTCAACGAGCCGGGCGAGGCTTTTGAGCTGGAGACCCATTGCGTGGACCTGACCCAGGAGACCATTGAGGCCAACAAGCGATTCTTTGACGGCCACGAGGATCTGGTGCCCAAGCAGGCCTATACCATGGGAATCAAAACCATCATGCAGGCACGCAAGGTGCTGATGGTGGTTAACGGCACCAGCAAGGCCGAGATCGTCAAGAAGGCCTTCTTCGGTCCGGTCACTCCCGAAGTGCCTGCCAGCATCCTGCAGATGCACCCCGACTTCACCCTTGTGGGTGACGAAGATGCTTTGAGCCTGCTATAAAATTTCAAGGACCAATTGCTTTGTCTGATTTATAAGGTCAAACGGAGTACAGGCCAACGAACATGCCCACCGGCTTATAGAAACCATAGGCCGGTGGGCATCGTGTTCTTTATGAGGCGTGCTTAATCTTCCAGTCTGCCATGCTCGCAGCCAAGGGAAAGATAATGCCCTATCTCCCCTCTCAGCACCATCTGTGCATATTCCAGCAGCTTATTGTACAGCAGCCAGTCCAGTTCTGCTCGCTGTGCAGGGGTATCGCCGTACTCGTCCTTCACGGCGATGCAGTCGATGGCAACGGTGGTGCCATCCTCGAACCGGGCTTCCACCCGGTCGGTGTCCATGTTGTAGCGGTAGGAAAGTAGTTTGTTCATGGTGAACCTCATTTCTATATCAAACGGTGTCTGTTCGGATGTCCTAAACCCTGCCATAGAGCCGATGTGTTATGTAAGATTGTTGTCGGGACAAAACTGGAAGATTATGCGTGATAAATACCGTTGAAATCCAGCTTTTGGGGCTGTGCGAAACAGCCTGTTTTGCCGGGCTGATTTTGGCTCTGCACACTTTTGCACATTTTCTGCACATCGCAAGGATGGATAACAGGTGCAAAGACGTGCAAGCAATGCAAAGAATGCAATAGAATAACAACAGCAAAATAACGGTGATTCGATTAAAATAACGTTTTAACGTCAAATGATGAAATGGACAAAATGTGCCATTCGGTTCCTACGAATCAGTAGGCCGGTGGTTCGAGTCCCTTCCATCGCACCAAGTAAAATCCCACGATTGACCGTTGAAAATGCGGTGTAAATCGTGGGATTTCTTGTTTTACAACGACCCCGAAACGGCTGGAATTTGCCTTGTTTGTGCCTTATGGCTCAAAAAATGCCTTGCCGGAGTGCCTTACAGAGTGCCTTGTGCTGGATGCCCGGCGGGACAGGTGCCGTGTCTGAACCAAAACATTTAACAACAGACCGGCGGGGCGGGTGCTGCGTCTGAACCATAACATTGGATACTAACATTTACTAACAGGTTCGCCGGGGAAATGTCAAGTTTTTGTTAAGTTTGGCTCCAACATTTTCCAACAAAAAGAACCCTGCCCGGTGCGCTGCCGTGATGATCTGCGGCGCATTGGGGCGGGGTTCAGTGTGTTTTGTGTGGGAATAGTCCGGTTTTAGCGTATCAGGTGGCTTGCATAGACCCACACAAGGCGCAGTTTGCGAAGGTCTGCCGCTTTCAGCAGCCGCAAAATAGCTTCCGTGTAAGAGGTGCGTTCCGGGTCATCTGTGCCGTTTTGCTTTACCCGGCGGCGGTGGCGTTCCTTGCGGATGCCCTGTTGATGCCCAAGGTTATAAACGGCCACCAGTAGAAAAGTCAGGTTGTCGGTATCCTCTGGGGTCTCGCCGTGGCACTGGAATAGCTGCATCAGGTCACGCACAAAGCACCAGACCTCAGATGGACATGGCCCATAGTTCCAGACCGTCCAGAACTCTCTAGCGGTCAACGTGGGGGTATAGTCAGGCTTGTGCATGATTAACACCCCCTTCCAGCAGTTGGGCCACAGCCTTGCCAGCCTTTGCGGCGGCCACATCCAGCACGGCCAGCTTCCACAGGAAATCGGTGTCAACGGTTGCGGTCAGTCGCTCACCCTTGTGGACAGAACCCACAGTGAAGCCCCGCCGGGCGTACTGTTGGCAAATCCAGTCTTGCGGGGACTGGCCCAGACGTTCCAGCGCGGACACTCGCCCGCCGTCCAGCACAACGGTTTCCCGGCGGACGGTGCGGGGCTTTGCTTCCCGCTGGTCGATGTACTCAACCTCAAAGGCGTACAGGTTGACACGCTTTTCAATCTTCATATCGTAAAACCTCTCTGTTTATTCTCTGTTCAAGGGCTGTTTTCTCTTGCTTCGCTCTCGCTTTGTAAGGCGTTTGACCTTGGTTCATCCTTGCTTCATGCCGACCGGAAAATCCCCTGTGTGTAAATCGGCGCTTGACGGCAAGGGGTCGCCGGGTGGCCCGCCGGGGGTCCCTCCCCCTGCCCGCTGCTTTCCGCGAGAAAATATTCCCAGTACGGTGCAGGAAGTCCAGAGCGAGAGGGGCGGGGGCGGTATGCCCCCCTGTTCCCCTGCTGCTGTTCTGGGCTGTTGGCGGCCCTGCCGTTGGGTCAGACGTTGACCGGCTGGGCGTGGGGCCTGAATGCGTGGCGGCCAGTCTGCTGCTTGACCTGTTCCACACAGGCCGCACAGGCTGCCTTGCCGTTCGCCGCTTCCACGGTCATGGTTTCCTTGACCTCACAGCCGCAGTGCTGCCCGGCCTTGATGAAGTAAGTGACCTGATATGCTTTCATCGTCTGTTCCCCCTTTACTGCGCTTCCAGCGGCTTCACCTGCGATGCACCGAAGAACGATGCCCGGTAGGTCTGGCCGTCTCCCTTGCTGCTGTGGATCAGCATCGCCTGAAACAAGGCCTTTGCGCCGTGTTCTACCATGTACCCGGCGGCCTTCCAGCCTGCCCAAGTGTTCACAGGCTCGGTGATCCCGGCGGTCTGCTGGGCTTCCTCGATGCGCTGGGCGTTGACCGGGGCGGCCTTTGCGCTGTTCCATGCCCGGTGCAGGGCTTCGGCAAAGCTGCCCACGCCCTTGCGGTACAGCTTCCATGCCTTGTGCATGATCTCGGAGAGATTGTACTTTTTCATCGTTATGACCTCGCTTCTTTACTTGCGGGCCAGCCTTTGATATAATGGGGCTGACCTCATTTGTGGGTTTGGCTCGGTGTGTGTTTGGTAGACGGCACCGGGCCATTTTCTTTTATACAGCTGATCGGGAAGTGGGTTACTGACTTAGCATGCGTTCACGGCTTACTGCGCTCCCGGTTCTTACTTCGCCCCTTGCCTTCCGGTCGTGCTTCCCTTGCTGTGCCTATAGTATACCACTTGAAACTAGTGGTGTCTATTGACGAAACCACCAAATATTAGTGTTTCAAACTGTGAAGTTTACCACTTGTTTTTAGTGTGCTATTGCGCTATACTAAGGACAATGAAAAAGGGACAGTATAATAGGCCCTTAACGAAAGTAGGTGAAATTATGGCATTCAGGTACAAAATCAATGTGCTGGCTGCTTTGAAAGAAAAAGGATATAGTTCCACCAGACTGAGAAACGAGCATCTTCTTGGTGAATCGTATATGTCGCAACTGCGGAGGGGTGAAATGGTATCGTGGGCGGCATTGGAAACGATTTGCACGTTGCTGGACTGCCAGCCGGGTGATCTGCTGGAACATGTGCCCACAGAGGACACCGCCGGGAAGGAAACCGCGTGATGGAATTGACAATAGAGAACCTGCGCACACTATCCAGCAGCGGGCAAATCTTCCTGACAGCCCATTCACAGGCCCGGCTTTATGAACGCGGCATTTTGCTGGCCGACATTCGTCAGGCTATCCAGAGCGGGAAGATCATCGAATACCGCCCGGATGATTACCGGTGTCCGTCCTGCTTGGTGCTGGGGGTCAATCTGGCGGGCCGCTGGCTGCACGTTGTATGCGGTATCCATGAGGATGCACTGTGGATCCTGACAGCCTACTGGCCCGATCTCGACCACTGGAACGCAACGTATACTGAACGAAAGAAGAAAGGGGAATGATTATGACCTGCTTTTTCTGCAAGGGCGAAATGAAGCCCAGCACGACCATTCACACGGTTCAACTGAAGAACTGTGTTGTGGTCATCAAGAACGTGCCTTGCCTGAAGTGCGAACAGTGCGGCGAGGTGGTTCTGTCAGCTGACACGGTGGAGAAGATAGAACACATCTTGCAGACGGTCGAAAAGGCCGTGGCAGAGATCACCGTTGTGAACTTCCCCGACTGCGCGGCATAAGCCCGCCGGGGGTCGTCAGAGCGTGGATAGAGCCACGGCAAGGAAAATACCCACAAGCAACAAGAAAAGCCCTCAGACGTGCGCTGTCGCGGTCTGGGGGCTTTGTGCTGTCTATGAATGGCTGACCATTTTGCCGATGATGGCAAGATGGTATGTTTTCGTGGTGTCACGAAGATGTACGCCGCCGGGAAACATTTTGTTGAGGTCAACAAAATGCTCACAGCTGAAGTGCTGCGCCCGGCGGGTGCTGCACGTTCAAAGGGTTTGGGATGCTGCCCAACAAGTTCTTGCAACGCAAGGGGCCGTGTATATACAGGGCCATTGCTTGCAAGGCTTTGTGCGTACAAAAGCACTGCTTGCAGCGTCCGTGTTGGTACCACGGCGCACTGCTTGCAGCAGAGTTTTTTCACACGATATGCGCGGGCGTGTGTCGTGTCATTAAACTACCGCTGAACGGTGGCAGAGCGGTGGAAAGCCCCCTGCAAGGGCACACGGACTTTGGAGCAAGGTCTAGTGTGTTACACCTCGCCCGGCGGGGTGTATGGTTCAGATGATGGCAGAGATTCCGTACTTCTCGACCAGTTCGCGCACGTGCTCCTCGTACTTCTTCACCTGTTCGTCCCAGTATTCCACGGTGCGCTCCTGAACGCTGCCATAGCGGTTCCATGTGTTCCAGCCGGTGCCGCGCCACGCTCTCGTTGTAATCACATCATCATGCCAACGCTGGATAGAGGAAAGGCCGGACAGCTTCCGGCAAGCCTTCCACTCTATTTGCCTGATTCGTTCCCGCTGCACTCCGAGTTCTTCACCGATGGCCTGCAAGGACTGGCCGTCATAATACCGGCGGCGCAAAACGTGCGCTTCCCGCTCGGTCAGATGCTGCGTCATGGCTGTTTCAAGGGCGTTGTGCAGTTCCTCGGTGTATAGATCATCCTCGGCGGTCTGGAACGCCTGTGTTGCTGCTGGGTCTTCGATGGTTTCCCCTTTGGTGCTGCTGCCCTCGTCCTCTGCATCAAGCCGAACGTCAAGGCTGCTGCATTCGTTCAGCGGGTTGGCAGATACGGCCACGCGCCTGCCGTCCTCGGTTGCAATCACTCGCGCGTGTTCCCCACAGGTTGCAGCACGAATCTGAGATTGCACGTAGTAGCCCAAAAGGCTTGTGAACGTTCCTTTGGATGGGTCATAATGCTGCGCGGCTCTCTGGACCGCAAAAAATGCTTCCTGGTCGAAGTCTTCCAGCGTCAGACCGGCGGCGTCTGCAACCGGCTTGTTTTTGCTGTACCACTGCCAGAACATGCGGTTCAGAAATCCCTTGTTGATTTCCCACAGCTGGCCCAGGGCAAATGTATTCCCGGCGGCGGCCAGAGCGGCAAGGGCTGCGTTTGTGGCCTGCTGGTCGGTCTGCTTGGGTCGATTCTGTTCCATTGCTGCATCCCCTTTCGGAGTAGGTAGACACGGCCACGCGGGCGCGCGCGTATCGTGTCAATAAATTGTTTACTTGCGTGAAGTGCTGCGCTTCTTTTTCCGCCTGCGCCAGCGTTGAAACTCTTTCCACTCGGCTTCCAGTTCTTCCTCGGCTTCGTAGAAATAGTGCATTTTCAGAATGATCTCTCGCGCGGACTGCTTCATATAGGCCCGCCGGGCGCGTTCAATGCCGCTGGCCTTGCCGCCCATCCGGGCTATCTCCCGGCGGCGTTCCGGCGGCAGGTCGGCCAGACTGCGGAGGTTGTCAGGATTCACGATGCTGCCCCCATTCAAAGAGGGCGCACAGGTTGCCCCATGCGCCCAGCGTGTCACGTGTTCGACCGTGGTTCACTCGTTGTTCATCGGTGGTTAGTCGTTGTTCTTGATTTCAAAACTCATGCCGGACAGGTTGCTGTCCAGAAAATCAAAGTAGGCGGCGCGGGCTTCTTCCTCATCGTGGGCGGCCAGCAGGTCGATGGTGTGCAGGGCGGTGATCATCTGATCTTTGCCGTTGAACTCGTTGTGGCCGTGTTCAATCAGTTCGTCCTCGGTCATGTTGTTGATGTACTCGCGGGCCGCTGCGGTGTATTCCGTGGTCTTGTGGGTGTCATAGGGGCGGCAATGAATGGACAGGACAGGCGTGTTACTGTCGTCCACGTCCGGCATGATGCAGACCACGACAGCCGGGGCACTGTCTGCGTTTGGTGCAAAATGCAGTTCAACGCCCTTGCTGGTGTCCTCGGCATATTCGCCCATGCTGTTCACGCCGCGCACATCGGCCAGCACATAGCCGGTCACCTCTGCGCCGATTTCGGTAGACATAAGAGTGTTGTTCAGTTCGTTCATGGTAAATCCTTTCTGTGCCCTTACTGGGCGCGTTCAAAATCAACACCGCCGGGGTGCGGTCGGTGGTTCAACTGTGCATATAAGGCAGCAGCATGTGATAGATCATCTGCAAGACATGCAGCGGGATGCTTTGCCCATGCTGCAAGGCCGTTTCGATACAGGCGATATACTGTGCGCCGGTTGCATCGTAGTGGTACGGCTCCCGGCGGCGTGGGCGGCTGTGCGTCCGTTTCACGGCTTCACCTTCTTTCCAGTTCGCTTGTAACAGCGAGAAACCGTTGACGGGGCTTGTCGAACATGATAGGCAGCGTCCACAAATCACCCTCTTTGTTCTTCTCCAAACTGCAATAGTAGTGCGGTTCGGGGCGTTCCTTCGAGGTCACATCATTCGCCAGCAGTAAAATAGCATCCGCGTCCTGCTCGATCTGGCCGGATTCTTTCAAGTCTGCCACACTGGGCAAGGTATGGGCGGCACTGCGGTTCAGCTGGGCCAGTGCTACCACGAGAATGCCGGTTGTCTGGGCCAGTTCGTGCAAGGCAATGGAAATGCTGGTGATTTGCTGGTAACGGTCGCTTGCTTTGCCATCTGCCAGCAGCTGCAAATAGTCGATGAACACAACTTGTGCTTTCATCCGTTTGGCCTGCCCCTTTATCCATCCAACACTCTTGCCGGATGCAGACCGGATGAACAAAGGCAGCTTGTGCAGCTCTGCGAGGTCGTCAAGGTCGGACTGCGGAACCTTCTTGGCTTTCACATCGGCCAGAGGAACCGCCAGACGGTTCGCAATAATGCGGGCGTTTAGGGTGGCGGGGTCGGTTTCTAACGAGAAATAGCACACCCTGTAACCTTTCCGGGCCTGTTCACAGGCCATTTGCAGGGA
>ENA-OPAC01000842-OPAC01000842.1-human-gut-metagenome-genome-assembly--contig:-NODE-842-length-16254-cov-2.817520_pt1 | contig 16254 bp, 10 predicted proteins | sample MGYA00241052_ERZ501420 | MGnify/ENA primary metagenome ERZ501420 (study PRJEB25962, sample SAMEA2042513) | human gut metagenome | biome: human gut; feature: human-associated habitat; material: faeces... | reverse complement strand
CACATATTTTTTAACCGGATATTTCTCACCTGCGGAAGTCTTGTATTTGGTTCCAAGCAGGATTTCATAACCTGTGGCATTTTTGCATTTTGTGTAAGTAACAGTCACTGTGTTTCCTTTTACAGTGATATTCCTGATCTTTGGCTGTTGTGGTGTAACAACAGTGATCTTGATCTTCTTGATCTTTGTCCAGGAACCATAGACCTTATTGCCCTGTGCATCCAGAACCCAGCTTCGGGCTGCCACATACCAGGTACCTTTTGAAAGATATCTGAAAGATGCCTGTGGCTTGCCGGTTGAGGAAACTGTTTTGCTGAACTTTCCAGTTTTGAGCATATCTGATTTCTTGCTGATCACGAAGTCATAACCCTGAGCACCTGCACATCCTTTGGAAAGTTTGACAGTTAATTTATTTCTGTCAATGGAATGGCTGGAAATCTTTGTGTTAGCAGGACGCAGGTATGCACCGTTTTCATCTGTGATACTTCCGTCTGTGTGAATAACTCTTCCATTGAGAGATTCTGTACCAAATGCCATGAAATAATCCTGTCCTTTGGAAAGGGTAAAGTCAGCATATGGAATACTGCGCTCAAATGCACCGCCTACAGTTACGGTCTGGATGCACTGCAGAACCCCATTCTCAACATCATACCAGAACAGATTTGCCATAAGTCCTGCACAGGAAGCATCTGCCTTTACAGAAAGCACAGCCGGGAAATCGAAAGCTCCGTTTCTTCCAAGATGGAAACCGAAATCATTCTGGTTTGTGGAGATCAGGCTGTATAATGCTGCCGGGATATATTCTGCTGTGTTTGTAACAGAAAGATCGGTATCTACAGGTGTTTCTGCTGTAATGGAAGTACCGTTGATCTTCCAGATGAAACCATTCTCCATATCAAGATTCAGGGAAATATCTTTGCCTTTTATCCCGGATAAAACAGAAGCAGGAAGTGTCCTGGAACCATTCAGGGTAATGGAAATGGTATCTTTTTCTTTGGAAGCCTTAATCAGATTATTGACAGCATCCCAGCCTTTCTTCTGGAAACTTCCCTCAATGTAAGGTTCCCCGTCACCAAGTTTACCGAGATTTTTTGTATCCTGATGTTTGCAACGCTTACAGGTGTAAGTTATGATTCCGTCAGTTTCGGCAGTTGGCTCTGTAGTGATAACACCGTTATCATAGTCATGTCCATATGCAGGAATCGTGGAGCCGTAATAAATGGTTCTCTTGCAGTCGTTACAATAGGTATCTCCGCTGTAACCGTTTGAAGTACAGGATGGAGAGGAGTAGTAGCGTCCCACGGTATTTTTGTGTTCACATTCATTTCTGATGATTGTGTAAGTGAAAGTTTCTTTTTCGTAATTTCCCTTATCACTGCCATTATAAATTGCGGTAGCAGAATTATTTCCAACCTGTAAATCATTATCTGCATCGTTTGCCTGCCACTTCCAGTTTTGAGGAAGAGAATTAGGATCAATATCTTTTACTTTCTTACAGGACCATGGAACGGAGATTGTGTCTATTGATGGAAAATTTGGTGTTGAGGTTGCTCGCTTGATGATTGCTTGATATTCTTTTGAAGTCCAGGTATCATCATTGGAATTGGAATTGAAATTGGATATCCGTATAAAAATTTTAGTATTTTCTGCTTCCCTTACCGTACTTACAGTAGGAATATTATCGTTAGAATTCAAAATATACCATGTTTGTCCATTATCAACACTGTATTTAATAATACTATTTGGTGGAATTGTACTTTCTTCAATACTGATAACTGGATGAGGATTTCCATCATACTCATCTGTATATGTAGTAATTGTAGGGGTAAAATTAATAGCAAATTTCCAATTGTCGTTTGTTAAATAACCAGAATATGCATTGTAAAAATCGCCCTCTTCTACAGCAGTAATCTTTACAATATAAGTACCAACATCTTTAGGCACGGTTATCTCGTTTGTCGGATCATTTTCCTTGAAATATTTTACACTGAAGTTTCCTACACCTTTAATGTTGTTCTTCGTAGTGATGTTAGGAGAGTGTGTGTTTCCATCATAAGTAAACTCAGAACCGTTAAATTCAAAAATATCACTGGTAACATCACGTTTACCTTCACTAAATGTCCCTGAATTTGAATTAAAGATATAACTTTTAGTCTCTTTTCCAACAGTTATAAGATGATCTTCTCCGGTTAGCCATGCATATAGATTTTTATTCGTAGGTTCAACCGCTGTATGATTATATGGTTTCCATTCTTCATTATCTATAACTACTAATTCAGTTTCTGTATTAGGAATAACGCAGAGATACACTTCAGGGCTTTTGGGGTCGTAGCTACCAGAGCTATCCAAATTCTGGTGAGGAGTGCAACCAACTTGTGCATTTACAGAACCGCCACTAATGGTAATATTCTTGCAAGATCCGTAAAGACCGCCACCAATTCCGGCACCACTCGTGGAACTAGCAGTTACAGAACCACTATTAATAGTAATATTATTGCAAGATCCGTAATTGCCGCTACCAATTCCGGCACCATACCCAATCCCATCACTACTAGCTTTTAAGATTCCTGTAGTAGTGTCTGAAGCACTGGTTATTATGAGCTGAGCTTCGTTATCTTTCTGTAAACCAGCAGAGAATTGCTTAGTTGTTATAAGGTTATTTGTGCCTGTTAAATATATAGTAACTTTAGCATTAACAGTATCATCTATTTTCAGTGCCGGACCAACAGATGTTTTGATATTTACGTTATCAAGATAAATATTGATGTTGGCTTCCGCTGAAATATTCTTTCCATCAACCACAATTCTATTTGACGTTTCCAGACTTTCCTTGCATGTGAATTTGTAATCTCCTGCCGAAGTTATAGTATAAACTCCGCCCGCAATATTATTAGTTAAATCAATTACTCCATTTTGTGCATTTTCCGCAGCAGCCATTGCCTCATCGGGGGTATCGTTAAATTCAGGAATCTCCTCTGAACTGAATACAGACAGTTCCTCATCTGTCTCTCCTGCTGCTTCCTGCTCCTCATTGGTAAAAATCTCCGGAGTTTCTTCCTCAGACACTACCTCCGGAGTTCCGGAAGTAAATTCCCCCGCAAATATGGTCTGGGGGGGCATATTGGTGGAACACAGTGCAAGTGCCAGAATCCCGGCTAATAACTTTTTCTTCATACATTCACCTCTCCTTTCTTTATACATGATCTTCTGCATCCTGACTCTTTTGTCCTCTTTTTCTGAATTTGATACATAATACGGTAATCACGACTGCCACAGTAAAGGAAATGACAGCCACCAACACATAACCGCCTGCGCCTTCATGCAGCAGAATTGTGCCGTACATTCCCGTGGCGTTTATTGGCCGGCTTTGCATGATCCCCATTGCCCCCACGAGGGACAGGAACAGCAGGGTACACAGAACGGACAGACGGCAGACTGTGGTATTCATACATTCGCTTTTTTACCAATTCGATACGCTTTTCTGTATCGTACATGCCTTCCAACCTCCTTCCACAAAAACAGTCTTAAAAGTCCTTTCACTTATATAGGTACAAAAAAAGCGAAAAACTCTCACCTGAAAATTAAATTTTTTCAAAAAAATTTGAGAGCTGCCGAAACAGCTCCCAAAAGCGAAAAATCAGGTTATATTATTGTATTGAACTGCGGAAGATCAGTTTTCCCGCTGCCAGGATCAGTACAGGCAGCAGATAAGCAATATACTGTGCTGCACCACCATAGGCGATCAGAAGATTATAAATTGCGTGAAAGGTGATTGCTGCTCCCAGCAGACCGCAGGTTCCGGCAATCTTTAGCCATGTTCTCTGCCACACATATGCAAGTCCACCGCCGACAATAGCCCCACAGATCACGTGCATGGCTCCTGTCCCAATACCCCGGAAAAAAATAAAAGAAAAATGACCGGCTCCGTTTTGGATCAGATAGCAGATGTTTTCAAATGTGGCAAAGGAAAGGGCTGTGATCACGGCGGCATTTTTAATCTGCTCCGCTTTCGGCTCAAATATCAGCATATAAAAGAGCAATGGCAGAAGTTTCATCACTTCCTCCACCACCGGGGCGATCTCTGTGGTAGCTGCAAAGGTGTCCGCTCTGTAAAGTGCAGCGAAAAAGGTGTTGATGTATGCGGAAAGCAGACATGCACCCATCCCGGCAAAGCAGAACAGAAAGAATTTTCTCTGCCGCTTTCCCATACACAAAGCGGCGATCAGCAGGGGCGAGGCCATGCAGAGAAATACGTTTTCAATATATGTCATGTCTGCACCGCCTTTCCTGTGGCTGGCAGCAGTGCAAACAGGCAGCCTGTAAGCAGAAGATCAAACCAGCAATAGGGAGCGGAAATGGAATAGCCCGGCCACAGGCAGCCAGAGATCCAAAGGACATACTCCACCGCCACATAGCACAGTACCCCAATGTGGAAATACCGCATCTTACACGCTGTTCCTGTCTGTATCTGCGCATAAGCAAGACCCCGGATAGAATGATAAGAAACAACGATCATCATGCCACACCAGAGCAGATTGGAGAGAACATCCCCAAAAGTACAATAAAATACACAAAGCGGAACGCCGATCAGAGGAGCTATCAGAGATTTCCGTGTCGAAAAGTCTCTTTCCTCTGCAGAGGAAAGGGTGTATTGCAGAAGATAAAGGAAAATCACACTGGCTACCCAGCCGAACTCTGACACATAAAAGACCTGCGGTGTTTCAGAAAACAAAAGCAGATACAGCGTCCAGTAAAGAGAGCCAAGGGCAAAGCAGCCGTAAAAGCAGGTCAGCAGGAAATATGTCTGTTTTCGACCTTTCAGATACCGAATACCACTCATACAAAAGCCCAACAGGGTAACAGCGAATTGAAAAAGGTTACTGATCAGCTCCATCCCCATTGTCCTCCTTTTGTTTCTCCGTCTGCTCCTCTTTGTTCAGCTGATGGATGCGAAAACACAGAATAGTCACGCACGCGCCGAGGATAAAAGCCAGCAGTCCGATCACCATATATCCCAATGCGGTGCTGCCGCCCAAAATTGTTGCCGCAGTTTCAAAGCCTGAAGAAGTACCGGGTTCGACCCGCCCGATAATACCGGGCATGGCAAAGGAAACCCCAACAATCACTGCAAAGCATGCCGCTATGCAAACAGCGGAAACAATCCGTCTGCGCCGCAGTCTCTGCTGTTGTTCTTTTTTTGCAATACGCCGTTTTACTTCCGCAATCCGTTCCTCATCTTTCAGCATTTGTAATACCCTCCCGTTTCAATAATCCGCGTAAACGCTCTTTCCCCCGGTACACCATATTTGTAATCTGCTTTACACTTTTCCCCATAACCTCAGCGGCCTGTTGATAGCTCATGCCCTCAAAATAGGTCAGATAAAGAGCCTCCCTATAATCTGGATTTAACTCGTCCATGCAGAGATGCAGGATCTGGTTTCGCTCTTTTGTGCGGACGACCTCCTCCACCAGCGTTTGTGCCTCCGGTTCTCTGGCCAGGTCGTCAAGACTGAAGAAAATCCGCCGTCTGCTTTTGTGGCGCAAAGCCATGTGCCGCGCTGCTTTATAGAGGTAAGCCTTAAAACATCCATCCCGGATGCGGGGCTTTTTCATAAACAGCCAGGAAAAGGTTTCCATCATTAAATCCTCCGCTTCGTGGACGTCATGCAGATAACCATCAATGTATAAGGTCAGCGGATCACCGTATTTTTTTATCAACAGTTCAAGTCCTGTCTCATCACCGCCCAGATATTGCCCATAAAGTTCTTCATCAGTGACCATATCGTTCTTCCTTTCCAAGTATTACTCCTCTATTGTCAGATGAAAGCTCCAGGTTCGTGAATCATTTTTGTCTGCGAAGACATACAACATGTCAGGAGAAATCCCTGACAAAAAAATAACCAGAGCCTAAGCTCTGGTTAAATTCTCACTATTTTGTAGCAGCCAGTACGGGAATCGAACCCGTGTTTTCGCCGTGAGAGGGCGACGTCTTAACCCCTTGACCAACTGGCCATTTGTTTATCTGTCGTTCGCTCTTCGCTGTCGACTCGTTTAATATACACCATCTTTTTCTAAAATGCAAGTACTTTTTTAAAAAAATTTCAATTTTTTTATTTTTCTCGAATTTTTCGTTCAAAAAGCCCTGTATTTATGCGGTTTTTGCCACAAAAAAAATTTTTATTTTTTTGTCCCAGAGAAGAAATGCCATGACAGTTCTACCGCTTTCCATGGCATTTCCCAGTTATTTATTTCTGTTTCTGACTGTTTTTTATTCCTCTATATCCTCCGCAGGCTCTGCCGGAATGAATACGCGGGATTTCTTTTCTTCGTGTTTATGAAGTGCTGCTTTCTCAGTTGCCTCAATACAGAATTCCATCTGAGAGTTAATCTGTGCTTTGCCTCGTTTATCCGGCTTCACATAAGTTCCATCCGACTGCAGGATATGAGCTTTTACATTATCCTTAAACTCCAGATCAAGTACGTGTTCCAGCTCTTTCTTAATCTTCTCATCTTCCACAGGGAAAACAATCTCTACCCTGCGGTCAAGGTTACGCGGCATCCAGTCCGCACTTCCCATATAGATTTCCGGGTTTCCGCCGTTTTCAAAATAGAAAATACGGCTATGCTCCAGAAATTCCCCTACAATAGAACGGACATGAATATTTTCACTGATTCCCGGCACTCCTACTTTCAGACAGCAGATCCCCCTTACCAGAAGCTCCACCTGAACTCCGCAGGAAGATGCATAATACAATCCTGCAATAATCTTCGGATCACAGAGGGAATTCATCTTTGCGCGGATCAACGCCGGAAGTCCTTTCTTTGCATTCTCCGCCTCACGTTCGATCAGGCTTAAGAATCTGTCCTTCATCCAGATTGGTGCTACGATCAGCTTATTCCAGCTTTTCGGTTCAGAATATCCGGAGAGCATGTTAAATACTGCTGTTGCATCTTCACCAAAACGTTCATCGCAGGTAAAGATACCGCAGTCTGTATAGAGTTTGGCAGTGGAATCATTGTAGTTTCCGGTTGCCAGATGCACATAACGGCGGATTCCTGTCTCTTCCCTGCGCACAATCAGTGTGATCTTGCTGTGTGTCTTAAGGCCTACCAGACCATAAATTACATGACATCCTGCCTTCTCCAGCTTCTTCGCCCATACAATATTATTTTCTTCATCAAAACGTGCTTTCAGCTCTACCAGCACGGAAACCTGTTTGCCGTTTTCTGCTGCCTGCGCAAGGGCAGCAATGATCGGTGAATTGCCGCTGACACGATACAGAGTCTGTTTAATAGCCAGAACATCCGGATCTTTTGCTGCCTGACGTACGAAATTTACAACAGGATCGAAGCTCATATAAGGATGATGCAGGAATACATCGCCCTCACGTATCACCTGGAAAATATCCTTCTCATTCTGAAATTCCGGTACAGGTGCCGGCTGATATCTCGGTGTCTTGTAAGCATCAAAGCCATCCGCGCCATATACTTTCATAAGCATGGTAAGATCCAGAGGTCCGTTTATCTCAAAAATATCTGCCTCTTTGATGTCAAATTCCGTTTTCAGAATCTTCAGCAGGCGTTCATCCATCTTATCCTCTACTTCCAGACGGATAACCTCACCCCACTGACGTTTCTTTAACTGGCGCTGGATCTCCACCAGCAGATCCTCTGCCTCATCTTCATCGATGGTAAGATCCGCATTACGCATAATACGGTAAGGATGGGCACATATCACATCATAACTCAGGAAAAGTTTGTCAATATTTCTTTCAATAATCTCTTCCAGCAGGATCACTGTGGTATCTCCATCCTTCTTTGACGGAATCTGCACCACCCTTGGAAGCACAGACGGAACCTGCACTGTAGCAAACAGAAGTTCTCCTGTTTTATCCTTTTTGTTGAGTTTATCACTCTTCTCCTTCTTGGAGATCAGAGCGCCGATATTTAATGTCTTGTTTCTGATCAGCGGAAACGGTCTGGAAGAATCCATCGCCATCGGTGTAAGTACCGGATATACATTATCCTCAAAGTATCTGTCTACAAATATACTCTGTGCTTCTGTAAGATTCTCATGGGCTGCCACCAGGTGCATTCCGGCTTTCTCAAGCGCAGGGATCAGAGAACGGTTCAGTGTATTATACTGTACATGAACCAGTTCATGGGTACGGACACTGATTTCTTTTAACTGCTCCTTGGCTGTCATTCCTGCAATGTCTGTTTTATGATATCCTGCATGTACCTGATCCTTAAGAGACGCCACACGCACCATAAAGAATTCATCCAGATTGGATGCGGTAATGCTTAAGAACTTCAGTCTGTCAAACAAAGGAAGATTTTTATCTCTTGCTTCACTCAGAACACGCTCATCAAATTTGAGCCAGCTCAGCTCGCGATTCACGAAATATTCTTTCTTTTCAAATTTTTCAAAGTCCATAAGTTCATCCTCCTTTACGCTCTGCCCTTGCGTCTGAGAACCAGACGAATGCCAAATACTTCTTCAAAAAATGCCTCTTTATCTTTCAGCAGTCCCAGTTCCAGGGAAATGTCCTGTGCAGAATCCACGATCATCTGCAGTTCTCTGTCTTTGAGCACTGCTTTGATTCCTTTTACTTTCTGATAATGACTTCTGTCCATGGCATTCGCCAAACGAAGGATTGCAGTCATCTTTACCACCTTGATATAGCTCTCTCTGTCTATAGCGATTCCCATACTGTAAAGTTCATCGTAATAAACAAACGCAGAATTATTGAATCTGACCGCACATGCGATCATCTGGCGTTCCAGAGAGGACAGCCCAATGATATCTGTAGACATAATGATCTGATAGGAACACTCAGAAACCTTTTCCATACTGATATATTTGCCACAGTCATGAAGTAGTGCCGCGATCTGCAATAACAGACGTTCTCTTGCTCCCATACCATGAACCTTCTTCATACTGTCAAAGATATTCAGGCAAAGATTCATAGTTCCCTGGATATGGCTCTTACTGCTGGAATAGCGTTTTGCAATGTTCTTTGATGTAACCAGAATGTCATTTTCAAAATTGTGGACACTTTTGAGAAATTTTTTCTTCTCCGCAAAATCATAGGCAATTCCATCCAGCAGGGAAACACCTGGTGCCCAGAGAGACTCTGCATTAAAAATATCAATAAAATTTCTGCACACTACCATGGTCGGCACAACAAGGGATGCATATTCCGGATCAATCTCCATCTCCTGTGCCAGCAGGTCAACAGATTTTCCAACTGTATCCTCATAGCGTTTCATAAATTCTTCCCTTGTAATGATCCTGTCTTCCATTTCCTCCTGGAAGATCATATCTGTAATAAAATCTCCCATCAGGATCACATTCCTGATCTCCTTATCCTTCAGATACAGACGCTGAAAGCTCATCAGGTCATTTCGGATAAATTCCTCAACCAGCTTGTCATAATGAATGGTTGTTTTCTCCAGTTCCTGCAGACGCTGGCGAATTCTTAAACTTCCCATTTTAAGTCCCTGGGTAGTGACCAGAGCATCCTTGTCAAAGAGGGAAACCTGAAGGCTTCCGCCGCCCACATCCAGGATTGCGGTGCCTTTCTGGATCATCTTTTTGAATCCCTTTTCTATGGCAGCAATTGATTTGTACCCAAGGAAATGCTGTTCTGCACTGCTTAATATTTCTATTTTCATTCCTGTACGCTGATAGATCTGTTCAATGATCAGCAGCGGATTCACAAGTTCTCTGAATGCACTGGTGCCGCAGGCACGATACTCTTCCACCCCAAAGTCCTGCATCAGCCTCTTAAAGTCGTTCAGCACCTCACATAAAACATTCAGCATTTCTGAATCGATCTTTCCGTCAGAATAGACACCCTTTCCGATTTCCAGACTGTATCTGACATCATTCAGTTCACGAAAACCAATTCTTTTTGACATCTCAAAGATCTTCATGCTGACTTCATAAGATCCGATATCAATGGCTGCAAATGTCATGACTGCCATATGCGTTCCCCCTTTACCATTCATCTATTTGCTTTTTTATTCCTTCTCCACACCCAGCAGATGGTCGATAAACTGCTGTGCAGTTCGTCCTGTAAGTCCTCCATGGGAAAGCTCCCACTTATTTGCTTCCAGAAGCAGTTCGTCCTCCGGCATAGTAATTCCGTTTCTCTCTGCGAGAGCTTTCACAATTGTCTGGAATTCCTTTTTGCTCGGTGCACCATAGTAAATACGGACACCAAAACGATAAACCAGTGAAAGCTTCTCCTGCACTGTATCGGAGGAATGCAGATCGTCATCATCCATGATCTCCAGCTTATCACTGGATTTCTCTCTTACCAGATGTCTTCTGTTACTTGTTGCATAGATCAGGATATTGTCCGGTTTCTTCTCCAGACCACCCTCGATCACTGCCTTCAGATATTTATATTCGATTTCAAATTCCTCGAATGACAGATCATCCATATAGATAATGAATTTATAGTTTCTGTTCTTGATCTGGGCGATCACATCGTTCAGATCCTGGAACTGATGCTTATACACCTCGATAATACGAAGTCCCTCATCATAATAACGGTTCAGGATTCCCTTGATACTTGAGGATTTACCTGTACCCGCATCACCAAAAAGCAGACAGTTGTTTGCCTTTCTGCCTCTTACGAAAGCTTCTGTATTCTCGATCAGTTTCTGCTTCGGGATTTCATATCCGACCAGGTCTTCCAGTTTCACATGAGCGATCCTTGTGATCGGCTGGATCTCCACATTATCATTCTCATCATGGCCTACACGAAAAGCCTTATGTAATCCCAGCTTACCCACACCAAAATCCTTATAAAACTGTACCATATCCTTCATGAATTCCTCTGTGGACTCCGCTGCTGCCAGCGTTTTGCTCAGATCACAGATACGGTCTCTGATACGGGAATTAAACATCTTGCTGTTACTTCCGGTGTTGGTATAATCACCGAGAACCTTACAGCAGGAAATTCCAAATGCCTCATCCAGTACAGTCAGGTCAAAATCATACAGTTCTTTAAACACACCGAAATCATTCAGTGCCAGTTCATTAATACTTCCGTTGACAGCCCCTCTGATCTCACAGGCTGTACTGAATGCATTTTCATTATTTACCAGAAGAAATGTCAGATAACAGTGCCATAAATTTCCGGAAAAGCCATAAGCGCCGGCAGTTTCCACCAGTCCGTTGGCACACTCAAAGAACAGCCCTTCCTTTTCTTTCAGATCAGGTGCTTTCTTTTCCCAGGCATTCATCAGTTCTGCCATTTTATCAAGGATTTCTCCATGTTCAAAGTTACGGTATAAGATGCATTCATTTAATCTAGCCATTTTTATTACTTCCTTCTTACCTTGTTGTTTTATCTTATTGTTCTGCTGTGAGTGGTATAATTATTTCGAAAACGATGTACCAGAGTGTGTTTGAAAAATGCTTTACGCAAAATATGCCGCAAAGTGGGACGTGCAGATTGTGGAAATGATTTTTCAAACACGCTCTGGCATTATGGAAATGATTTTTAATAATTTCCCAAAATTCTCATTCTGTCAGCTTCTGCCTCAATTCCTCTCAGGGCATTCTTCACTGCACTGTCCTTTAAATTTCCCTCGAAATCAACAAAAAAACGGTACTGCCAGTTCTTCCCTGTGATCGGGCGGGATTCTATCTTCGTCATATTCAGTCCATTATAAATAATGTGAGACAGCATATTGTAAAGAGTTCCGCTCTCATGATGCAGTTCAAAGAAAATACTGATCTTATGTGCATCCTTCACATAGATTGGTTTCTTACTCACGATCACAAAACGTGTGGCATTCTGTCCGTTATAGCAGATATTCTCAGCCAGGATCTTCAGTCCGTAAAGCTCTCCTGCCTGTCTGCTGGCAATAGCAGCCTGCGTCTTGTCATTGTCTTCTTTTATCTTCTTGGCAGAACCGGCAGTATTTTCCATCTCTTTCTTCTTCCAGTCCGGATGAGATTCCAGATATTTTCCACACTGGGAAAGTGCCTGAGGATGAGAACATACCTGTCTGATATCCTCCAGTTCAGCATCCGGCAGTCCCAGAAGTACATGCTCCGGACGGATGATCTGTTCTCCTACAATGCTAAGCTCATACTCTGTAAGAAGATCATAAATATCAGCAACAATACCGGCAGTTGTATTCTCAATGGGAAGTACCGCATAGTCTGCTCTTCCCTCCACAACTGCTTCCATTGCATCACGCCAGGTTTTTACATGAAAGCTCTCAATATCGTCCTGGAAATATTCCCTCATTGCAGCATAACTGTATGCACCTTCCACACCCTGAAAGACAACTCTTACATCTTTCAACGGAAGTGCATCTACCATTTCCAGTTTCTCATCATCCTCGATTCCATGCTCTGTGAGAAGCTGATACTGTCTCTTACGGCTGATCGCCATGATCTGCTGAAAAAGCTCCTGCGCACCAAGCTGATTAAATTCTCCATGTGCCTTACCTCTCAGGACCTCCAGCTTCTGTCTCTCTCTTTCCGGATCCAGAACCTTCTTTCCTGTACGTATCTTATATTCTGCAACATCCTCACACACCTTCATTCTCTGTTCAAAAAGACGTATGATATCGCTGTCGATCTTATCTATTTCATTTCTGCATTCCTGTAAATCTATCATTTATGTTGTACCTTTTTACTTTCACAAATTCTCTACAATATCAGTCATCTCTCCGATAAAGGAAAGAGAGCCAAAGGCAATGATCACATCCTGTTCCCCGGCAAGTGAAAAAGCCTCCTCCACTGCATCTTTAATCGTATCCATTGCCTGTACATTGGGATTATATTCACTGACAGTCTTCGCCAGTTCTCCGGCAGGCAGTGCCCTTACATTATCCGGAGTCTGGATTGTGAGTATCCGGTCTGCAAAGTGCGCAGTTTTCTGAATCACACTTCTGTAATCCTTATCTGCAAACACTCCCATAATATAGATGATCCGTTTTCCCTTAAAATAATGCTCTATTGAAGCTGCCATCATATCCGCAGCAGCAGGATTATGAGCCCCGTCTACCACAAACAGCGGTTTTTTACAGATAACTGTAAACCGTCCGTTCCAGTTTACTGTGCGAAGCCCTTCTTTTTTCTGCTCCGCAGCGGTGGAAAAGCCCAGCTCATCCAATACTTTTAAAGCATTCAGTGCAACTACTGCATTTTCCTTCTGATAAACACCTGCCAGCGGAATCTCATACTCTTCACCCCTGTACCGGATTGTCTGTCCAAAGCAGCTTTCCTTTAACATCTCTGCCTCAGAAGCATCTGCTATGGTACATTTTGCACCGTGTTCTCTGCTGATCCTCTCGATCACCTGCATTGCTTCCGGCTTCTGTCTGGCAGTCACCACTCTGCAGCCGTCTTTGATGATCCCGGCTTTCTTCTCTGCGATCTGTGCCAGAGTATTTCCAAGAAAAGACATATGATCCATACTGATCGATACCAGCACTGCCAGCAGCGTATTTTTAATAATATTTGTGGCGTCCAGATTTCCGCCCATTCCCACTTCCAGCAAAACGAGATCACAATTCTCTTTTTTAAAGAACAAAAATGCCACCGCAGTCTCTATTTCAAATGCAGTGGGATGGGGATAACCATCCTTTGTCATAGCAGCAATAACATCAGACACCTGTGTAATATAAGCAGCAAAGTCCTCTCTGCTGATCCTGCTTCCCGAAACTTCCATCCTGCCTCTGTAAGAATACAGGGTAGGCGAAACATATCTTCCAATGCGATATCCCGCACCTGATAAAACAGAATACAAAAAAGCAATGACAGAACCCTTGCCATTGGTACCGGCTATATGCACATATTTCAGATCATCCTGTGGATTTCCAAGACGTTTCATCAGCTCACACATATGATCCAGTCCCAGGACACTGGGAATTTCCCTGGTGATTTTGTCTATGTACTCCCGGCTTTCCTGATAATTCATAATAAACTCCTCTTATTTCCATGAGATCCCCTCCACACGTTCCTTTTGCGCATAAGGCACCTCATTGCTATAGTGTAATAACGTGTTCTCATTATATCCTACGTGTATGTTTTTTTCAAGGCAGGCAATACTAGAATCATAGAAATTTATACAGGAGCGTTACCTATGAAAAAAGCTTTTATTCTCTGCGGTCTGACGGGCTGGTGCATGGAAATCCTCTGGACCGGACTGCATTCCATCCTTTCAGGAGAACTTACCATGACAGGAAAAACTTCCCTTTTAATGTTTCCCATTTACGGATGCGGTGCCATCATCCGCCCGCTCTCCGGTAAGCTTTCTGCTGTCCCGCTTTTTGTCCGCGGCTGCATTTATACTGTCGGATTTTTCTTCGTGGAATTTATCAGCGGTGCTCTTTTGCGCTGTTTTCATATGTGTCCCTGGGACTACAGCAACACTCCTCTGAATTACCGGGGACTGATAAGACCAGACTACGCTCCCCTCTGGTTCGGAGCCGGACTTTTTTTTGAGAAAATACTTGGAAAACTCTCTTGAAAAAAGCACTTGATTATTATATGATGTTATGAAGGATTAAATAAAAATTCCTGAACCAGTAAAATATGGAGGTATGAAATGAGACACTTAATGAGTCCGCTGGATCTGTCTGTTGATGAGTTAAATACTCTTCTTGACTTGGCCAGCGATATTGAGAAACACCCTGATAAATACGCACATGTCTGTGACGACAAGAGACTTGCAACTTTATTCTATGAGCCAAGCACCCGTACCCGTCTCAGCTTTGAAGCTGCTATGATGAACCTTGGCGGTAAAGTTCTTGGTTTTTCATCAGCTGATTCCAGTTCCGCTTCAAAGGGTGAAAGTGTTGCCGATACAATCCGCGTTGTATCCTGTTACGCTGACATCTGTGCTATGCGCCACCCGAAAGAAGGTGCTCCGTTAGTAGCTTCTATGGCTTCTTCTATTCCTGTTATCAACGCCGGCGACGGTGGTCATCAACATCCTACCCAGACATTAACCGACTTACTTACCATCCGTTCCCTGAAGGGACGTCTGGACAATCTGACCATTGGTCTGTGCGGCGACCTGAAATTCGGACGTACAGTTCACTCCCTGATCGAAGCACTTGTACGTTACACAAATGTAAAATTCATTCTGATCTCACCGGAAGAGCTTCGCATCCCAAGCTATATCCGCGAGGATGTTCTGAAAAAGAACAATATCGAATTTCAGGAAGTAGAGAGACTGGAAGATGCCTTACCGGATCTTGATATCCTCTACATGACACGTGTACAGAAAGAACGTTTCTTCAACGAAGAAGACTATGTCCGCATGAAGGATTTCTACATTCTGGACAAACAGAAAATGGAACTTGCAAAAAAAGACATGTACATTCTTCATCCGCTTCCACGTGTAAATGAAATCTCAACAGAGGTGGATGCAGACCCGAGAGCAGCTTATTTCAAACAGGCACAGTACGGTGTATATGTACGTATGGCCCTGATTCTCACATTACTGGAGGTAAAATTACCATGTTAAATGTTGGAGCACTTCGCGAAGGTTATGTATTAGACCATATCAAAGCAGGCAAGGCCATGACTATCTATCATGATCTGAAGCTTGATAAACTTGACTGCACCGTTGCCATCATCAAGAACGCGCGCAGCAACAAAATGGGTAAGAAAGATATCATCAAGGTTGAATGCCCGGTTGAGAATCTTGATCTTGACATTCTCGGCTTTATCGATCATAACATTACTGTAAACGTAATCAAGGACGAGAAGATCGTTGCCAAAAAAGAACTGAAACTTCCGAATCAGGTTGTCAACGTGATCAAATGCAAGAATCCACGCTGCATCACTTCCATTGAACAGGGACTCGACCAGATCTTTGTTCTTGCAGATAAAGAGAAAGAAGTTTACAGATGTAAATACTGCGAAGAGAAATATACAGGTAAACGCAATAAATAATAAAACAAATATCAAAAAAACAGAACGGAAGAAATCCGTTCTGTTTTTTTGTACGCAATCAGACCGATAAGCCGGGTTATGTCATTGGGTAATCATCTGTCTAGGCCTTACGTTGCCATAAGGCTCAAGCGACCCACCTGAAAGCACGACGGGCAGCCGTATCGCTTTCTATTCGGTCTTGCTTCGAATGGAGTTTACATGTGCCCGGCCTGTTACCAGGACGGCGGTAGTCTCTTACACTGCCTTTCCACCCTTACCAGGAAAAACCTGGCGGTATCTCTCTGTTGCACTATCCCTGGAGTCACCTCCGCCGG
>ENA-OPAC01000835-OPAC01000835.1-human-gut-metagenome-genome-assembly--contig:-NODE-835-length-16335-cov-7.202764_pt1 | contig 16335 bp, 15 predicted proteins | sample MGYA00241052_ERZ501420 | MGnify/ENA primary metagenome ERZ501420 (study PRJEB25962, sample SAMEA2042513) | human gut metagenome | biome: human gut; feature: human-associated habitat; material: faeces... | reverse complement strand
CGAAAATCAAAGAAATGTGTTATTTTCACTTGACAATCGTCATTTCATAACAGTTGTACAGTCTCTTGCATTAGGTATTGATGCATTTAAGGAAGAGATTGTAGAACTTATGAAGGATATTCTACTACAAGATGGCATTACTATTAGAGGTGTATATGAACGTAGTGATGCCAAGGAACGTACTAAGGAAGGTATGGAAAGAGTTAAAGGATTTATTGGTGAACCTTTTGATCCTCATATTGATATTGTAGAGAATGGTGTTAAGTATCATATAGATGTTGCAGAAGGACAGAAGACTGGTTTCTTCCTTGATCAGAAATATAATAGACTTGCAATACAGAAATTATGTAAAGATGCAAAAGTATTAGATTGTTTTACTTATATTGGTACTTTTGCATTGAATGCAGGTATTGCAGGGGCTCAGAGTGTTTTAGGTGTGGATGCATCTCAGTTTGCGGTAGATCTTGCAAATGAGAATGCTAAGTTTAACTGTTTAGAGAATACTGTTAAGTTTGAGTGTCATGATGTATTTGATTTCTTGCCAGAATTAGAGGCTCAGGGAGAGTTATTTGATATGGTTATATTAGATCCCCCTGCTTTCACAAAGTCTCGTGCATCTATTAAGAATGCGATTAAAGGCTATCGTGAAATTAATATGAGAGGTATGAAATTAGTAAAAGACGGTGGATATCTGGCTACATGTTCATGTTCTCATTTTATGGACTATGATACATTTACTAAAACTATTGGACAGGCTGCAAAGCTTGTACATAAGAGATTAAGACAGGTAGAATTTAGAACACAGGCTGCAGATCATCCTATTTTGTGGAATGGTGATGAGAATAGCTATTACTTGAAATTCTATATCTTCCAGGTGGTTGATGAAAAGTAATGAATAGAAAAAAACGTTAATGCTTGATTTATCTAAAGAAACAGCAGAAAATCGGAATTTGAAGCGGAGGTATGTATTATGAATATAGGATTTTGGTCGTGTATAATTTTGGTAATACTATTTCTGATTATAGGTGTGTTATTTGCGATTTTTAAGGAAAAAGCAGCAAAATTTGTTTCAGGATTTAATTCATTTTCTAAAGAAGAACAGGCATTGTATGATAAAGCTCATATCTCTCGTGATATAAGAAATCAGTGCTTTATGTGGGCTATTATAATGTTGGCAGGAGCATTATTATCCTGCTTTTTAACCCCATATATAGCTATACCAACCTATATTATTTGGTTAGTTCTGTTTTTTAGAGAAGTCCACTTTGATAATCATAAAGCGTTTAAAAAATATTTATTAAAATAAATTATTGTTTGCAGGAGATGCTTATTTATGAAAAAAGGGATAAACAAATCAATCTTATTTTACATTGCATCAGTTCTGTTTTTCATAGCGTCAGCTATTGGCTTTACGAGTGGAAATGAAAGTTCTATGGCTATAGTATGGTTATGTCTTGGTTCTTCATTTCTTTGCTTGGGTTCGACTCATAAGAAAAAGGAAAACAATACAGATGATAAATAATTTCCTGCTTGTATTGTTGGAAAATCGGTAGTTATGGAGGTGAAAAATGTATTTCACAGACGAAAAAGACTATATTATGCGAATGATAAAAGAAATGGTAAGAGTATTATTTTCTTTAATGTTTGGGAAAAAGTATGTTTCTGTTGAACTTGAAAAAGAAAATAAATATGAAGTATCAGGGAAAAATTTGAAAGATTTTCTTGATATGATTGATTCTGGGGAAATTAACGAAGCAGAGAATATACTTTTAGATAGCATTGATTATACAGACAGAAATGAGGTAATGGCAGCAGCTCTTTTCTACCAATACCTTAGTGAGAAGGATAGTGAGTTTTTGAAAAATAATAATTATACAAAAGAAGAAGTGATGTCTGGTTTTAAGCAATTACTTATGCAGTCAGGATATACTGATTTGCTATGTTTGGTCAAAGATGAGGAGTAATGTAGAAAATTCAAAGAGATAAGAGTGATTGGTTGAAAGGAGAAATTGTATTATATGTTCTATGATTATATGATCTATATTGTTTTTGACTTTATGATGGCAGTGATTATGTTTTTGTTTGGAATGTGGTTTTATAAATCAGAAGGAAAAGCTGCTAATTTCTTGTCGGGTTATAATATGAAATCAGCGGATGAACGAAAGAAATACGATGAGAATGCTATGTGTAAGGCATATGGAAAAAGAATGATGTTTATGTCAGTTCCTTTTATTATTGGAATAATCATAGATATCCAATATCTAGGAATTGGTTGTTTGATTGCATGGGGGATATGGTTTATTATGTTTGTTTTGTTGCTTATTGATAGGCATAAAAGAGAACGTTAAATTCCCATTTATTGGGAAGTCGCTGAGAACGAAAAATCTTGCTAATGTTTGTCAAGCAGATTTTTGAAGATTTCGAGAACCTTGAGAACAAAAAAGAGAGTAACCTTAATAAGACCTGCTGTTGCAGGCCGGCAGTTAACAGCTATAATGAAAGCGGACAGATTTACTTGTACAACTCCATTGCACGAGCGTAGTAGATCCGCAGAAACTTATTGACGGCAGCCATTTTGGCTACGTTGTATGGTTTCCCTTCCTGTTCCTTTTTGAGCAGAAAAAGGTAAACAGGATCGTCCTGAGGTTTTGTCAGTTTGAGAGCCTGCATTACCTCAAAACAAGCTTTTCTGAGAGCCGGGTTGCCACGTTTGGAGATGTGACGATTCCGGCTCTCGAATTGTCCGGACTGATATGGCGGAGCATCATTGCCGGCATAAGCATTGAGTGCTTTGCCACTGTGAAAACGGCGAATGTCACCGATTTCTCCAAGAATGATCGGTCCCAGTCGGTCCCCCACGCCGGCCATAGAACGAAGCACTTTGTACTCCGGCATGGTCTCTGCTATGATCCGCATTTGAAGATTGATCTCATCGGCAGCTTTCTGAGATGTGGATACGAGATCAACACATTGATCCTGAGTCATTGCGGATAAGGGATTTTCTCCACGGGTGGTAACACTGTTAAGGACCAGCTCATAGATAGCCAGTCCCTTAGAACCGGCAAAACGATCCTTGGTCTTTTTGACTAGGACTTGATAGCTGTCCAGGAAACGTGTCTTGCCCATCTTACGGATTACATCGAAAGACTTGAAACGCTTAATGAAACGCAGAAGCACACAGTTGTCGGGATCCCTGCTTTTAAGAGGAAGAATGGTCGTAATGCCGGGCATTGTTTCATCCAGAAGGCTGAGCAGCTGATGTAGGACGGATTTTGCGGACATTCAAAATAAAAAAGAATGTGGAGGTAACAGACAATGGCAAAATCATTATTTGAGGAACTGGGCGGCAAATACGAAAGGCAAGGGGATTATTTGATACCGTGCTTAACTGTACCCGCCGAAGAAGAACAGGCAATAGGCATCTGGGGGCAACGGCATTTAGATTATCTAAAACAGTACCGTAAAGTTACATACACCAATCTTCTTACAAGCGGCAGGCTAAACGCCTACCTTGCCGACATCAACAGACAGGCACAGGAACGCTTTGAAAGGCTCATAGAGGGTATGAAACAGGCACAGGGCATAACGGAACAGCTAAAGGCAGAAAACGCCTTAGAATGGACAGGATGCCTCAATAACATAAGGGCTTGTGCGAGGGAGATTGTGGAAAAGGAAATTATTTTTGCATAAACAGATGATTAGTGGCAGGGGGAAATCCTGCCGCTTTTTCTGCTTTAGTTTGTCAGCTTGACAAATAAAGGGTTAAGGAATATAATTAGATTCAGTATTATACAAGGAGTTAATAAATATGCGGCAAGGTATTCTTAAATAAACTGTCAATTTGATAGTGGGAACAAAAAGTAGCAGTCCCGTTTCACTTTTAATATGGGGCTTAGTTTTTTGTACCCAGTTTAAGAATACTTTTATCATGTAATTTTATATGCCCGAAAACATATAAGTGTTTTGGGGCTATTGGAGTTATTTACCCAGTGATAGGAGTATTTATCACTGGGTATTTTTATGCCCTTTTTTGGGTGTTGATAGGAGGAAAATCACATGAAAATAATTAACTTAGGCATTCTGGCTCACGTTGACGCAGGAAAGACAACATTAACGGAGAGTTTATTGTATACCAGTGGTGCAATTGCAGAACCAGGGAGCGTAGATAAAGGCACAACAAGGACAGATACAATGAATTTGGAGCGTCAAAGGGGAATCACTATCCAGACAGCAGTGACATCTTTTCAGTGGGAGGATGTAAAAGTCAACATTATAGATACGCCAGGCCATATGGATTTTTTGGCGGAAGTATACCGTTCTTTATCCGTATTAGACGGAGCAGTATTATTAGTTTCTGCAAAGGATGGCATACAGGCACAGACCCGTATACTGTTTCATGCACTACAGACAATGAAGATTCCGACAATTTTTTTCATCAATAAAATTGACCAAGAGGGGATTGATTTGCCAATGGTATATCGGGAAATGAAAGCAAAGCTTTCTTCGGAAATTATAGTGAAGCAAAAGGTTGGGCAGCATCCCCATATAAATGTAACGGACAATGACGATATGGAACAGTGGGATGCGGTAATTATGGGAAACGATGAACTATTAGAGAAATATATGTCAGGGAAACCGTTTAAAATGTCAGAACTGGAACAGGAAGAAAACAGGAGATTCCAAAACGGAACGTTATTTCCCGTTTATCACGGAAGCGCTAAAAACAATCTGGGGATTCGGCAGCTTATAGAAGTAATTGCCAGTAAATTTTATTCATCAACGCCTGAAGGTCAATCTGAACTATGCGGGCAGGTTTTTAAGATTGAATATTCAGAGAAAAGGCGGCGTTTTGTTTATGTGCGTATATATAGCGGAACATTGCATTTGAGGGATGTTATTAGAATATCTGAAAAAGAGAAAATAAAAATCACAGAGATGTGTGTTCCGACAAACGGTGAATTATATTCATCCGATACAGCCTGCTCTGGTGATATTGTAATTTTACCAAATGATGTTTTGCAGCTAAACAGTATTTTGGGGAACGAAATGCTGTTGCCGCAGAGAAAATTTATTGAAAATCCTCTCCCTATGCTCCAAACAACGATTGCAGTAAAGAAATCTGAACAGCGGGAAATATTGCTTGGGGCACTTACAGAAATTTCAGATGGCGACCCTCTTTTAAAATATTATGTGGATACTACAACGCATGAGATTATACTTTCTTTTTTGGGGAATGTGCAGATGGAAGTCATTTGTGCCATCCTTGAGGAAAAATACCATGTGGAGGCAGAAATAAAAGAGCCTACTGTTATATATATGGAAAGACCGCTTAGAAAAGCAGAATATACCATCCACATAGAAGTCCCGCCAAATCCTTTCTGGGCTTCTGTCGGGTTGTCCATAGAGCCGCTCCCTATTGGAAGCGGAGTGCAGTATGAAAGCAGAGTTTCACTTGGATATTTAAATCAATCGTTCCAAAATGCGGTTATGGAGGGGGTTCTTTATGGCTGCGAGCAGGGGCTGTATGGATGGAAAGTGACAGACTGTAAAATCTGTTTTGAATATGGATTGTATTATAGTCCTGTAAGTACCCCCGCAGACTTTCGGCTGCTTTCCCCTATCGTATTGGAGCAGGCTTTAAAAAAAGCAGGGACAGAACTATTAGAGCCATATCTCCACTTTGAAATTTATGCACCGCAGGAATATCTCTCACGGGCGTATCATGATGCTCCAAGGTATTGTGCAGATATTGTAAGTACTCAGATAAAGAATGACGAGGTCATTCTGAAAGGAGAAATCCCTGCTAGATGTATTCAAGAATACAGGAACGATTTAACTTATTTCACAAATGGGCAGGGAGTCTGCTTGACAGAGTTAAAAGGATACCAGCCAGCTATTGGTAAATTTATTTGCCAACCCCGCCGCCCGAATAGCCGTATAGATAAGGTTCGGCATATGTTCCACAAGTTAGCTTAACAGCTTGCAAAAGTCATATAAAATGAGATTTGAAAGGATTAGAGACTAATTATGATGAAATGCGAATGGATATTGTGTCCTGTTTGTGGGAGCAAAACCCGTAATAAAATTAGGAAGGACACTGTTTTGGAGAATTATCCCCTTTATTGTCCAAAATGCAGACAAGAAAGATTGATTAAAGTTGACAACTTGAAGATAACTGTCATCAAAGAGCCAGACGCTTAAGACGCAGAGCCGATGAAATTGTGGAACAATTCACGAATCATCGGCTCTTTTTGTTTCGTATTTGAAAGAACAAACTCACCAAATAAAAAAAACGATATTCGGGTGGGTTATTTTGTTATACCCTAAATTACCCTCTGAATTTGTTTTTAAATTTGGAGGGATTTTTTTATGTCCTTTTTTCGGGCAGTTACAGGAAAAGGGAAAATAGCAGTAAAGCCGGATAAAATCCGGTTATATGTCAACAAGGAAGAACTTTGCAAAGAATATGAAGATACTCTCCGAAGGTCAACAGAAGATACAGAGCTTCTCAAGGATTTGTTTGAGAAACTTGGTTTTCAGAGAAAAGACCTTAAAACAGTATATTTTAATGTCGATACAGAATATGAAAGCTATCAGGACAGAGATAAGAGCTGGAAGCGAAGATTTAAAGGTTATAAGTATAATCACCATATGAAAATAGAGTTTGCAGCTGATAATAAAAGATTAGGGCAAGTCCTTTACGCTTTGGCTCATAGCTCATTAAGGCCAGAGTTTTCTATTGAGTATACAGTGGCAGATGTAGAAAAATGTAAAAATGAGCTGTTACATAAAGCAATCGAGGATTCCATTCAAAAGGCACAGGTGCTTACAACAGCAGCAAATGTGAAATTGGGTGAAATACAGGCAATTGATTATTCTTGGGGAGAGATAGATTTTGTAACAAAGCCATTGAATGAAATGAGATTAATGGAGTGTACGGAATGTGAAATGAGTGCACCGGGAGCATATGATATAGATATTGAGGCAGACGATATTAATGTTACTGATACGGCAACTGTAATATGGGAAATTGCATAAAGAGGAAGATATAAATAGATTAGACGAAAAGCAAGAGGCACCGTTAAAGTAGGTACCTCCTTCTTTTTAGAGAGTTAGCTCTTTTTCTGATATGGGAATTTGCATCTCCGGAGCATTAAGTAGTGCTGTGAAATTCTGTCTAATGATATTCAGTGTCTTCTGCTTTTTCTGCAATTCTTGTTTTTCCCGGACAGTAGCAGCTTGTTCAGATTCAAGATTTTCTATCCTATTCTGGATTTTATTAGAGCTTGGGATTTTGGTAACACCGAGATCCTGAAGCTCTTTTTTTAGTGAATCGTGGAGCTGGTATTCTGCCTGATGTTTGATCCGGTATGCTTTGGGATTTTTAGCAGATTTGCAATCTTCAATCACTTTTCGGCAGAGACGGTAAGAATCACAGTGTTTTTGAATGATTTTCTGTGTGCTCAGCTCACTGTTGATTTGCGTTATTCTTTGATCAGCCGCTTTAACAGAAGCATCAACATCAGAAACATGCTGTTGGAAATCTTCATAATTCAGCAGGTTATTTTCGGAAAGATAGTTGAAGGTGCGGGCTGCTTCTTTTAGATTATTTAGTTTTGCCCAACGTTCAAATCCTTCTCGATTGCCGGTTGTAACATACGTGCCGTGACATTTCTATTAAGATCAGGAGTAATCTTGAGATTAAGAGGGAAAAAGGGGAATGCGTGACTCCGTTTGTAGCATTTGGATACAGGAAGACAAAGACAGATAAGCATAAATTAGAGATTGACCCATCTGCAGGCAGTGTAGTACAGGATATTTTTAAGATGAAGCTACGGGGAATGAGTCAGGATGCGATCGCTAATCGTTTAAATGAACTGGGTATTCTTTCACCATTTGAATATAAAATCAGCAGCGTCAGTCATTATGAAACTGGCTTCCGGCAGAAAGAGCAGGCACTTTGGAGTTCTGTTACAGTCCGTAGGATACTGGAAAACGAGGTTTATATCGGAAATCTTGTGCAGGGAAAAAGGACAACACCGAACCATAAAGTGAAGCAGACTTATGTGAAACCGGAAGATGACTGGATCCGGATTGAGAAAAATCATGAGCCACTGGTGAGTGACCGTGATTTTGAAATTGTTCAGAGACTTCTGGGCATGGATACACGTACTTCACCTGACCAAAAGCAGGTATCCAAAACTTCTTTTATCAGTAAAAGAAGCCTGCAAGTTAACAGGAGTGTCCGAAAAAACAATGCGTTCTTTAGCTTATGAGCAAAAAATGATGGTGCGAATAGGAAAAAGAACTTTAATTCACAAAAAAAAATTAGAAAAATGGATTGACTATCAAGTGCGGCATTGAGTATTTTATCCTATAGTACCCAAAAAGAGCTTCTTGAAAAGCTCATTAAAATTTGATACTATTAAACGGATGAAGTACCTGTCCATGGGTCAAGAAAAGACAGGTGATCGTCATGGGAAAAGATCTAACAGGCAAAGAATTAGGAAAAGGGTTTACCCAACGAAAAGATGGGCGTTATCAAACACGCATATCACTTGGAGGAGGAAAGAAACCGATATGCCTATATGGTCATACTTTAAAAGAAGTTAAAAAGAAAAGGGAAAATTATTAGAAAAAACAAAATACGGATTAGATATAGACACACACAAAATAACTCTAAATCAGTGGTTTGAAAAATGGATGGAACTCTATATCGTAAATAGGATAAAAAAAACAACAATTCGAAATTATATCGATTCGTATAATCGGTGTATAAAATATATAGGCTATATGAAATTAGCAGATATTCAAATCACGCATGTTCAAAATATGGTTATTGAACTAGCTAACAAAGGCTATAAAAAATCCACTATCCGTTCTACTGTTTCTGTCGTATCCAGCTGTCTTGAAAGAGCTGTAATCGGAAAAATGCTTTTATTCAATCCATGCAGAGGGATTGTTTATCCGGAAATAACGAATAAAAACTTCAAACCGGTCAAAATAGCAGGACAGAATTTGAAACGCATGACAAACGACGAAATCATAAGGTTTTTTGATGTAGCAAGAGATACTCGATATTACGAATTATATATACTGCTTCTTTTTACAGGAATGCGGATTGGAGAGGCGTGTGCATTGGAATGGAAAGATGTTGACTTTCAAAACAACTATCTCCATGTGTATAAAACAATCAATATTGTCCCTGTTTATTACGATGACAACGGGAACAAACTAGATAGACCTTATTACATCAAGCAAATTACATCTCCAAAAAGAACCGCAAGTATAAGAAAAATCCCACTATTCAAGGCTGCAGTTGATGCGTTATATAGTTGGCACGAAAAACAGCTTGCTGACAAAAGAAAGTACAAAAAAAGTGGGGGATTAAAAATTTGTTATTAAATGATTATCCTCAATTGATTTTTACGACACAAGAGGGAAATTGTTTTATGCCGACACAGGCAGAAAAAGAGTGCCGACGGATAACTTCCATAATGAATAATCATGAAAAACAACAGGCACTAACAGAAAATAGGGAATATCATATTTCCAATATTCATCCTCATTTATTCCGCCATACGTTTATTACATTGTGTTATGAATCTCATATGGATCCAGCGTCTATAATGCTTATTTCCGGACATAATGATATTGATATGATGAAACATTATACACATCCGGACTCCGTATTTATTAACAGCGAGTTTAATAAATATACAGATTATATGCATAATTATTCATTCCGTTCAAATGCAACAATTGATCAGGATTTACAAATTTGGTCAAAAGATGGTCAAATTAGCATACCACAAACGCTGAAACCCTTATAAAATAAGGAGATTTTGATATGAGTAATGAATTAACACCGATGATGAAGCAATATATGCAGACAAAAGAGGAATACAAGGATTGTATCCTTTTTTACCGCTTAGGAGATTTTTATGAAATGTTCTTCGACGATGCTCTCACAGCATCAAAAGAGCTGGAAATTACTCTGACTGGAAAGAATTGCGGACTGGAAGAACGGGCACCGATGTGCGGAATCCCGTACCATGCAGTTGACAGTTATCTGAACCGTCTGGTATCAAAAGGCTATAAGGTAGCAATCTGTGAGCAGGTAGAAGATCCGAAAACAGCAAAAGGAATTGTAAAACGGGAAGTTATCCGTGTAGTAACACCTGGAACCAACCTGGATACTCAGGGACTGGATGAAACAAAGAACAATTACATTATGTGTATTGTCTATATGGCAGACCGGTACGGACTTTCGGTTGCGGATGTTACAACCGGGGAATATCTGGTGACAGAACTGGATTCCCAGACAAAACTGATGGATGAGCTTTACAAATTTATGCCGTCTGAGATTGTCTGCAATGAAGCATTTTACATGAGTGGACTGGATTTGGATGATCTGAAAAACCGTCTGCATATGGCAATTTATTCACTGGAAGCATGGTATTTTGATGATGCACTCTGCCGGGAAACTTTGCAGGAACATTTTAAGGTGGCTTCTCTTGAAGGAATTGGACTTTCGGACTATGAATGTGGGATGATCGCGTCCGGTGCGCTTTTAAAGTATCTGGAAGAGACGCAGAAAAATTCCCTGTCTCATATGAGCCGTCTGACACGTTATGCAACGGGTAATTATATGGTTCTGGACAGTGCTACAAGGCGTAATCTGGAGTTGGTTGAGACTTTACGTGAAAAGCAGAAAAGAGGATCCCTTCTGTGGGTACTGGATAAGACAAAGACGGCAATGGGGGCGAGAACCCTTCGGAAATATGTAGAACAGCCGTTGATCGACAAGAAATCCATTGTCAAAAGGCTGGATGCGGTTGCGGAATTGAAGGACAATGCTATTTGCAGAGAAGAAATCCGGGAATATTTGAATCCGGTGTACGATCTGGAGCGTCTGGTCGGGAAAATCACCTATCAGTCAGCAAATCCAAGAGACCTGATTGCATTTCAGAGTTCCCTTTCCATGCTCCCGTCGGTAAAATGCATATTAAAGGATATGGAGAGTGACCTTTTAAAAGAAATTTATGAAGAACTGGATCCGCTGGAAGAACTTTGTGATCTGGTCGGACGGGCGATTCAGGAAGAACCGCCACTTGCCATGAAAGAAGGCGGAATCATCAAAGACGGTTATAATGAAGAAGTGGATCGTCTTCGAAAAGCAAAATCCGAAGGAAAGAACTGGCTTGCTGATCTGGAGACCAAGGAACGGGAAAAGACCGGGATTAAAAACCTGCGGATCCGTTATAATAAAGTATTCGGTTATTATCTGGAAGTTACCAATTCGTTCAAAGATCTGGTTCCGGATTATTATACAAGAAAGCAGACTCTTGCCAATGCGGAGCGTTATATCATTCCAGAACTGAAAGAGCTGGAAGATACGATTCTGGGAGCAGAGGATAAACTCTGTGCACTGGAATATGAGCTTTACTGTGAGGTGAGAAATACTATCGCAGCAGAGTTGACCAGGATACAGAGAACAGCAAAGGCAGTTGCAAAGCTGGATGTGATAGCTTCTCTTGCACTGGTTGCCCAGAGGAATAATTTCGTCCGGCCAAAGATCAATGAGACAGGCCTCATTGATATCCGAAACGGCCGTCATCCGGTTGTGGAGCAGATGATCGAAAATGATATGTTCATTCCAAACGATACGTATCTTGACAACCACAAAAAACGGATCTCCATTATCACAGGACCAAACATGGCCGGAAAATCCACATATATGCGCCAGACAGCCCTGATCGTACTGATGGCACAGATCGGAAGCTTTGTCCCTGCTGAAAAAGCGAACATTGGAATTGTTGACAGAATCTTTACACGTGTAGGTGCATCGGATGACCTGGCAAGTGGTCAGAGTACATTTATGGTGGAGATGACAGAAGTTGCCAATATTTTGAGAAATGCAACTGCAAGAAGCCTTCTGATCCTTGATGAGATTGGACGTGGTACGAGTACTTTCGATGGACTGGCTATTGCGTGGGCGGTAATCGAACATATCAGCAACACCAAGCTCTGTGGTGCCAAGACTTTATTTGCAACTCATTATCATGAGCTTACCGAGTTGGAGGGAAAAATCCCAGGAGTGAATAACTACTGTATTGCAGTTAAAGAAAAAGGAGACGATATCGTATTCTTACGTAAAATTGTTCAGGGTGGTGCAGATAAGAGCTATGGTATTCAGGTTGCCAAGCTGGCAGGTGTGCCTGATTCTGTAATCCAGCGTGCGAAGGAACTGGTAGAGGAGCTCAGTGATGCGGATATTACGGCAGCAGTAAAGGATTTAACCACGACGAAAAAGAAGAAGCCGGTATATGATCAGATGGATATGGCACAGATGTCCCTGTTTGATACCGTTAAAGATGATGACATCATAGAAGAAATCAAGGGTCTTGATATGGGAAACATGACTCCTATCGAGGCAATGAACACACTTTATAACCTGCAGAACAAGATTAAGAACAGATGGTGATAAAAGTTGAGAAAAATTGCAGTATTAGACCAGCAGACCATAGATAAGATCGCTGCCGGTGAGGTAGTGGAACGTCCGTCCTCCATTGTGAAGGAGCTTGTGGAGAATGCAATTGATGCAGGAGCAACTGCAGTAACAGTGGAGATCACAGACGGCGGCAAAAAGATGATACGTATCACAGATAATGGCGGGGGTATGGAAAGAGATCAGGTACCCCTGGCATTTTTGCGTCATGCCACCAGTAAGATTGAGAAGGTTGAGGATCTGGAACACATTGCGTCTCTTGGATTTCGCGGTGAGGCTTTGTCCAGTATTGCCGCTGTTGCACAGGTGGAACTGATCACAAAAACCCCATCTGCATTAAGCGGAGTCCGCTATGTGATCAATGGTGGTGTACAGGAGTCTTTAGAGGATATGGGGGCTCCGGAAGGAACTACTTTCCTGGTGAGAAACCTTTTTTATAATACACCTGCAAGAAGCAAGTTCTTGAAATCAGATACTACGGAAGGAAATTATGTCAGCACTTTGATGGAACAGCTGGCATTGTCCCATCCTGAGATTTCTTTTAAATATATCCAGAATAAACAGGTGAAGCTTCATACTTCCGGAAATTACAATGTAAAAGATGTGATCTATAATATATATGGAAGAGATATTACCAAAGCACTTCTTGAAGTATCCTACGAGAATGATTTCATGAAGATTGAGGGTTTTGTGGGAAAACCGGAGATTTCCAGAGGCAACCGTACTTTTGAGAATTACTATATTAACGGACGTTTTGTAAAAAACAGGATCATTGCAAAGGGAATCGAGGATGCCTATAAGGGGTTTCTTATGCAACATAAGTTTCCGTTTGTTTCGCTTCATATTCAGATGGAGGGAAATGATTTGGACGTAAATGTACATCCAAGTAAGATGGAAGTACGGTTTGCCAGAGGAACGGAAGTTTACGATGCCGTTTATGAGACAGTTCATAAGGCGCTTACTACAAGAGAAATGATCCAGACAGTACCTTTTGGAAAAGAAGAACCGGTAAAGAAACTGTCGTCTGTGGTGAAACCGGGGGATGTACCGGAGCCATTTGAAATGAAACGTCGTGCTGAAATGCCGGAGTATCGAACACAAGTAGCGAACACAGTTAATCGTACTTCGAATGTGTCAATAAAAGGCAATGATAGGACAGTATCTGCACCAGATACTGCTATGGATAAAAAACAGATTTCTTCTTATTCAACACTTCCGCGAGGAACTATCACTATGGCGGAACAGGCAGTACGTGAGCAAAAGATTTATCAGACAAAAGATCCTTTTACAAAAGCAGAGGAGAAGCTTTTCGAAGGAACAATAAACGATAAAAATATACATGAAAAACAGCCTGACGCAATGCAGGTAAATATGTCACAGGAAGTAGAGAAACAGCAAAAGCCACAACAGTTAGAATTGTTTGAAGAAAAACTTCTTGCTCCTAAATCCCGAAGCCGTCATCAGCTGATCGGACAGATTTTTGATACTTACTGGCTTGTTCAGTTTGAGGATAAATTTTTTATTATCGACCAGCATGCGGCACATGAAAAGGTTTATTATGAACGTTTCGTAAAAAGGTTTCGTGAGCAGACAGTAGAATCCCAGTACCTCAGCCCGCCGCTGATCGTATCCCTGAATCTTCAGGAAGAAGCTCTTCTTAAGGCTAACCGTAAATATTTCGAGGATTTTGGATTTGAGATTGAACCATTTGGCGGTAAGGAATACTGTATCAATGCAGTCCCGGCCAATCTGTACGGTCTTACGGAGGAAGAACTTTTTCTGGAAATGCTTGACAATCTTGCTTCTGAGAAGGATAAGGATCCACTTGGAATCTTTGCTTCCAGACTGGCCACCATGGCATGTAAGGCTGCGGTAAAGGGAAATCATCAGATGTCCGACCGGGAGGCAAATGCATTGATCGATGAATTGCTTACACTGGAGAATCCCTATCACTGTCCTCATGGAAGACCGACGATTATTTCCATGACTAAAACAGAACTGGAAAAGAAATTTAAACGTATTGTATAGTTTATATAAAGGAGCTATTATGAAAAAGCCACTGATCGTTCTTACAGGACCGACGGCAGCAGGAAAAACCCATCTATCCATTGCTCTTGCGAAAGCAGTAAACGGAGAGATCATTTCTGCTGATTCCATGCAGGTCTACAAATATATGGATATTGGATCAGCTAAGATCCGGCCGGAGGAGATGCAGGGAGTAAAGCATTATCTGGTAGATGAACTGCTGCCTCAGGAAGAATTTCATATCGTGAAATTCCAGCAGATGGCAAAAGCTGCCATGGAAGAAATTTATGCCAAGGGGAAAATTCCTGTTCTGGTAGGAGGAACCGGATTTTATATACAGGCTATTACAAAGGATATTGACTTTACTCAGGCAGAGCAGGAAGACGGATACCGTCAGGAGCTGGAACAGCTTGCTGCAGAGAAGGGAAATGAATATCTACACCAGATGCTTTTGGATGTTGATCCTGTCAGTGCCGGGGAAATCCACGCCAATAATGTAAAACGTGTGATCAGGGCACTGGAGTTTTATCATCAGAACCAGTCGCCGATCTCCGCACATAATCAGGAGCAAAAGGAACACGAAACCCCTTATAATCTGGCATATTTTGTGCTGAATGTACCAAGGGAACTTCTTTATAAACGGATTGATGACCGTATTGATGAGATGTTAAAAGAGGGACTCCTTGAGGAAGTGCAGAAGTTAAAAGATATGGGATACCACAGGGGGATGGTTTCCATGCAGGGACTTGGATATAAAGAAATCCTTGCATATCTGGATGGCGAGTATCCGTTAGAGGAAGCGGTCAGGATCCTGAAAAGAGATACCAGACATTTTGCAAAACGCCAGCTGACCTGGTTTCGCAGGGAGAAGGATGCCATCTGGATGAATAAGGATGAATTTGACTATAATGAAGACAGAATCCTTGATGAAATGCTGAAGGTATGCAGGGACAGAGGAATTTTATAACCGAATTTTTCTTAAAAATCACTGATACAGAATAAGTGAAATTCAGAGATAAAATAAAGATAATAATGCAAACAGAAATGAGGACGAAACAAATTATGAAAGAAATGTACGCACAGCTTGGGATTTCTTCAGAGGTTTATGACTTTGGTCATAAGATTGAGGAATCTTTAAAAGAAAGATTTGAAAAATTTGATAAAACGGCAGAATATAACCAGATGAAGGTGCTTCTTGCCATGCAGAAAAATAAGGTAAGTGCCGAATGCTTCGGAAGTTCTTCCGGTTATGGATATGACGATATTGGCCGGGAAACACTTGAAAAGGTTTATGCAGATACTTTCCATACGGAAGCCTGTCTGGTACGCCCGCAGATCACATGCGGAACTCACGCGCTGGCCATTGCCTTATTCGGTAATCTCCGTCCGGGTGATGAACTTCTGGCACCTGCCGGAAAGCCTTACGATACTCTGGAAGAGGTAATCGGCATCCGCCCGTCAAAAGGTTCTCTCGCAGAATATGGAGTAAGTTACCGTCAGGTGGAACTGTTAGAAGACGGAACCTTTGATTATAACAGCATCCGTAAAGCAATCAATGAAAAGACACGTCTTGTGGAGATCCAGCGTTCCAAAGGATACCAGACACGTCCGTCTTTCTCTGTAAAGCAGATTGGAGAACTGATTTCTTTTGTAAAGAGTATTAAACCGGATGTGATCTGTATGGTGGATAACTGCTACGGTGAGTTTGTAGATACCATTGAGCCAAGTGATGTGGGAGCTGATATGATTGTTGGTTCTCTGATCAAAAATCCGGGCGGCGGACTTGCTCCGATCGGCGG
>ENA-OPAC01000829-OPAC01000829.1-human-gut-metagenome-genome-assembly--contig:-NODE-829-length-16386-cov-3.280387_pt1 | contig 16386 bp, 13 predicted proteins | sample MGYA00241052_ERZ501420 | MGnify/ENA primary metagenome ERZ501420 (study PRJEB25962, sample SAMEA2042513) | human gut metagenome | biome: human gut; feature: human-associated habitat; material: faeces... | reverse complement strand
AAAAAAACGATGTTCAGAGGTCAGTTTTTTATGTAAAACTAATTGACAAACGAACAACTATGATATATATTAAATTATATGAAATATATAACATAATATAAAATATATAAAGGAGAAAATAAATGAAAGGTGCATATGATGTTGCGGTAATAGGTGCTGGTGTGGTCGGAAGTGCGATCGCAAGGGAATTGTCCAGATACAAATTGAAAATAGGGGTATTTGAAAAAAATCTGGATGTCTGTAATGAGACAAGCGGCAGAAACTCGGCAGTAGTCCACGGAGGATTTGCTTATGATGCGGATACATTGAAAGCAAGGTTCTGTGTCGCAGGAAACCGAATGATGGGTGATCTGTCCGAGGAACTGGATTTCCCGTTTAAACGGTGTGGAAAAGTTCTGGTAGGAAATACAGAAGAAGATATGGAACAGTTAAAACGCACTCTGAAACAGGGGGACGTGAATGGTGCAACAGGTTTGGAGCTGATCGATGAGAAAAAACTTCATGAACTCGTCCCTGCGGTTGTAGGAAAATTTGCAATGTGGTCAAAAAACAGTGGTATCATGGACCCGTTTTTATTTACGATCGGTCTGGCAGAAAATGCAGCGGAAAACGGTGCGAAGTTCCTGTTTGGACATGAGATACTTGGAATTGAGCGGGTAGATGATGATTATCTGCTGCGGACCGGAAAAGGGGAATATAAAGCACACTGGGTAATCAACGCAGCAGGACTTGGCTGCAAAACAATCTCAGACATGCTTGGGATCACAGGATACCATGTGATCGGTTCCAAAGGAAATTACATTATTTTAGATAAGCGTCTTGGCAGTCTTCTGCCAATGCCGGTGTATCCGGTGCCAAGCAATACCTATATGGGCATCCATGTGACACCTACCGTGGATGGCAATGTCACCGTCGGCCCGGATGCGGAAAACGTAACAGATTTTTCTTATTATGGTGTCCCACAGAAAAATATGGAGGAGCTCGCAAAGAGTGCATCGAATTTATGGCCGCATATCAATAAGGCAGATCAGATTCGTAATTTCTCAGGAATTTTGCCGAAGTGGGTAGATGAAAATGGTGTCATCCAGGATTTCAAGATAGAGATAAAAGAAGACATTGCACCGCATGCAGTGAATCTGGTCGGAATCGAATCACCGGGGCTTACAGCGGCAGTTCCGATTGCACAGTATGTGGTGGAACTTATGAAAGAACATGAAAGGCTGGTGAAAAACGATCAGTTTATTCCGGAACACAAGTCGATCCGAAGATTTGCAACGGCATCGTTTGAAGAAAAAAATGCACTGATCCGGGAAAATAAGGAGTACGGCGAGATTATCTGCAGCTGTGAACAGGTGACAAAAGCTGAGATACGTGCCGCAATCAGAAATCCATTAGGGGTTGCGACAATGACAGGCGTGAAATACCGTACACGTGCAATGATGGGAACCTGTCAGGGTGGCTTCTGTCAGATGAAAATTGAGCAGCTGATCGAGGAAGAGTTGGGAATACCTGCAAAAGATGTGAGATATAGCAGACCGGATTCGTGGGTATTGACTGGTAATATGCGGGAGGAAAAGTAAGATGGAATACAGGGATGTCGTAATTATTGGTGGCGGACCGGCAGGTCTTGCAGCAGCGTTAGAGCTTTATAGGAATGGAATTAAAAATATTTTAATCATCGAGCGGGAAAATTGTCTCGGCGGAATTTTAAGACAGTGCATTCATGATGGATTTGGACTTGGAAGATTTGGCGAAAGCCTTTCAGGACCGGAATATGCAGAGCGTTTTATTTCCGAGGTTGAGAAGAATAAAATCCCATACATGATCAATGCGGCAGTGACGGAGATCACAAAGGAGAAAAAGATAACCGTTGTGGCACAGGATGGAATGCATGAGATCGAGGCAAAAGCTGTCATACTTGCAATGGGCTGCAGAGAGCGAAGCCGTGGGGCACTGGGAATTCCGGGAGAGCGGCCGGCGGGAGTATTTACAGCAGGAACGGCGCAGGCGTACATGAATTTATACAACAGAATGCCGGCAAAGGAAGTGGTGATCCTCGGCTCAGGAGATATTGGAATGATCATGGCGCGCCGGCTTACCCTCGAGGGAGCACACGTTCAGGCGGTATTTGAGATTATGTCACATCCAAGCGGATTGCCGAGAAATATCATCCAGTGTTTAGATGATTATAATATACCACTTTATTTAAGCCATACAGTGACGGAGATACATGGCGATGCAAGGCTTACCGGAGTGACGGTGTCAGAGGTAGACGAACATTTACAGCCGATTCCGGGTACAGAAAAAAGATATGACTGTGATACATTAATTTTATCGGTCGGTCTTCTGCCGGATAATAAGCTCCAAAGGCATGGGTGTCGACATGAACCCGGTTACTTCCGGACCGAAGGTCAATGAGAGCCTTGAGACAAATATTCCGGGTGTATTTGCCTGTGGAAATGTGCTGCATGTGCATGATCTTGTGGATTTTGTTTCCATGGAAGCAGAACATCTGGCAAAGTGTGCGGCAGAGTATGTCGAAGGCAGAACTTTACCGGCATGCAATATCAATGTAAAAGCAGGAGATGGAGTAGGGCATACCATACCACAGAAAATAAGTGGAAAAAATGATTTCCAGCTGTCAATGCGTGTAAATCATCATTATGGTGCGTGCAGGATCGTAGTAAAACAGGACGGCAGGGAAGTAGCCGTAAAGAAAATGAAAAAAGCAATCCCGGCAGAAATGATCCAGTTTAAGGTCAAGGCGGATAACATAAATGGAACGGGTGATCTGGAGGTGATGGTAGAATGTTAAAAAAATATACATGCATTATTTGTCCAAATGGCTGTGAAATAGAAGCAGAGGTTTTAGACGGAGAAATTAAATCCGTAAGTGGATTTACCTGCAAACGTGGTGAGGAATATGTCCGTCAGGAAATCCTCGCGCCAAAGCGTACTATTGCAAGCTCTGTGGCAGTAAAAAATGGTGAGCTGCCGGTAACAAGCGTGCGGATCACAAAGGCAGTCCCGAAAGAACTGATCCCGGAGGTGATGAAAGAAATAAAGAAACAGGCCGTGACAGCGCCGGTGGAAGCCGGAACAGTTTTAATCTCCAATATATGTGGAACAGACAGTGATGTAATTTGTACTAAGACGGTCAGAGAGAAAAGATAACAGGAATGTGGTTGTTATATCAGACAGGTATAACAGCCACATTTTTTATTTTACAAATAAATAAATAAATTATATAATAAAACCACTTGTTTGTGACAAAAAAGTCAGGAAGGTTAGAAAAATGAGAATAGGAAGCAGGGATTTTGCAACAACAGGACATACTTACATTATGGGAATTTTAAATGTGACACCGGACTCTTTTTCCGATGGTGGAAAGTTCAATCAGATTGATGCGGCATTAAAGCACGTGGAAGAGATGATAGGAGACGGCGCAGATGTGATCGACATCGGCGGGGAATCCGCAAGACCGGGATATACAAAGATTTCCGATGAGGAGGAGACAGACAGGGTGGTTCCGGTCATTGAGGCGGTGAAAAAAGAGTTTGAGATACCGATTTCTGTGGATACTTATAAAAGTGGCGTTGCAGAGGCCGCAGCGCAGGCAGGAGCCGATCTGATCAATGATATCTGGGGACTGAAATATGACGCGCGCATGGCAGAGGTCATTGCTAAATCAGGACTGGCGTGCTGTCTCATGCATAACCGGGACAATACTGAGTACCGGAATTTTATGGAGGACATGAAACAGGATCTTCGGGAGACGATCGCACTTGCCAAAGCAGCTGGAATTGCGGACGATAAGATCATCTTAGACCCGGGTGTTGGATTCGCAAAAAGTTATGAGAATAATCTGGAAGTGATCCGCCGCCTGAAAGAGTTCAATGAATTAAAATATCCGGTGCTGCTTGGCACCTCAAGGAAGTCTGTGATCGGATTGACACTTGACCTTCCGGCAGCAGAGCGTGTGGAGGGAACGATTGTCACAACGGTCATGGCGGTGGAAGCAGGCTGTATGTTTGTCCGTGTGCATGATGTAAAAGAAAATCACCGGGCAATCCAGATGGCAGAGGCGATCCTGGACAGAAAATAAGCAATTGCCAAACACCTGTTTTTTCAGGAGTTTTGCAGGCTTTAGATAACAGGAAGATAGAAGTGCTGAAAGGAAGTATCGGGATGACAGGAGATTTTATTAAAATAATGAATTTAAAAGTATTTGCACATCATGGGGTTTTTCCGGAGGAAACAAGGGATGGACAGGACTTTTACGTGAATGCAAAACTTTTTTTGGACTGCAGAAAAGCGGGAAAGACAGACAATCTGTCGGATTCTTTGAATTATGGCGAAGTCAGCCATTTTATCACAGATTTTCTACAGGATCATACATACAAATTAATTGAGAGCGTCGCAGAGCAGTTAGCGGAAGCGATGCTTCTTTCTATGCCGGTGTTAAAAGGAGTAGAGATTGAGTTATGTAAACCACATGCTCCAATCGGGCTTCCATTTGAAAATGTGTCGGTGACGATGAAACGGCAGTGGCATGAGGTGTATCTTGCGGTCGGTTCCAATCTTGGGGACAAGAATGCCTATATTGGGAATGGAATCGACGAACTGCGCCGGATCAAAGAGATCAAAGAGGTAAGAGTGTCAGAACTTCTGGTGACAAAGCCTTACGGCGGAGTGGAGCAGGACGATTTTGTTAACGGGGCGATCGCATTAAAGACGCTGTTATCACCACAGGAGCTGTTGGAGAAACTGCATGAGATCGAGCAGCACGCTAACAGGGAGCGTATCATTCACTGGGGACCTAGAACATTGGATCTTGACATTATTTTTTATGATAAGCTTGTGTACGAGGATGAGAATCTTATCATACCGCATATTGATATGCAGAATCGTGACTTTGTGTTAAAACCGCTGGCAGAACTTTGCCCGAATTACCGCCATCCGGTTTTTGGAAAAACAGTGTCGCAGTTACTTGGAGAACTGAAAGAGAGGTAATATGATAAAAGCAGTCTTATTTGATCTGGATGGTACGATCATTAACTCAGAAGAGGGAATTACAAAGTGTGTACAATATGCATTAAGCAGTTTTGGAATTGAGGAACCGGACCGGAAAAAGCTGTTGTGTTTTATCGGACCGCCGCTTGATCCTGTTTTCCGTGAAAAATACGGCTTTGATGCGGACAAGGCATGGCAGGCGGTATTAAAATACCGGGAGAGGTTTGATAAGACCGGAATTTTCGAGTGTGAATTATATGAGGGTGTCGCAGATACGATCCGCAAGTTAAAAGAAGCAGGCTGCGTCATCGCACTTGCTTCCTCCAAGCCGGAGACAGCGTGCAGACGTATTCTGGAACATTTTTCCCTGACACCGTATTTTGATGAGATCGTCGGTTCCACTTTAGATGGAAGCATCAGCACCAAACAGCAGGTACTAGAGGAGCTTGGCAGACGGATGGAGCATATGCAGATCACAAAAGACCAGATGTGCCTGATCGGAGACACTGAGTATGACGTGATTGGAGCGGATCAGTTTGGAATCCGCTGTGTCGGCGTATCCTATGGATTTGGAAAAAGAGAACTGTTAGAGCGTGCAGGGGCATACTGTGTCTGCGACAACATGGCAGAGGTTGTGGAAGCACTGCAGCAGATGCGATAGAAAGGAAGATATCATGAAAACGACAGGCGGTTTTAAACTCTGGCAGATCATTTATCCGATTGGTATTTATTATGTTGTGTCGAGCCTTATGTACTTCGTGCTGGGACTTTTTCTGGGGGATGGGCAACAGACCTATATGCTGCGCCAGCTTATCTGCTCGGCTGCAACGATCCCGGCGACGATGAGTTTTTATAAGCAGGATAAAATTGCAGAGCAGGTTGTCTATGGAACTGAAAAAGAAAAATTGGATACAAAATGGCTCACAGACGCAGCTTTGGCTGTTGTGGGTGCAGCAACACTTGGCATTGCCGTGAATAACATCATTGCAATGACGCCGTTAGTGCAGATGTCGGAGGGGTTTCAGGAGGCAAACCAGTCCTTTTTTGCGGGAACGGTTGTGTTTGAACTGCTCGGTTCCTGCCTTGTGATTCCAATCGCAGAAGAATTGCTGTTCCGCGGTGTGGTGTACAAGCGTCTGAAGCTTTATTTTGGCGTGACACCGGCATTGATCGGTTCAGCACTTATCTTTGGTATCATGCATGTCAATCTGGTGCAGTTTTTGTATGCGGCGGTGATCGGATTGCTTCTTGCGCTTGTGTTGGAAAAAACAGGGAAGCTTTCCATGGCAGTTTTTGGGCATATTGCGGCAAATCTTGTGGCGGTGCTGCGGACGGAGACAGGATGGCTGGGGTTCAGTTTTTATCCGACGGTAAACGGCATTTTGTTTACGGTTGTGATGGCAGTGGCAGGAATAGCCGTTGTCAGCCTTTTTTACCGGAGAAAATAATTCGTTACATAAAAACGACATTTCATTACATATTCCATAAGAAAAGCTTATGAGCTGGTCGATATAAGATAAAGTACAGAGTATGGAGTGAAGAAAATGCCGAAAATTGCGATATGTGATGATGAACAGCCTATAAGAGAGTATTTAAAAAGTCTGACCGAAAAATGTATCCCGGATTCACAGGTTCGCCTGTTTGGCAGCGGAGAGGCACTGTTACGAGATCAGACATCCTTTGATGTGATCCTGCTGGATGTTTCCCTGCGTGGAGAAGATGGAAATCAGACGTTAAACGGCATGGAGACAGCCCGGAAAATCCGGGAGACATCCAATGCGATGATCATTTTTGTGACAGCGTTCAAAGAATATGTGTTTGAAGGTTATGATGTCGGGGCGTTTCACTATCTGTTAAAGCCGGTGGACGAGCACAAGTTTGCGGAAGTGATGCAGCGCGCCATGTGGCAGCTTGAGCGGGAAAAAGAGGAAATGTCCCTGTTGATAAAAGCAGATGGCAGTTATATGGAAGTTCTGGCAAAAAATATTTTGTATGCGGAGAACGAGGCGCGCAAGATTGTGCTGCACACGAAAAATATGCCGGAGAGCAGTTATACTTTTTATGAGAAAATGGAAGTGTTGGAGAAGCGGCTGGGAGAGGGTTTTTTCCGTTCGCATCGGGGATTTCTGGTAAATCTGCGGGAAGTGTACAAGTATGATGCGACCACGATACAGATGAAAAATGGTGACAAAGTTTATCTGGCAAAACAAAAGTATAACGATTTTGTCACGGCTTATATGAAATATCTGAGAAGCGCAGGATGAAAAGGACTGCAAAATAGCGGAAAAAAGCAAAAATCAGCGGAACATAGATCTGCTGATTTTTCATTACATAAAAGAGCCTGTTCGTTACAATTCGCTAAAATCAGAAAATGCCCGACCGATATACGGAGTAAAGAAAGGCAAAATGCATCGTTATGGTGCAGTTTTGGCAAGACATACAGGGAGGCAATAATATGCGAATTACAACACAAATGCTTGCACACTCAGCCGCAAAAAGCGGAATTCCATTTCAGCAGACAACACTGTTAGATATCCTGAACAAAAAGTCATCTTTTTCCGGTCTGCTGAACGGAGTGAATGCCAGTGCGGATGCAACGGCGATCGCAAAGAAAAAGAATTATTCGAAGCTGGAAGATATTTCGGGGAACCTGAACGGATATGCTTCTAGTCTTGTGGCAACAGATAAGAACTCCATTTATGACAGGGCAAAGGAAAGCGGCAGTACAAAGGATATTGTTTCCTCGGCAAAAAAAATGGTCGAGAGCTACAACGAAACGTTAAAACAGCTCAGGGAAACCGGGGATACTTTAAATGAGTTTTACAGACAGCAGTTAAAGGATATTCCTGCCGGGGACAAAGAGGCATTGAAGAGCATTGGTATCACACAGGCAAAAGACGGCAGTCTTTCCATTGACGAGAAAGTGTTACAGAGTGCAGATGCAGACACGTTAAAGAAAGTGTTGGATGGAGATACCGGGCTTGCTTCCAAGATCAGTTTTGTGAGCGGAAGAATCAGCCAGAACGCAGCGTCCAATGTTGTGAGCACATCGAGCCAGTATACATCGAACGGCTCTTCATTGCTGAGTGCACTTGAGACGAGTAAATACGATTTCTGGGGATAAAAAAGAAAATTGACAAATTTGCAGAGGAGATAAGACAGGAGAACTATTATGAGTGTTACGATCAACTTTTCCAAAAACACGTCCGCACCCTGGCAGTCAAATGCAAACATGTTAAAAAGCACGAGGGAAAAAATACAGAGACAGGAAGAGCGGGACGGAAAAATTGCTTTTTTTGAGACACAGAAGCAGAATCTCAAAAATCAGAAAGCGGATACAATCGAAGAAATTGCAAAAAAGCTGGAGAAGTTTCATACTTACGAGGATGAGATTGCGGCAGCAAAACAGGAGTACAACAGCTCACAGATGTTCCACATCTTAGATGAGGCAGAAGAGCGCGGAGAGCAGATGGCGAAAGCGGCTGAGAAATATAAGCCAAAGACCGAGGAAGAGCAGAAAAAGGAGGCTCAAGGCGAGGCAGCAGGAACAGACGGCAAAACCGATGATAAGGGTGTTTTATCCGAAATTATGGATGATATGTCGGAATCAATCGATGCGCAGGAAGGAAATCTGGAAACTACCGGACAGCTTTCAGAAGCAGAGTTACAGCAGAAATTGTCCGACGAGGAATTGCAGAAAAAACAACAGAGATATCAGTCGTTTGACGTGCGGGCATAATAAAAGCCGATATTTCACTGATGCCTGTCTTGGTTAGTGATCAGATAATCTACCATGTATCACAACTTTTTATTACAGAAAACAGAATATTAAAATCTGCCGTAACAAATAGTAATATTCTATACTCCGACAATTCAAACACAATTCCAGAAAAACACCTGAAGTGATATTTTATCACTTAAAAATCAAAAATTTTTTTATTATAAAACAAGGAAAGAATTGTTTGTATCCATATATTACAGTAAGAATATAATTATAATAGTATAAACAATACTGCTATAAATAATAAATATTCAAATTATCAGACAATATTGCAAAAAAAATAGATAGACAGAAGTATCAAAAAGTTGTATATTAGAAAACAAGAAAAATAAAATAATTCATGAAGCAAAGGCGCTTAGATACCCAATCGATCATTGGGTTATTTAAGCGCCTTTTTATGTAATAGGAAATTACGTTGCAATGTTCCTGTTACCCCAAAAGGCTCCGTAATTAGAAATTGTCTGCAAAGTGGCGATTTCAATCTGGATTAAGAAAGGAATTTGCGTATGAAAGAGCAACAGAAAGAAACATCTGCAAAAATGGTCACTCTGAACAAATTTGCACCAAAGGATTCCCAGACAAAAACAGACGGAATGTATGATCCGGCATTTGAACATGACAACTGCGGTATCGGTTCGGTTGTCAATATCAAAGGTATCAAGACACATGAAACCGTGGAGAATGCTTTGAAAATTGTTGAAAACTTAAAGCACAGAGCAGGAAAAGATGCAGAAGGAAAGACCGGTGACGGTGTTGGTATCCTTTTACAGATTTCTCATAAATTTTTTACGAAAGCCGTAAAACCGCTCGGTATTGAACTTGGTGGTGAGAGAGATTATGGTATCGGTATGTTTTTCTTCCCGCAGGATGAGTTGAAACGCAATCAGGCAAAGAAAATGTTCGAAGTCATTGTCCAGAAAGAGGGCATGGAATTTTTAGGATGGAGAGAAGTACCGATCGATCCGACAAAGCTTGGACAGAAAGCAATCGACTGTATGCCTTGCATTATGCAGGGGTTTGTAAAGCGCCCGAAGAATGTGGAAAAGGGACTTCCGTTCGACCGCAAGCTGTATGTGGCAAGACGTGTGTTTGAACAGTCGAATGATGATACTTATGTTGTCTCCTTATCCAGCAGAACGATTGTATACAAGGGAATGTTCTTAGTAGAGCAGCTCCGCTTGTTCTTTGCAGATCTTCAGGACAAAGATTATGAATCTGCGATCGCAACCGTACACTCCCGTTTCTCTACGAACACAAACCCAAGCTGGGAGAGAGCACATCCAAACCGTTTTATTGTACATAACGGTGAGATCAACACCATCCGCGGTAATGCAGACAAGATGCTTGCCCGGGAAGAGACGATGGCATCCGGCAAGCTGCGCGGGGAATTCCAGAAGGTACTTCCGGTTGTCAACACCGAAGGATCTGACTCCGCAATGCTGGACAATACGTTGGAGTTTCTGGTGATGAGTGGCATGGATCTGCCACTGGCAGTCATGATCATGATTCCGGAGCCATGGGCAAACAACGCCGTGATGACACAGAAAAAGAAAGATTTCTATCAGTATTATGCAACTATGATGGAGCCTTGGGACGGACCTGCATCCATCCTGTTCTCCGATGGAGATATGATGGGAGCAGTTCTTGACCGTAACGGTCTGCGTCCATCCCGTTATTACATTACAGACGATGACTATCTGATTCTTTCTTCCGAGGTCGGAGTTCTTGATATTGATCCGACCCATATCGTGACAAAAGACCGTCTGCGTCCTGGTAAAATGCTTCTTGTAGATACTGTGCAGGGTCGTGTGATTGATGACGATGAGTTAAAAGAAAGATATGCGGATAAGCGTCCGTATGGTGAGTGGCTTGACAGCAACATCGTCATGTTAAAGGATTTAAAAATCCCGAATGAGCGTGTGCCGGAATACACACAGGAAGAACGTCAGAGAATGCAAAGGGCATTCGGTTACACGTATGAGTCCTTAAAGGATTCCATCCTGCCGATGGCAAAGAATGGCATTGAGGGTACCGCTGCGATGGGTACAGATACACCGCTTGCGGCACTGTCCGGAAACCGTGAGCCGCTGTTTAACTATTTCAAGCAGCTGTTTGCACAGGTAACCAACCCGCCAATCGATTCCATCCGTGAGGAAGTTGTTACTTCTACGACGGTGTATATCGGATCTGCCGGAAACCTCTTAGAGGAAAAGCCGGAGAACTGTAAAGTACTTCGGATCAACAATCCGATTCTGACCAACACAGACCTGATGAAAATCCGCAATATGAAAGTAGACGGATTTAAGGTAGAAACCATTCCGATTATTTATTATAAGAATACCAGTCTTGAGAAAGCCGTAGATCGTCTCTTTATTGAGGCGGATCGTGCATACAGAGACGGAGCCAATATCCTGATCCTTTCCGACAGAGGCGTGGATGATAACCATGTGGCAATTCCTTCCCTGCTTGCCGTATCTGCATTGCAGCAGTATCTGGTAAAGACAAAGAAACGTACTTCCCTTTCCCTGATTCTCGAATCCGGAGAGCCGCGTGAGGTACATCATTTTGCAACACTGCTTGGTTTTGGTGCGAGTGCAATTAACCCATACCTGGCACTGGATACCGTAAAACAGCTGATCGACGAGCACATGTTAGACAAAGATTATTATGCCGCAGTTGATGATTATAACCATGCAATTATCACCGGTATTGTAAAGATTGCAGCCAAGATGGGTATTTCTACGATCCAGTCGTATCAGGGTTCCAAGATTTTTGAGGCACTTGGTATTGATAAAGATGTCATTGACAAGTATTTTACCAATACGGTCAGCCGTATCGGTGGAATTTCCATCAAGGATATCGAGAATGATGTCAATACGCTTCATTCCGCAGCCTATGATCCGCTGGGACTTGAAACCGATGTAACCCTTGACAGCAAGGGGCGCCACAAGATGAGAAGCGGAGCCGATGCGCATCTGTACAATCCGGCTACCATCCATCTGCTGCAGCAGTCTACCAAACGTGGGGACTATGAGATGTTCAAGCAGTATACGAGTCTGGTAGATGAAGAAGAAAAGCATACGAACCTGCGTGGACTGATGGATTTTGAGTACCCGAAGAAGGGTGTGAAGCTTGAGGAAGTGGAAAGCGTAGATTCTATTGTGACACGTTTTAAGACCGGAGCGATGTCTTACGGTTCTATTTCGAAGGAAGCACATGAGACACTTGCCATTGCCATGAATCACTTACACGGTAAGTCAAACACCGGTGAAGGTGGTGAGGACAAGGATCGTCTGACCGTCGGACCGGACGGAAAGAACCGTTGTTCCGCAATCAAACAGGTTGCATCCGGACGTTTCGGTGTTACCAGCCGTTATCTGACCAGTGCGCAGGAGATCCAGATCAAAATGGCACAGGGAGCAAAGCCTGGTGAAGGTGGACATCTTCCGGGTAAGAAAGTATATCCATGGATTGCCAAGACAAGACTTTCCACACCGGGTGTATCTTTGATCTCCCCGCCACCACACCACGATATTTATTCCATCGAGGATCTTGAACAGCTGATCTTTGACTTAAAGAATGCAAACCGCGATGCAAGAATTTCCGTAAAACTGGTTTCCGAGGCAGGTGTCGGTACCGTAGCAGCCGGTGTTGCAAAAGCCGGTGCACAGGTTGTCCTGATCTCCGGATATGACGGTGGTACAGGTGCTGCGCCAAGTAGTTCCATCCACAACGCAGGTCTTCCGTGGGAACTTGGTCTGGCAGAGACACATCAGACACTGATTATGAACGGACTGCGTAATAAAGTAAGAATTGAGACAGACGGAAAGCTGATGAGTGGTAAAGACGTGGCCATTGCTGCATGTCTTGGCGCGGAAGAGTTTGGTTTTGCAACCGCTCCGCTGGTAACCATGGGCTGTGTCATGATGCGTGTATGTAATCTGGATACCTGTCCGGCAGGTATTGCAACCCAGAATCCGGAGCTTCGTAAGCGTTTCGCAGGAAAACCGGAGTATGTTGAGAACTTCATGCGCTTTATCGCAGAAGAACTTCGGGAGTACATGGCAAAACTTGGTGTCCGCACAGTGGATGAACTCGTCGGACGAAGCGATTTCTTAAAGGTTCGCGGAGATCTGTCCGAGCGTGAAGCAAAGCTTGACCTGAGCAATATCTTAAATAATCCGTTTGCAGGAACAAAGCAGAAGGTTATTTTTGATCCGAAGCAGGTATATGATTTCGAACTGGATAAGACCAAAGATATCACGGAGTTCTTAAAACAGTTAAAGCCGGCACTTGATAAGAAGCAGAAGCGTATGATCGATACCGAAGTAACAAACGTAAACCGTTCGCTTGGAACAATCTTCGGATCAGAGATTACAAAGAAGTACGACGATACACTGGATGAGGATACTTTCATTATTAAATGCAGCGGAGCCGGCGGACAGAGTTTTGGTGCCTTTATTCCAAAGGGACTGACACTCGAACTGGTGGGAGATTCCAACGATTATTTCGGAAAGGGACTTTCTGGCGGAAAGCTGATCGTTTATCCACCGGCAGGAGTAAACTTCAAAAAGGATGAGAACATCATTATCGGTAACGTAGCATTGTACGGTGCGACAAGCGGTAAGGCATTCATCAATGGTGTGGCAGGAGAACGTTTCTGTGTCAGAAATTCCGGAGCTACTGCGGTTGTTGAGGGTGTCGGCGATCATGGATGTGAGTATATGACGGGAGGTCGTGTTGTTATCCTTGGTAAAACCGGAAAGAACTTTGCCGCAGGTATGAGCGGTGGTATCGCTTATGTACTGGATGAGGACAACGATCTGTACATGCGAACCAACAAGTCTATGGTATTCAGTGAGGAAGTCACCAATAAATATGACGTATTAGAGCTCAAAGAAATGATCAAAGAACATGTTACCCTGACCAATTCGGAAAAAGGTAAGGAAATTCTCGATCACTTCAGTGAGTATCTGCCGAAGTTTAAGAAAGTCATCCCATATGATTATAACCGTATGCAGATGGCAATCGTTCAGATGGAAGAAAAAGGTCTGAATGCAGAGCAGGCACAGATTGAGGCATTTTATGCCAGCACGAGAGCATAAGGAGGGAAGAAACAATGGGAAAGCCAACAGGATTTATGGAATACGACAGATGTGAGGCGCGTTCGGTGGAACCAAAGGAACGAATCAAAAATTTTGATGAATTCCACATCTTCCTTTCCAAAGAAAAACAAAGAGAGCAGGCAGCGCGCTGTATGGATTGCGGTGTCCCGTTCTGTCAGTCGGGTATGACAGTTGCCGGAATGACTTCCGGCTGCCCGCTGCACAATCTGGTACCGGAGTGGAACGATCTGCTTTATACCGGAAACTATCAGCAGGCATATAACCGTCTGCACAAGACAAATAATTTCCCGGAGTTTACCTCCCGTGTATGTCCAGCTTTGTGTGAGAAGGCATGTACCTGTGGACACTGGGGAGATCCGGTATCTGTCCGGGACAATGAGCATGGAATCATTGAGACGGCATACAAAGAAGGTTATGCCGGACCACATATTCCAAAGGTTCGTACCGGAAAGAAAGTTGCCATCATCGGTTCCGGTCCTTCCGGACTGGCAGCAGCAGATCAGCTGAACCAGAGAGGACATGAGGTTACGGTATATGAGAGAGATGACCGTGTCGGCGGACTTCTGATGTATGGTATTCCGAATATGAAGCTCGAAAAGCAGATCATTGACCGTAAGATCAATGTCATGAAAGAAGAGGGCGTGAAGTTTATCACGGGCTGTAATGTCGGTGTGGATATCAAGAGTGCAGAACTGTTGAAAGAGTATGACAGAGTCATCCTCTGCTGTGGAGCAAAGCATGCGCGTGATATCAAGGCAGCAGGTCGTGATGCAGAAGGAATCTATTTTGCAGTCGATTATCTGTCACGCAACACAAAGAGCCTTTTGGATTCCAATTTTAAGGACAACAAATTTATTTCCGCAAAGGGAAAAAATGTTGTGATCATCGGTGGCGGTGATACCGGAAATGACTGTGTGGGAACGGCTATCCGTCAGGGTGCAAAGTCTGTAACCCAGCTGGAGATGATGCCATGTCCACCGGCAGAGCGGGCAGCAAATAACCCATGGCCGGAGTGGCCGAAGGTGTTAAAGACCGACTATGGCCAGGAAGAAGCGATTGCATGTTTCGGTACAGATCCACGAATCTATCAGACAACCGTAAAGGAATTCCATAAGGATAAGAACGGCAAGCTGAATGGTCTGACAATCGTCAGACTTGAGAGCAAGGTGGATGAGAAGACCGGACGCAGAAATATGGTGGAAGTTTCCGGTTCCGAGAAGAAGATTCCGGCCGAACTGGTACTGATTGCTGCAGGATTCCTTGGAACAGAGGAATACATTGCAAAGGCATTCGGTGTAGAGCTGAACCAGAGAACAAATGTAGCTACAGAGCCTGGAACATATGCAACAAATGTAAAGAACGTATTTGTTGCGGGAGATATGCACAGAGGACAGTCACTGGTTGTCTGGGCAATTCGTGAGGGCCGTGAGGTGGCACATGACGTGGATATAAGTCTGATGGGATATTCTTATCTGTCCGTACAGTAAAATAGAGACTTATGGCTGGTGCATAGCCATATGATTTTTGGGAGTCATCTGAAACAGATGGCTCCTTTTTTACCTCTTGTGGGCTTCACGCAGTTATTCTTATTTTTATCGCAGTATATCTGGTGGCAAGCAAAATGCACATGATACTTTGAACACAGCAATGCAGGCGGACATGTGGAATGTAAAGGTCAGGGCAGCAGTGATCCGGATGCTCCGTGTGTGGAACTGCAGATCTCAAGCAGTTTTGGACAGACTTGTATAATTTTGCTGACTTGAAAAAGTAAATTCCAGTGCAGGGGTAAATTCCACCACGCTTTAAAATTCTTTGATTTTTTAGAATTGTGGGAGGCTAAATCCTTATAAAACTGCTATAATTAGATTAACTTTCCATAAAACATCTTACTTTCAGGCATGGCAAACAAGCCTCTGGATAGTTTCTGTGCGAAACTAAATTCCACAGGCCGCATTCAAAAAATGTGAATTGTTAAGTTCCAGCCTGACAGCAGATTTTTATGCTAAGTTAGTGGTTAAAGCGTATCAGCTTAGGCGTCAGATTGACCTCATCCGGGGCAATCGGTCTAAGCTGAAATGCGTTTAAGACCTCTTCTCCAAGTGTTTCCAATGCGACGCTGTATGGTGTCTTTCCATCCAGGCTTTCCCTCGGAGTGGAATTGATATGGTTCACGATCAGGTTTACATCCCATTGTGTAAGGAACTCAAAACAGGTTCCCTTTGGCAGAATCATCCGGAGCATCGTGTGTGCCTGTTCCAGCCCGCCCTTCTGCCCGCTTTGCATTGGGTCACAGTAATAAATGCTGGAACGCTGTATCCCGTTCATGCCGGTTTCCAAAGCATCCGGATCACCGAATTCAGAGCCTCGATCTGTTAGGATATATTCAAACACGGAAGTGAATTCATAGGTTCCCATACGATTTTCCAGACGGTCAAAAATAAGACGGACAGCACCTTTTGTGCAGCG
>ENA-OPAC01000815-OPAC01000815.1-human-gut-metagenome-genome-assembly--contig:-NODE-815-length-16629-cov-82.346567_pt1 | contig 16629 bp, 17 predicted proteins | sample MGYA00241052_ERZ501420 | MGnify/ENA primary metagenome ERZ501420 (study PRJEB25962, sample SAMEA2042513) | human gut metagenome | biome: human gut; feature: human-associated habitat; material: faeces... | reverse complement strand
TTTAGAACATAGATTTTATGGTGGTTTCAGGGTACAGATGGTGGTTTAACTATTTTAGTTGACCACTCTAACCTGATTTTTACATCTTTCACAAGAAGACTGTTGTCTTAACTCCTTAACTTCTTTAACTCCCTTAACTTAACTCCCTCAACTCCTGCTTTCCCCCTCGTAACACCATTGTAACATCATCGTCACAAACATGTAATTGCTTTTACGCACACTCTTTCTAAATATCGTTGTACCTTTGCACCCGGATTACAAAGACAAAACATCTAAAATTCAGAATAAATGAAAGAGAACAAGAAAGCAATCTTAGAGATTCTCAAGAAGAAATCCAAAAAGGACGGAAAGTTTGAAAGTTTAGTACTCAACCTCGCCCTGCAGAAAATCGACAGCGACAGCTTCGAGTTTGACGGTGATGCCGTTTACACAGCCGACAAGAAGCGCCTCGTTTACTGCATGAGCCAAGCAGAGAGTTTCCACATTCCAGAGGGAGTGACAACCATTGGCGAGATGGCGTTCCGTGGCAAAAAGCAACTCAAAAACATCATTATTGCCAATAGTGTGAAAGAAATAGAACACGATGCTTTCTACGATTGTGATGAACTGGATAACGTTTATGTTCCCGCAGGCGTGAAGGAGGTAAAAAGCTATGCCTTTGCCGAGTGCGACAAGCTCAAGAAGATTACCTTCGCAGGCGTTCCTGCCAAGTTGAGCCGCCACACCTTCGACGACTGCGACCAACTGCACGACATCATCGTTCCTGCCGGAACCAGCAAGACATTCCGCAAAGCTCTGCACTTCATCGACGGCGATACCGACTTCCTTGTACTCGAGAAGCCTGCCGATAAAGCAACAGCTACCCCTGCCCCTGTCCCACAGAAAGACCTGAAGAAGCAGGACAAGAAGCAGGATGCTCCCAAAGACAAGAAAGCCGATGCTCCTAAAAAAGAAAAGAAGGAACAGAAGCAGGAGAAAAAAGATCTGAAGAAGGAGAAGAAAGATACAGCAAAGGAAGAGGAGAAGAAAGACCTGAAGAATGAGAAGAAAGCTCTGAAGCAAGAGAAGAAAGACTTGAAGCAGGAAAAGAAGTAGTCAGCAGCAAAAGAAGCAGAAATAGCTCACAAGAATTTGAGCAAGAAAGGCTATTGTCCCTTAACTTCCCGAACGACCGAAGGGAGTGATAACTTCCCTTAACTTCTTTAACTTCTGAAAATTCTTCTGAAAATTCTTCTGAAAATTCTTCTTGAAAATTCTTCTTGAAAATTCTTCTAAAAATATCAGCAAACAAACAATACAAGATTATGACAAAACAGGAAGTCATGAAAAAAGCATACGTAGAACGCGACGTGAGCTGGATGTATTTCAACCATCGCATCCTACAGGAAGCAGAAAAAGAGTTTGTCCCACTGTTGGAACGACTCTCTTTCCTCGGTATCTACTCCAACAACCTCGACGAGTTCTTCCGTGTACGTGTGGCATCACTCAACCGCATGCTGGAACGCAAACTCGACAAAGATACCGAACAGCAAATCAAGAAATCACTCAAAACCATCAATAAGCTCAATGAATCTTATTCGAAAGAATATACTGAGGCGGTGGATAGAGTTTTCGAAGAGTTGGAAACCCACAAGATTCGCCTCGTTACCGAAGCTAACCTCAACGACGAGCAGAAGGACTTCCTGTCGCAGTTCTTCTACGACAAGCTCAATGGTTCTGTCAACCCCATCTGGCTGTCAGAAATAGAAGACCTCACCGTGCTGGAAGACAACCGCATCTACCTCATCGTTGAGAAATGCGAGAAGAAAGACAACAAGAAGAAATACGCCATCGTCAAAGTGCCCGACCGCATATACGGTCGATGGGTGAAAATACCTTCCAGCGACGGCTTCGACAACATCATGTATCTCGACGACGTCATCCGTTACTGTCTACCACTGGTCTTCTTAGGGTTCAAAGAAAGCACCTACCGCGCCTACAGCTTCAAGTTTACCAAGGACGCCGAGATGGAGATGGACAACGATGCCGACTTTGGCACCATGGAGAAGATTGCCTTGGGTGTGAACAGTCGAAAGAAGGGAGATGCCGTACGTGTCATCTACGATCACGAGATGCCACGCGAGATGCAGCGAAAACTACGCGACCGTCTCAACACCAAAGAGCTCGACGCCTCGCTTGCCGGTGGCAGATATCAGAACCACAAGGACCTGATGTCGTTCCCCGACTGTGGCCGCAATGACTTGAAATACGACAAGTGGACACCCATCATGAAGCCCGAGTTCGTATCCAATGAGAGCATCCTCGACCAGATACGTCAGAAAGATCGCTTCATCCATGTGCCCTATCACAACTTCAACGGCTACATCCGTGTATTGCGCGAGGCAGCCATCAAGCCCGAAGTAAAATCCATCAAGACCACCCTCTATCGTCTGGCCAAGGACTCCAAGGTGGTCAAGGCACTCATCACAGCAGCCCGCAACGGCAAGAAGGTAACAGCCGTGGTAGAGTTGCTCGCCCGATTCGACGAGGAGAGCAACATCAAGTGGAGCAAGCGAATGCAGGAAGAAGGCGTCAACGTCATCTTTGGCGTGGAAGGACTGAAGATCCACTCCAAACTGCTCTACATAGAATCCAAGAAAGGCAACATCGCCTGCATCGGAACAGGCAACTTCCATGAGGGCAACGCCAAGATCTATACCGACTATCTGATGATGACAGCCCGTCCTAAGATTGTCAACGAGGTGGCAAAGGTCTTCGACTTCATCGACCGTCCCTTCTCCCCCTTCCGCTTCAACGAGCTGCTCGTATCGCCCAACTCCATGAAGAGCCGCATACTCCGCATGCTCGACACCGAGATAAGGAATGCAGGCGAGGGCAAGGAGGCTTGGGTGAAAATCAAGATCAACCACATCACCGATACCGACATGGTGACCAAGCTCTACCAGGCCTCCAAGGCTGGCGTGAAGATAGACATCGTGATACGTGGCAACTGCTCACTCGTACCTGGCATCAAGGGCCTGAGCGAGAACATACGCTGTGTGGGCATCATCGACCGATACTTAGAGCACAGCCGCATCCTCATCTTTGCCAATGGCGGAAAACCAAGATACTTCCTTGGCTCTGCCGACTGGATGCCGAGAAACCTGCTGAACCGTATCGAGGTGCTTACCCCTGTGTACGATGAGGAGCTTCAGGCCGACCTGATGCGCACCATCTCTTATGGCATGAGAGATACCACGAATGGCCGCATCGTCGACGGCAAGGGCACCAACAACTTTGTCGAGGGTGAGCCTTTCCGCAGTCAGCAAGAACTGTACAAGGAATACAAGAAGTAGAGTTTTGAGCAGTTTTTTCAAGAAGTTATCTTTTTCAAGAAGTTAAAGAAGTTAAAGAAGTTAAAGAAGTTAAAGAAGTTAAAGCCATATGCTTTTGTGGACTTGCCCCTTCCCCATTCCCTCAAGGCTGTTGGCTTTAACTTCTAACGACCGAAGGGAGTGATAACTTCTCTAACTTCTTTAACTTCTTAACCCCTTAACTTCTTTAACTTCTAAACATTAAACATCAAATCCAACAATGAATTTAGCAGCAATAGACATCGGCTCCAACGGAGCCCGACTCCTCATCAAACGCTTCGACCCCGAAGCCCACAGAGAGGAAGACCGTATCAAGAAAGTCATGTTCATACGCGTTCCCCTTCGTTTGGGAAAGGACGTCTTCACCCTTGGAAAGATATCCAAGGAACGCGAAAAGATGATGCTCCACATGATGAAAGGCTTCAAGCAGTTTATGAAGCTCAACGATGTGGAAGCCTTCCGCGCCTGTGCCACATCGGCCATGCGAGATGCCGAGAACGGCAAGAAGGTACTCAAGAAAATAGAGAAACAGACAGGCATCAAACTCGAAATCATCAAGGGACAGGAAGAAGCACAACTGCTCTACAACAACCTGGTGGAAAAGACCGATTCCAACGAGGGCAACTTTGCCTATATTGATGTGGGCGGTGGCTCTACCGAGGTGTCCCTCATTCACGACGGAACCCTTGCCGAAAGCTTCTCCTACAACATGGGTACACTGCGACAACTCAGCGGAAGAGTGACAGTCGAGACAGAAGAACTCTTCAAGCAGAACCTCACCAGATACGCCGAGGAGTATGGCAACATCCGCATCATCGGATCAGGCGGCAACATCAACAAGCTCAACAAACTGGCACGCCACAGCAAGAATGCCAACAAAGAGCTGTCGCTTGCCGAGTTGAAACGCCTCTACCAGATGATGCAGCCACTGAGCATCGAAGAGCGCGAGATCTCCTTCAGCCTGCGAGAAGACCGCGCCGACGTCATCATCCCTGCCGCAGAAATATTCATCAAAGCCTGCGAATACTTGCAATGCGACAACATCATGGTGCCTAACATATCGCTCGCCGACTCCATCGTCGATGGCCTCTATGAGAAAACCCAAACTCCCCTCTAACTTCTCTTAACTCCCCTCTAACCCCCTTCTTTTCCAAAAAATTGCCGATTTATTTGTGTAATACACAAAAAAATGCTACTTTTGCGGCTGTGTTCCTTACGAAACACTAACAAACTTAGAAATAATAACAATAACCATTTTATTAATATGAGTTTAAAAATTGTAGTACTTGCCAAGCAAGTACCAGACACAAGAAATGTGGGTAAGGATGCGATGACAGCCGAAGGCACAGTCAACCGCGCAGCCCTTCCCGCCATCTTCAATCCTGAAGATTTGAACGCATTGGAGCAGGCTCTTCGATTGAAAGAGCAGAATCCAGGTTCCACAGTTGGTATTCTTACAATGGGTCCTCCACGTGCCGGTGAGGTAATTCGCCAGGGTCTTTACCGTGGTGCAGATACAGGTTGGCTGCTTACCGACCGCCTCTTCGCCGGTGCCGACACATTGGCCACATCCTATGCCCTTGCCACCGCCATCAAGAAGATAGGCGATGTCGACATCGTGATCGGTGGCCGCCAGGCTATCGATGGTGATACCGCACAGGTAGGTCCACAGGTAGCTCAGAAGTTGGGCTTGAACCAGGTCACCTATGCCGAGGAGATTCTGAAGGTGGAAGACGGCAAGGCAACAGTCCGTCGCCTCATCGATGGAGGTGTCGAGACCGTAGAGGCCCCATTGCCACTCGTGATAACCGTAAACGGCAGTGCAGCTCCATGTCGCCCATGCAACGTGAAGCTCGTAATGAAATACAAATACGCATCTTGCCCTATGGAGCGCAAGGGAGATGAGCCTTGGGCCAACCTCTATGAGGAGCGTCCTTACCTCACTCTCAACCAGTGGAGCGTAGCCGATGTTGACGGCGATCCTTCACAGTGTGGTCTGAGCGGTTCACCTACCAAGGTGAAGGCTGTAAAGAACATCGTGTTCCAGGCTAAGGAGAGCAAGACCTTGACAAGCAGCGATGAGGACATCGACAACTTGATGAAGGAATTGTTGAACGAAAGTATTATCGGATAGTATTTTAAGAGGAATTTAAGGAGTTAAGAAGTTAAGGAGTTAAGACAACAGCTTTAGGGCTATATGTCATTCTCCTATACTCAAGCAACAAAACTGTTGTCTTAACTCCTCAGCGACCGCAAGGAGCGATAACTCCTTAACTCCTTTAACTCCTCAAAAATTATAAAAGACAATGAACAACGTATTTGTATATTGCGAGGTAGAAGGCACAACCGTAGCCGAAGTATCTCAAGAATTGCTTACCAAGGGTCGTAAGCTCGCCAACCAGCAGGGCGTGGAGCTCCATGCCATTGTGGCTGGCACAGGCATCAAGGGAAAGGTGGAAGACCAGATCCTGCCCTATGGTGTAGATAAGTTATTTGTTTTCGATGCCGAGGGATTGTTCCCATACACCTCAGCTCCTCATACCGACATCCTCGTCAACCTCTTCAAGGAGGAGAATCCACAGATTGCCCTGATGGGTGCCACCGTTATCGGTCGCGACCTCGGTCCTCGTGTCTCTTCTTCTCTGACCAGCGGTTTGACAGCCGACTGTACCGAGCTCGAGATTGGCGAATATGACGACAAGAAGAGCGGCAAGCACTACGACGGTTTACTCTATCAGATTCGTCCAGCCTTCGGTGGCAACATCGTGGCAACCATCGTCAACCCAGAGCATCGTCCACAGATGGCGACCGTACGCTCAGGTGTGATGCAGAAGAACATCTACGAGGGTGAGTGCAAGAAGGAAGTTGTTTACCCAGAGGTAAGCAAGTATGTACCTGCCGAGGACTTCGTCGTAAAGGTACTCGACCACCATGTAGAGGCTGCCAAGCACAACCTGAAGGGTTCTGCCATCGTTGTAGCCGGCGGTTATGGTGTAGGAAGCAAGGAAGGCTTCGACCAGCTCTTCGAGTTGGCTCATCTCCTCCATGGCGAGGTAGGTGCTTCCCGTGCAGCCGTTGATGCAGGTTGGGTAGACCACGACCGTCAGATTGGTCAGACCGGTGTCACCGTTCATCCTAAGGTTTATATCGCCTGCGGCATCTCCGGTCAGATCCAGCACATCGCCGGCATGCAGGATTCCGGCATCATCATCTCCGTAAACAACGATCCTGATGCCCCCATCAACAAGATTGCCGACTACGTCATCAACGGCAATGTCGAAGACGTCGTCCCCAAGCTCATCAAGTACTACAAGCAGAATTCAAAGTAAAATTTACCAGGAGTTAAGGAGTTAAGGAGTTAAAGGAGTTAAGACAACAGCTTTATATGTTTAGATTTGAGGATATACTTGCTTGGCAGAAGGCTCATGCTTTTGTATTACTCGTTTATCGGGTAACAGGACATTTTCCTGAAGTGGAGCGGTTTGGATTGATTTCCCAATTCAGAAGAGCAGCAGTATCGATCGAAGCTAACATCGCAGAAGGCTACAAGAAGCTTAGCAAAGCTGACAAACTCCGCTTCTTCAACATTTCGCAAGGAAGTCTTGAGGAATGTAGAGATTACATCATCTTAGCAAGAGATTTAGATTTCTTGCAAAAAGATGAATTTGAGGCATTATGCATGAGTATTGAAGAAGCTAGTAAACTTCTAAATGCATATTGCAAAGGTGTTATAAACAATAGTGCTATCAGCTAGCATTTTAGGAGATAAAGGTGTTGTCTTAACTCCTTTAACTCCTTAACTCCTTTAACTCCTTCCAAAAACAAAAAAAATATGGCTAATTACTATAGTGATCACCCTGAGATTGAATTTCATCTCAATCACCCCCTCATGAAGCGTGTTGTGGACTTGAAGGAACGCAATTACGTAGAGAAAGACCAGTTCGAAGATGCACCTGTCAACTACGAGGATGCCATTGAGAACTACAAGCGACTGCTGGATATTACCGGCGATGTGGCAGCCAACATCATCGAACCCAACTCTGAGGATGTCGACCTCGAAGGTCCACACCTGGAGAATGGCCGCATGATCTATGCCAGCAAGACATTCGAGAACCTCGATGCCACCCGCAAGGCAGGCCTCTGGGGCTTGTCCATGCCACGTCGTTACGGCGGCTTGAACCTGCCAAACGCCATTTTCTCTATGGCTTCAGAAATCATCGCTGCAGCTGATGCAGGTTTCCAGAACATCTGGTCACTCCAGAGCTGTATCGACACCCTCTATGAGTTCGGTTCTGAGGAACAGCGTCAGAAGTACATCCCCCGCATTTGCGCAGGCGAGACCATGAGTATGGACCTGACCGAGCCAGATGCAGGTTCCGACTTGCAGCGCGTGATGCTGAAGGCCACACAGGATGAGGACGGCACATGGCGTCTCAACGGTGTGAAGCGTTTCATCACCAATGGCGACTCCGACATCCACTTGGTACTGGCTCGTTCAGAGGAAGGCACCAAGGACGGTCGTGGTCTTTCAATGTTCATCTACGACAAGCGTGATGGTGGCGTCACCGTTCGTCACATCGAGCACAAGCTCGGTATCCATGGTTCACCAACCTGCGAGTTGGTTTACAAGAATGCCAAGGCAGAACTTTGCGGTAACACCCGTCTCGGTCTGATCAAGTACGTGATGGCACTGATGAACGGTGCCCGCTTAGGTATCGCCGCACAGAGTGTAGGTGTAGAGCAGGAAGCATACAACGAGGGCTTGGCCTATGCCAAGGAGCGTGCCCAGTTTGGCGAGAAGATCATCAACTTCCCAGCCGTTTACGACATGCTGTCAAGAATGAAGGCCAAGTTGGATGCAGGCCGTTCACTCCTCTACTGTTGCGCCCGCTATGTCGACATCTACAAGGCATTGGAAGACATCGCCCGCGACAGCAAGCTCACTCCCGAGGAGCGTCAGGAGATGAAGAAGTACACCCGCCTTGCCGACGCCTTCACACCATTGGCTAAGGGTATGAACTCAGAGTATGCCAACCAGAACGCCTACGATGCCATCAGCATCCACGGAGGTTCCGGTTTCATCATGGAGTATAAGTGCCAGCGCCTGTTCCGTGACGCCCGCATCTTCTCCATCTACGAGGGTACCACCCAGTTGCAGGTAGTAGCAGCCATCCGTTACATCACCAACGGCACCTACCTCAGCATCATCAAGGAGATGTTGGAGAGCGAGGTCAGTGACGATCTGAAGGCATTGAAGGCCCGTGTAGCCAAGTTGGCAGACCTCTACGAGGCAGCCATCAACAAGGTGAAGGAAGCCAACGACCAGGCAGTTCACGACTTCCTGGCTCGCCGTCTCTACAACATGACAGGCGACATCGTGATGTCTCTCCTCATCCTCGACGACGCTACCAAGTCACCCGAGCTGTTTGCGAAGAGTGCCAACGTATATGTCCGCATGGCAGAGGAAGAAGTCCTCGGTCATTCCGCATACATCCAGAACTTCCAGGCCGAAGACTTGGATAGCTTCAAGGCATAAGTTTCAATAACAATATAAGAAGAAAGTCCGTGGAAAAATAAATTTCCACGGACTTTTTTTATTTCACTGAAGTTTCGCAAGTATGCCCCTTCAGCCCGTACATAAACCACATGCGAAACTTCAGTATTTACTGTTAAACTTTGATAAAAAGAAGTCATAAGTCATACAACTCACATCAAAACGCCCTATATTTGCAATCAATATTAATTAAAACAGATAACGTTATGGCACAGACATCAATGACAGTCAGAATAGACTCACAACAGAAAGCTATGTTCGACAGCCTCTGTGAGCAGTTTGGCATGAGTGCAAATGCAGCAATCAATGTATTTGTCAAGGCGGTAATTCGCACACGAAGTATACCTTTTGCCATCAAAGCAAAGGAAAGCAAAGAAGACAAGGTTACAGACGAGGCAATAGAAGCTTTTGAAAACATGTGCAAGACGGCAAGAGAAAACAACATAGAAATGTCTCTTGATGAAATCAATGCAGAGATAAAAGAAGTCAGACGATTAAGAAAAGAACGCAAATGATGGAGATATTGGACTATGGAGAATAAGATGACAGTATCAGCAAATTACGCAATGCGCCATCCATCTTGTCTGCAGTCCCCTCAAACAGCAATTCCAGCAAGCAGCATGCGTCGAGCAAGCATCCCTTCAGCATCGAGCAAGCAGCAAACATCCTGAATAGTGTGTCTATGCGGTTCATCCCGCACAAAAAACCGCAGCTCTGCTGCTGGCGTAGACCTCTGATGGTCCGCCAACCATAGAATGAAATGGTTCAGAGCGACAAGGAGGAGCGGTTTCCTCTTCTTCCCTGAGGGGAGAAGACCGAGATGAGCGGTGGACCCTCCCTTAAGGGTAAGGGAGGACTGGTGGGTTTTCGAAGATCCCTCATTATAAACAAAAAAAACTAATATAATATATAATGTAAGCACACATACGTGCATACATTATATATTATATTAGCTTCTTCACAATATACATTGTATCAAACCACATTTGACCTATCGTTTCCAACACTCCGAATCTCAGGAGTTTCAGAAATCTCTTGCGACGCAGCACAGCCTTCAAGAGGAATGCCTTCTCATTATCAAAAAGATAATGCCCGAAATTACCACCCTTGAACACTTCACCCAACAACACATTACCAAGACTCTCGTCAGGAGAACACAGCATCCATTCAGCATCCATGAGGAACACCTCCTTCAGCACCCACATTAGAGCAGCCGCGGTATTCCTCATCCCCATTTTCCTGATAAGCGCCATAGCCTCTACTCTCTCATCCTTCGAAGAAGACATCAGCACATAGTAAAAGTCGTTCATCTGTCGCAGACCAATACCCCCACTAAAGAAATGACAATGGATATGAGCAAGTTGCATCAGCAAATTAAACATCGCCGAAGGAATTCTGAATCCCCTGTCACACATGACCGAGTTTCTCACCTCACTCTGCAAGAACCTCTGCAACCGATGACGATGAGTGGGGAAGAAAAGACCCGAAGAAGGCAGGAAATGCACTTCGATATCAATACCACTCGCCCCAGGCAACAGATGCACATGATGATATGTAGCCTTCTCCGCCCTGTCGGCCAGTCCATGTCGGTCTATCCAGTCCACGACAAATTCCTTCCCCCCATCCACAAAGATGTCGATATCACCAGGAATTCTGCATCCCCTTACAGGATAAAGCAGCTCATTGCCCTGTCCTTTCAATATCACAGTAAAGATACCATTCTCATCAAACAGCTGTGTCAGCCTTTTCGCCTCCTCATCAAACTTCACATTCTTTCGCTTGATAACCTGTGAGATACCCATCCATTTCAGCACCAAGGCAGTAGGCGGTTTAGTACCACCGAGGTTCACATTTCTGTTGACGCCCTCGAAAACCACTCCCAGCATCGACTGCCTTTCTGCCTCCTTATACAGTCCCTTCCAGGCCTCCATAGGAATCCCCACAGCCTCATCCGAAATCCCCAGTCCCAACCTTATCAGTTGAAAGAAAATACTATAGTCCTTTTCCATGCGCATTCATTTCCAAGTCCTCCAGTTTCTCCAACATTTTACGTTTGGTTTCCTTAGAAGCCTTCCATCGGCGTAGAGCCTCTTCCCTTGTCAACTTTGTATTATCCATTATATCCGTTTTTACGTTTGGTAGAGTACTAACGTTTATGTGAACCCCTAAAGACCATTATCTATAAATAAATCTAACTCCTTACATTGTTTATAATATGTATGAATCCCCTTTCTAGAACTGATTTTTGACAACATGTATTTATTGCATAACACTTCAAGAGAAGAAGATGTTTGCGCCAAAGCCATCAGGTTACCTTGCAAAGTCTGTAGAGGTTGCTCTTTGATATCAATATCAGTTACAATAATATACGCAAGATGATCAGCATTACAAAATTTTGGGTTGGATGCATAATCATTACATATATCAATACTATCTTTCAACTTTTTGACAAAATCATAGCCTGACACCTGTTTTTCTATCTTTTTCTCTACATTTTTCTTTTGATACTGCAGAAAATCAACCCACCCCTTTATTTCTACGAACAATAGCTTTTCGTTCTTTTCAGACAATCCATCTACCGAAGCACAAGAAATCACCTGATGTTCCTTGCAGTAGGCGTTCTTTACATCATCAAAATTCACGAATCGTTTAGCAGGCTCCCAAGAACACCTGGGTGTCGTAGCACAAGGCTTATGCAGCTCACAGACAGAACAAAGAGAGAAATGCTTATCCTTCACCAAAAACGATATTAATTCACTGGCAGTTTTCATTTCATTCTTCCCCTTACTTCATCCACGTTCATGATTTTATTCAAAGGCTCAGCCAAAGTAAGAAAAACCTGGTTTAAGTCATTAGTAACCTCTTTCATAGTTACCATATCATCATTACCACACTCTGCCATGTAGTAGTTCACATACTTTTCAATGTTATACATAGCAGAATAATACCTCACGGCTTGCAGGAAATACGGACTATGAGTACTGATCATCACCGGAATACCAGAATTAACAATCTGTACGATAACCTTAGCAAACTCCACTTGCCACTGAGGATGCAGATGATTCTCTGGTTCATCCCATATCAAAGGACGATTATTGGAAATACAATAACCATCAAGCAGAAGCTGCAAGGCACCAAAACTTTTGATACCAGAAGCCACATTGATAGGCTTGATTTTCATACCATCTTTTTGATATACGATGCTACGTGAACTCTTATCATATGCAAACGTACCATGAATGATATCCGCTGTATGAAAATCCTTCGATTGAGGCTCAAACAAACTTAGTTGAGTATCAAAATTCTGGAAATTCAAAACCTTGTCAACAAAGTCTTTCACGTGGGCAGGAACCATTGGTTTATATCCCAAAGTCCTCTTCATTTCCCGATAAGCAACAGAAGATTTTAAGCTATCAAGAAGATGGAAGTACAGTGGCGACTCAACATAAGTGATATCCTCATAGAATCCTCTTTCAGAAAAGGAAACGTTTGTCACTTGATTATCCTTTGCCTTAAACGACAGTTTCCCCTCTTCTTCAGTATCAAGCATAACATAAGTAAGTTCAGACTTAGAAGAACAGAACTGCCCCATAAACTCAGATTCAACGAGATAAGCCAACTCCGTTTTCAATACAGCAGCAGGATTATTCACCTGATCAAAGCAAATCCGAATATTCACAATATCCTCCTTGAGCAAGGATTTTTGGCGAGGAGACAAATCTATATCTTCGATTTTAGCATTCAGATGATCAAGAAAAGCATTTCGTTCCGCTTCGTCCTGACATATTCTTTCCATTTCCGATTTGACACGAGGCAACAGATCCATAGTACCATCTATGATTTTTTTTCCATAGAAGTGCTTATACAAAGAATCTATATGCTTAGAAGCTTTGTTGGCAGAACTTTCATTACTCAAGCTTCTCATATTAGAGACCGCCTTGATAATAGAAAAGAATGCTCTACCAATGGTACTTTTTCCCATATCATTCTCTCCCACAATCACAGTCAAGCCATTCAAGGCAATATCTGCGTCCTTGATTTTATTGATATTTTGTATCTGTAATCTCATTGGTCAATCTTATTTTTCTGCAAAACTAAACAAAAAACATTATATATACAAAGAATTGGAGCACTTTTTCATTTCGCATACCTTTTCTTCCGCCATTTAACTACAAACATACTCAGTCACTCTACCATGACGAATATCATCCATTGCATCTTCTATCTCAGCCATTTCACTATTATTTTCCATCTGTACAACAACCTTTTGAACTTTAGCAAATTCAAATATTAACTCAACTTTCGCAAATGGGGAATTTAAAGAAGTTAGAGAAGTTAAAGCCATAAGCCCAAAGGGAATGTTTAATGTTTAGTGTTTAATTTCAAGTTCCCAAAAGCATTTGTCCCTTAACTTCCCGAACGACCGAAGGGAGTGATAACTTCCCAAACTCCCATACATGCAAAACTTCAGTAAATATACCAATTATATGGAATATATATTGTATCATTGCAACCGAAGTTAAACCATAATTTTTAAGCATATGAGTTCAACAACTATGAAAGAGTTAGCAGATAACTATGAAGATGCCAAATTGTATGCGAAATAGAGCAAGGAGAATCCTGATGGAAACATTATGCTCAATGAGCAAGAAAAAGCTGATCTTGAAAAGTGGCTTGGTCTATGAAAGTTGATTACTCCAAAGAGTTTGAAAAATCTCTTAAGAAATTATCAGGAAAGATGCTTGATTCAACCCATGCTTGCAATATATATTACTTTTGCTATACAAATTTTTCCTTATATTTTATACTAATCTCATTACTATAATACTTCAAAGATTGCATCTCACTTTCATCAAGAAGTTCATTATGCTCCATATACGTATAGTTAAAACCGATTTTTATCCTTGACAAATAAGCTTTCTTATACGGCAAATTGAAATCAGAAATAGACTTCTCAAATTTTTCGTTATAAAATTCTGAACCAACAGTAAAACCAGAATTTCTTGATTGTACTTCAGAAGAATAATGGAAATTACCTTCTATATAAACATTTGAAAGCTTTGAGTTCATCATAAATAGATTCACAGCTATTTGATCATATAAAGATAACATATCCCATTGCTCAGAATAATCTTGTTTGTTTTTACGATTTACGCACTGATAATGGATTAACCAATATACAGATTCATTCTGCTTTGGTTGAGCCAATAACCACGATTCTGTATCCTTATAGATTTGTAATTGTTTATATTTCTCAATTAGCTCCTCACCTATATATTTTGAAATGAAGTCTTGCGAAAAAGCTTCTGTTATCAAATCCGGAGCACGTAACGCTAAATCTTCATCAGCCAATGCTATAGGAAAAGCATCCAAAGATAATCTATATATAGCAACAGCCCCTATGCAATCACATAATATACGTTCGAAATCAGCTTGAATCGTATTTTTCCATTCAGATAGTTCTGTTTCATTCCTCAACTTTAAGTAAAAAGACTGATACCCTTGTTTATGAACATATTTATTCATAACAAGTTGGTCCTCTCTGATTTTATCAAAGAAAGGAGCCATCAATTCTTTCATTTTAGAAAAAGTATCTTCATTGGCTACTAACCATTTAACCATTCGGCCATTTTCAAAACCTTTTTCCAAACACTTCCACCTATCCATCTCTTCAGGTTGAGAAGTAAGATAGAGTGTATCAATAGATGTCTCTAACGATTGTCTCATTTGATAAAATGCGCAATCAAAGAAACCCTGCTGAAAAAGATTGATAGAATTTTTCAAACATTGACAAGCCTCATTGAAAAACAAATTAGAGTCCCAAGCATAGAAAAATCCCGTAGTTGCCATTTGTATCTGATTAATGGAAAAAGATACTCTTCGGCATCTTTCAATTGCATTGTCACTAAATCTGATTGGCATTGATCAAACCTCATGTATATATCAATTTAACTACAATTATACCGATTTATATACTACCACTTAATAATATAATCTCATCATAAAATTAATCTAAATACCCGTATAGCTAATGATTCTAATTTTGAGAACTTATATAAACAACATGCAAGCAAAGCGATATTCAGTAATGTGAGAAGATTCATAACACCCATTGGAGTAATATATCTTACGTTATACATTTCGCCGCCCAAAATACGCTTTTTTCTCAAAATACTTCTCTTCCCCGATACTATCAATTTTAGAACACATCACTATGAGAACCAGTATTAGTCATCACTAAAACCAGCTCATCATTAAATTGCTTCCATATCAACAGCCAATCTGGCATAATATGACATTCCCAACTTCCCGCATATTGTCCAGAAAGTTTATGCGGTTTATATTCAGAAGGTAATTTCCCTGTCTCTTCAAGCAAGCGAATTACCTTTTTTAGCTTTTCCATTTGAAAATTACGTTTTTTACAACGTTTTACATCCTTTTCAAATCGATTGGTAGTTATGATTCTGTATTTCATATTCCCAACTTTTCAAACATATCATCAGCACTTTTATACTCTGTCACTCTACCATGACGAATATCATCCATTGCTTCTTCTATCCCAGACATGCTTTTCTGATGATTAGGAATAATCACAACACCATTCATAGACTCAAGAACCTTCTTGAGCCCAGACATAACACTATTATCTTCCACCTGTATAGTTAATATTGCCATAACCTATAATTTTAAACGTTAGACTTTTCCGCAAAAATATATCTTTTTCCTGAAATCACCAAGAAAATCGCAGAAAATCTGAAAGTTATCAGCAAATTACGCAATGCGCCATCCACCTTGTCCCTGTGGTCCCATCCCACACAACCACATGACGTAGACCTCTGATGGTCCGCCAACCTTATAGCGAAGCGGTTTGAGCACCGTTTCTGTCCCCTACAAGGGGAACCGAAGGGGTCGTAAAGACTATTGAAAGGGCGGTTGGTACATCCCCTGTACCCTGAGGGAAAAAGCTGTGCCAATGAGCGCAATGAAAGTTCACTTTCAAATTGCCGAATGCAGCCCGCTTTATCAAAAAAAGGGAGGACTGGTGGGCTTTCGAAAAAAGCAACGAGCAAGCACCCCCTTAGCAAATCCTTGAATGGAAGCGGGTTCATCCCCGCACAAAAAACCGCAGCTCTGCTGCTGGCGTAGACCTCTGATGGTCCGCCAACCTTATAGCGTAGCGGTTTGAGCACCGAGTAGGGCGGTTGGTACATCCCTTGTCCCCTGAGGGGAAAAGGGCTTGGGAAAAGCGGTGGAGCCTTCTTTAATGGTAAAGAAGGACGGGTTGATTTTAGAAAAAACTTAACGGTAAGGAAGGACGGGTAGGTTTTCGAAAAGTCAGCACCAGTAGGGCGGTTGGCACATCCTTTCCCTTCTGAGAAGGGAGAGGCTTGGAGAGAGATGTGGAGCCAGCTTTATCAAAAAAGGGAGGACTGGTGGGTTTTCGAAAAAGTTAATTCATACTAAATATTCACTTAAAAGTGAACAGCCTATCTATAAAAACATTATATTTGCATTGCATAATAAAGAATTACAGCTATGCCACAAGTAACATTAAAGACTATAGAGCAGAATGATAACGTAGGAATGTTTTCTATCTGCTTTGCAGGAAACTCCGAAAGCGAATTTGAGAAATTCCTTATGGAGTTTAAGGACAATGCCACATACAACAAGGATTTCAATGCCATATTATTGGCTTTGTCTAAGATTATAGACAAAGGAGCA
>ENA-OPAC01000809-OPAC01000809.1-human-gut-metagenome-genome-assembly--contig:-NODE-809-length-16718-cov-2.055932_pt1 | contig 16718 bp, 10 predicted proteins | sample MGYA00241052_ERZ501420 | MGnify/ENA primary metagenome ERZ501420 (study PRJEB25962, sample SAMEA2042513) | human gut metagenome | biome: human gut; feature: human-associated habitat; material: faeces... | reverse complement strand
GCTTTTTTTTATGCTTAAAATCAAAAGAAAGTGCGGTTGTTTTTTGCTTGAAAGTCAAAAATATGATAAAACTATCAACCGTTATTTCACATCGACAATAGGAAGCAAAATGTCAAATTTACAACAAATTATTGAAGCTGCATTTGAAAAACGTGCAGAAATCACGCCTAAAACAGTTGATGCACAAACTCGTGCAGCAATCGAAGAAGTGATCGAAGGACTAGATAGCGGTAAATACCGTGTTGCAGAAAAAATTGATGGTGAATGGGTTACTCACCAATGGTTGAAAAAAGCAGTATTATTATCTTTCCGTATCAATGATAACCAAATCATTGATGGCGCAGAAACTAAATACTACGACAAAGTGGCATTAAAGTTTGCTGACTATACAGAAGAGCGTTTTGCTCAAGAAGGTTTCCGTGTCGTACCTTCTGCAACAGTACGTAAAGGGGCATACATTTCTAAAAACTGTGTATTAATGCCATCTTATGTAAATATCGGTGCATATGTGGGCGAAGGTACCATGGTTGATACATGGGCAACCGTTGGTTCATGTGCGCAAATTGGTAAAAACGTACACTTATCTGGTGGTGTAGGTATCGGTGGTGTGTTAGAGCCATTACAAGCAAACCCAACCATTATCGGTGATAACTGTTTTATCGGTGCACGTTCTGAAGTCGTTGAAGGCGTGATTGTGGAAGATGGTTGTGTGATCTCTATGGGCGTATTCATCGGTCAATCAACGAAGATCTACGATCGTGAAACAGGTGAAGTATTCTATGGCCGCGTTCCTGCTGGTTCTGTAGTGGTATCTGGTAGCCTTCCATCTAAATGTGGTAAATACAGCTTATACTGTGCAGTGATCGTGAAAAAAGTTGATGCAAAAACTTTAGGTAAAGTAGGTATCAACGAATTATTACGTTCTATTGAAGAGTAATTAAAATACCATAAAAAATGACCGCACTTTATATAACAAAGTGCGGTCATTTTCTTTTCTAAATTAGCGAATTATTTTTTTCTTGCTAACATTGTCGCAAATTTTAATTTAATGCGATTGCCGTTTTCATCGGTTTTGTGTAATTCGCCCATATTTTCGTTATATTCTAAGAATTCCCAATCTTTGTAATATTCTTTTAATTCACCTTCAGAGAATGTAAATGAGAAGGCTAATGGACAAGGCACTTCAGGAGTGGACATGGCTGCTACAATTAAGTTATAACCACCAGGATTGGTGTGTTCTTGCATATTCTTAATAATGGCTGGAATTCGCTCACGATTTAAGAACATAAATACCACGGTAGATAAAATGAAGTCGTAGTTTTCTTGAATATTGGCGGTGTTAATATCATAAACAGCGGTCTTAATATTCAAGTTTTCTTTGTCTTTAGTTTCGTTCAAGAAGGCGATGCTGTTTTCATTGTGATCCCAAGAGGTTACATCATAGCCTTTTAAACTTAAATAAAGGGAGTTACGACCTTGTCCGCAGCCTAAATCTAGCACTTTACAAGGTTTGATAATTTTAGCTGCATCAACCACATCACCATGCGTTGCAGTCATATTATATTTTTTGCTGAAGTAATCTTCTTTTGTGCAATAGAAACCAAGCGTACATTCTAAGTCATCAGAAAGGGCTTCAACTCGGTGCCATGCTTGTGGCTCAACAAATGGAATATTACTTTCTGGGGTGAAAATATGTTCAGCAATGACATCGCCATTTTCGGTTAGCTCATAAAATTTAAGTTTACCTTTTAATACCGTAAGCTTACCCCAAGTACCCACTTTAGTATTGTGTTTTTCTTGAAACATTTTAGGTAATTTATCTTTTGTCCAAACCGGCATTTGTTTATAGCAGATAAGTTCGTTTGTCATAATGAATTCCTTTTAATTTGCGTGATAAATAGCTGATTGATATGGTAGGGTATTTGATTCTATTTGGCAATAAAAAAGGCGACCGAAGTCGCCTAAATATTAAATTATTTTACTTGCATACCAGCAGTGACACCGCTATCAGCTGAAAGTAAGAATAAATCACTTCCGCCAGTACCAGCAGAAAGAATCATCCCTTCCGATACGCCGAATTTCATTTTACGTGGTGCAAGGTTTGCAACCACAATAACAAAACGACCTTCCAATTCTTCAGGTTTGTTGTAGGCCGCTTTAATGCCAGAGAACACTTGACGAGTATGATCGCCTAAGTCTAATTCAAAACGTAAGAGTTTATTTGATTCAGGTACTGCTTCGCATTTCAGTACTTTTGCCACACGCATATCAATTTTAGCAAAATCATCAATGGTAATGGTGTCAGCAATAGGTTCGACATTTGAAAGTGCGGTCGCTTTTGCCGCTGTTTTTTCTGTCGCTTTGTTTGCTTCAGCGAAAAGTGCTTTGGTTTCTTCCACAACAGCATCAATTTGTTTTTTCTCTAAACGTGAGAAAAGTGCTTTAAATGGAGTAAGTTGATGACCTAATAAAGGCTGAGCAATATTGTCCCATGTTAGTTCTGTTTGTAAGAACGCTTCTGCACGTTCAGCCAGTTTTGGAAGAACCGGTTTTAAGTAAGACATCAATACACGGAAAAGCTCGATACCCATTGAGCAAACCGCTTGTAATTCGGCATCTTTACCTTCTGCTTTCGCAATTACCCAAGGGGCTTTTTCATCAATATATTTATTGGCTTTATCGGTTAATGCCATGATTTCACGAATCGCCTTGTTGTATTCGCGGCTTTCATAATAAGCAGCAATTTGTTCAGCTTGTGCAGTGAATTCAGCGAAAAGTGCTTCGTCTTCTAATTTATCTGCTAATTTGCCCTCAAAGCGTTTTGCGATAAAGCCTGCATTACGAGAAGCTAAATTGACTAATTTATTAACGATATCCGTATTGACACGTTGAACGAAATCTTCCAAATTGAAATCAAGATCTTCGATACGATCGTTTAATTTTGCTGCGTAGTAATAACGTAAACATTCCGGATCAATGTGATTTAAATAGGTGCTGGCTTGGATAAATGTACCGCGTGATTTTGACATTTTGGCGCCATCTACGGTGACATAACCGTGAGCAAACACATTGGTTGGTTTGCGGTATTCGCTCCCTTCTAACATTGCCGGCCAGAATAGGCTGTGGAAATACACGATATCTTTACCGATAAAGTGATAAAGTTCTGCATCGCTGTTTTCTCCCCAGAATTCATTAAAATCAATGCCTTCACGATCGCAGAGATTTTTAAAAGAAGCTATGTAGCCAATTGGCGCATCCAACCAAACATAGAAGAATTTATCTTTAGCTCCTGGGATTTCAAAACCAAAATAAGGTGCATCACGAGAGATATCCCATTGTTGTAAGCCACTTTCAAACCATTCTTGCATTTTGTTTGCAATTTCAGGTTGAAGTGAACCAGAGCGAGTCCATTCTTTTAACATGCCTTCAAAAGCAGGTAAATCAAAGAAAAAGTGTTCAGACTCTTTAACAATTGGTGTTGCACCTGACACAGCAGAACGTGGATTAATTAAATCCATTGGGCTATAAGTGGAAGCACAAACTTCACAGTTATCACCGTATTGATCTTCTGCTTTACATTTCGGGCAAGTCCCTTTGACGAAACGATCTGGTAAGAACATGTTCTTTTCAGGATCGAATAACTGAGAAATGACTTTAGTTTTAATGAAACCTTTCGCTTTTAATTTATTGTAAATATCGGCCGTGATTTGTTTATTTTCTTCACTGTGAGTAGAGTGATAGTTATCGAAACTGATATTAAAGCCTGCAAAATCACGTACGTGATCAGCTTTTGCTTTTGCGATTAGTTCTTCTGGTGTAATGCCTAATTTATTAGCATTAAGCATAATTGGTGTGCCGTGCGCATCATCAGCACAAACAAAATGAATTTTATTGCCACGCATACGTTGGAAACGCACCCAAATATCCGCTTGAATATGTTCTAACATATGGCCTAAATGAATGGCGCCATTTGCATAAGGTAATGCACAAGTGACTAAAATTTTACGAGGTTGAGTTGTCATTATTTTTCTCTTATTCTTTTTGCAAAAATTGCGAGTATGTTACCCGATTAGTGTGATTTTTTCTAGTTTAGTTATACTTTTAGCTTAACATTTGAGGTGTAAAAAGGGTAAAATATCCCTGACAAATTTACTCTACTACCTACTACTATTAAAGGAATATTATGGCAACTGCTTTTTCTGAAAATTTAACGGCAGAACAACAATCTCAAGTTCTGCAAGTTTTCCAACAATTTCAACATCCAAGTTTGCAAAAAGACTTAATCGCATTAAATATTTTGAAGAAAGTAGAAAAAGGCGGTGACGTATTACGTATTGAATTACAATTGCCTTTTGCATGGAACACTGGCGTGGAGCAAGTGAAACAGCAACTTTCTGATGCGTTATTAAAAGCAACAGATAGCAAAGAAATCAAATGGGTGGTGAATTATCAAATCGCAACCTTAAAACGTGCGAATAATCAACCCGCTGTAAAAGGTGTAAAGAACATCATTGCAGTGACTTCGGGTAAAGGCGGGGTAGGGAAATCTTCTGTTTCGGTGAACCTTGCCCTTGCTTTACAAGCTCAAGGTGCTCGTGTGGGTATTTTAGATGCGGATATTTATGGTCCATCTGTTCCGCATATGTTAGGCGCCCCACATCAACGCCCAACTTCACCAGATAACCAACATATTACCCCGATTAAAGCACATGGTTTATCTGCAAACTCAATCGGTTTCTTAATGGATGAAGATAATGCGACCATTTGGCGTGGTCCAATGGCAAGTAGTGCATTAAGTCAGCTTTTAAATGAAACATTATGGGATAGCTTAGATTACTTAGTGATCGATATGCCACCGGGTACGGGTGATATCCAATTAACGCTTTCACAACAAATCCCTGTAACGGGTGCGGTAGTGGTCACAACACCACAAGACATTGCGTTATTAGATGCGGTGAAAGGTGTATCGATGTTTGAACGTGTGTCTGTACCAGTGTTAGGTATTGTGGAAAATATGTCTATGCATATTTGTAGCAATTGCGGTCATCACGAAGCGATTTTCGGTACTGGTGGTGCAGAAAAAATGGCACAAAAATACAATGTGAAAGTATTAGGCCAGTTACCGTTGAATATTCAAGTTCGTCAAGATTTGGATGCGGGTAAACCAAGTGTGGTTGCAGCGCCAGACAGTGAAATTGCGAAATCTTTCTTAGATTTAGCAGAGAAAGTATCAACTGAGCTTTACTGGCAAGGTTCTGTGATTCCAAGCGAGATTTTATTCCGCGAAGTGAAATAATCACAAAAACATCATAAAAATTAACCGCACTTTAGGTCATCCAAAGTGCGGTTATTTTTTTGGCTAAATTTGCTTATTTTAAATGATCCGCATCATTTATTTTCTCAACGCGAAAACCGTTCTCATCGTCATAATGTACAACACTAATTGAGGTATTAATAAGCGATACCGATTTATCTTCATCACGGTGATTTTGCCACGTTGCACCGTTTAACAAGGCAAGCAATAAACGCAAGGTATGGCCATGCGACACGATAAGAATATTACCTAGATCGTGGATCTTAATAATATCTTGCAATGCTTTCATCGCACGTTCGCCTAATTGTTCAAACGTTTCTCCACCGTTTACTTGAGCTTTGTAATTGGCAGGATCTTTAATAAGTTGTTTGAATTCAGGGTGTTCTCTTAACGTATCAACAACTTTACCTTCCCAAGAACCAAAATACTGTTCATTTAAACCTTGGTGATGGAAAAGGGGAATATCACGTTCACCAATAATATGAGAGGCAGTTGCGATAGTACGTTTTAATACGCTGGAATAAGCGGCAATGAAAGGAATATGATTAAGTGCCACACCTGTTTTTTTCGCACCATTAACGCCTTCTTCAGTCAAAGGGGAATCGCCATGACCTTGCATTAAACCTTCTGTATTCCAAACGGTTTTACCGTGGCGAATAAAATAAAAAGTCAGTTGTTTTTTCATTTTTCATGTCCATGAAAAAGATTAAGGAAGCCGAAACTTCCTTAATCATGATTTTAACGGGAGTAATAACCTGCCATTGAACTATATACGGCATTTTCTGCTTGAATGATGTTGTATTTCGCATTCAAGATAGAAAGTTGAGAGCTTTTCTCTGTGTTTGCTGCTGCAAGCCATTCCCGTAATTCAGATACCCCAGCATTGTAACGATCTCGATAGTATTTGGTGATGCGTTGGTTATAACTGTGTGTTTTTTGCAAGTTAGCAAAGGCACTTTGTGCTTGTGTATAGGCGAAGTAGTTGGTATCTACATCATTCAAGGCTTTAGTGATGCTTTGCTCATAGTTTAAACGTGCGGTTTCATAATCTGCTTCAGAGATTTTCACGTTCCATTTTACGGTATTCCAGTTGAGGAATGGTAGGCTAATGCCGATTAAACCTGTACCAACTGGATTGTGCAATGCATTACCGACTTTGGTGCCACTTGATGTTAAGCTACCGCCTAAAGTGACTTCAGGGAACCAACCTTTTTCAGTTGCTTTGGCATTTTTGAATGCACTGCTTAAGCGATATTGATAGCCTTTCACATCAGGACGATTCGCAATCACAGAAACTGGCACATTTAAATTTACGCCCACATTTTTTACATTAAGAATGTGTGGGAAGTTGATATTTAATGCTTCTTCTGGTTTTAAGTTAAGTAAGTTACGTAAAGTTTGTTCTGCTGTTTTACGCTGTGTTTGATAATTGATCAGGTTATTACGTGCGTTCAATACTGCTTGTTGCGCTTGATCTACACTTGCGCTGTCTGCAACACCTTGAGATAAACGACGTTGCATAATGCTACTAATGTCGTTGTAGTATTTAATGCTTTCTTGCGTGGTACTAATCGCATCATTCAAGTAGGCAATTTGATAATAGGTTGTCACAACAGAGTTGATGAGTGAAAGTTTCGTTGCTTCTAAATCTTCAGCCGTTGCTTTGTGTGACCATTCTGCGGCATCTGCGGTATCCGCTAAACGTTGCCATAGATCTAACGTATAACTCACATTTAATGCACCTTTATGACTGATGGTTGAGTTACCACCAGTTTTAAGATTTTTACCCGCAGAAGATTGGGTTGAACCGCTAAATGCCGGAATTAAATTCGCGCCTGCAAGGTTTGCATTATATAGAGCACGGTTTACGGCAACAGACGCTTTGGCTAAATCTTTGTTATTTACTAATGCTTGTTCTACCACACGATTTAATTGTGAATCATTGTAAAGCGCCCACCAGTTTTCTTTTACATTAAATTGTTTGGTGATTTCCGCATAATTTTGGTAATCCTGCTGGCTCGCTTTATAAGAATCGCCGATGTTAGCACAACCTGCTAGAGCAGTTGCCATCGCGATTGCTAAGGTTAATTTTTTCATTTTTAACATGGATTTTTCCTTTCTTTTTCAATTAAAGTGCGGTCAAAAATTAGTAAGAATTTTAACCGCTCTTTTGAGTTTTACAAAATTTCTTTATTCTCTCGCAAGAGCTGTAATTGGATCTAATTGTGCTGCACGTTTTGCCGGCATATAACCGAAGATCACACCAATCAGGGTAGAGAAGACCACTGCGGCAACAATTGAGCCAGTTGAGAATGCCATCGTAAAGTCAGTCATAAATACGTTAAAGAGCAGACCGATTAAACCCGAAAGCAGAATACCCGTCACGCCGCCAATTAAACAAATCAGCACGGCTTCAATTAAAAATTGTTGCAGAATATTAAATTGTCTCGCGCCAATAGCCATGCGCACACCAATCTCTTTAGTTCGCTCTGTTACGGAAACCAACATAATATTCATCACCCCAATCCCACCAACGATTAATGAAATAAAGGCGATAGAGGAAATGAGCAATTTCATCGTGCCGGTTGTGCTTTCAATAGTTTGTTTAATGGTATCGCTATTCATGATGAAGAAATCTTTTTTACCATGACGCATAGTGAGCAATTCAGTAATTCCTTTTTCGGCAACAGTAGTATTCACGGAATCATCTACTTTTACGGTAATCGAACCAATTTTTTTGCTGCCCGAAATACGATTCATCACGGTAGTGTAAGGGGCATAGAGATTAAGTGAACTGCTTGCTCCGCCCATTTGTTTATCAGATACCACGCCAATAATACGTAGTGGACGTTTATTAAACATCACAATTTTGCCGATGGGATTTTCATCAGGGAAAATCGACTTTTTCGCACTTTCATCGATTAAGGCTACTTGATTGTTATCAGCCACATCTTGAGCAGAAAATAAATTACCGGATTTTAGTTTTAATCCATCTACATCAAAATATTGTTCGCCTACACCTTTTAAACTGGTCGAGGAGAAAGTTTGGTTACCATAAATTAATGTGCCACTTGATGAGCTATTTGGCGTGACGCTTTGTACATAGCTTTGTTGGTTTAAGGCAGTGGCATCATTAATGGTAAGATTTTGCATCTGTTCAGCACGACGATCGCCAAAGCCTGTACCATTAAAAATCGTCATGGTACTTGTACCAATGCCTTTAATGTTTGCCAAGATTTTTTGTTGTGAACCATTTCCCAATGCCACGACGGAAACCACAGACGTAATCCCGATAATAATCCCGAGCATGGTTAAAAGAGAACGCATTTTGTGGGCAATAATGGCACTCACAGACATACGAAAGGCTTCAACGAATTGATCTTTGCTGAATCCAAAGTGCGGTTTAGATTTGGTTGGATTTTCGACCGCACTTTTTACTGCTTCTTTTTGCGTATCGCCAATGATTTCGCCGTCTTTAATTTCAATCACGCGATTCGCACTGGCGGCAATTTCTCGATCGTGGGTTACCATAATAATAGTGTGGCCTTCTGCGTGTAATTGACGCAGAATTTCCATTACATTTTGACCGCTTTGTGAATCCAATGCACCAGTGGGTTCATCGGCTAAAATAATTTCACCGCCATTCATCAACGCTCGCGCAATACTCACACGTTGTTGCTGACCACCAGAAAGCTGGCTTGGTTTATTTTGCCATTTATCGCCTAAACCTAATTTTTCTAAAAGTTGTTTCGCACGAGAAAGGCGTTTTTCTTTCGACATTCCTGCATAAATAGCAGGCAAGGCGACGTTTTCTGCTGCGGTCAAGCTCGACAATAAGTTATAGCGTTGGAAAATAAAGCCGAATTTTTGGCTACGTAAATCTGACAGCTGATCTTTGCTTAATTCAATGGTTTCTTTGCCATTGATTTTGTAAGAGCCATTGGTTGCCGTATCCAAGCACCCGATGATGTTCATCAAGGTCGATTTACCAGAGCCAGATTGCCCAATAATCGCAACGAAATCGCCTTTTTCAATATTTAAAGAGACATTCTTCAAAATATGAACACGATTTTCGCCTTCACCGAAGTAACGGTTGAGATCCTTAATTTCAATAATATTCATTAATTTTCTACCGCACTTTTAGAACATTCTTGGACCACGAGGCATAGAGCCAACTTGTTCACCATTCGCGACTTGCGACACAATGACTTTTTCACCTTCGTTTAAACCCGATTTGATTTCAGTTTTGAAATCATTTTGAACGCCGATTTCAACTTCACGCGGTTCAGGTTGATTTTTATCATTCAATACATTGACAAAGCTTTTGCCATCACGTTTTTGAATAGCCATATTGGAAACTAATAACACATCTTTCGCGTTGGCAATTTTGATGTTGTTTTCTGTCGTCATTCCGATGCGTAAAGTACGATCAGGGTTATCAATCAAAACATTGGCGTAATAGTAGATCGCACTGGTCGTTGAGCTGCTTGAACTTGTCGAAGATGATGTTGAAGAACTATCACTTGTCGTGGTATTGGCTGGATCAACAGAATCAATAACGGAGTGATATACGGTTTGGCTATCTGATAAAATAGTAAAACTCACTTCTTGGCCGGCTTTGACTTTGGTAATGTCACCTTCCGAAATCTCAGGTTTAATTTTCATTTTGCTTAAATCAGCAATGGTTACAATTGTTGGCGTCGTTTGGTTGGCATTAACGGTTTGACCTTCTGAAACAGGTACAGAAATAACGGTACCGTCCATTGGGGCGGTGATTTTGGTGTAACCCACATTGGTTTCTGCGGTATTCACTTCAATTTCTGCTTGCTTGATATTGGCTTCAACAGCTTCCATTTCAGCTTTCGCATTATCAAGTGTGCTTTTTGCGGTATTCACACTATCCAAAGAGGTGGCTTTTTGAGTATAAAGTTTTGATAAGCGGTTATAGCTTGAAAGGGCAACATCGTAAGCGGTTTTCTTCGCTTTTAATTGTGCTTGATAGCTAACCAATGCCGCTTTTTTGGTATTTAAGGTATTAATTTGGGTTGTGGAATCAATATCTGCGATCATTTCTCCTTTCTTGATTTCTTGCCCTAACTTGACATAGAGTTTGGTGATTTTACCCGAAGCTTGGGCGCCGACATCGACTTCATTCACGCTTTCAACTGAACCAGAAGCGACAACTGTTTTTTCAACATTGCCACGGGTAACCGATTCAGTCAGATAAGTCATTTCTTGTTTGCTATTGCTAGAGAAAAAATAATAAGCTGCACCGGCAGCGACGAGTAATCCGAGTAAAATAAAAAAGCGTTTTTTCATAAAGACTTTGTCATCCTAAATAAAAAATGAACGTTTGTTCAGTAAAAGTGTATTTTAAAGGTAAACTTTTCAGTTTGCACGAAAAATCTTCAAATTAGACCTAAAAATCCTAAAAAATTCAGTGTTAATTCGATGAAAGTGCGGTTAGTTTTGGGATCAAATTCACAACGCCTGACTTTTCGTATAGAATGGGGAAATTATTTTCAATTTATTGAGAAATTTATGAGCAATACAGAACACACTCTAGAAAATGCGGAAAATACCCGCACACACAATTTCATTACTCAAATTATTGATGAAGATTTAGCTTCGGGTAAACACAAAAGTGTTCATACTCGTTTCCCGCCTGAGCCGAATGGCTATTTGCATATCGGTCATGCCAAATCAATTTGCTTAAACTTCGGCTTAGCAAAAGAATATAATGGTTTATGTAACCTACGTTTTGATGATACCAACCCAGTGAAAGAAGATGTGGAATATGTGGATTCCATTAAAGCCGATGTGGAATGGTTAGGCTTTAAATGGGAAGGCGAACCGCGTTATGCGTCTGATTACTTCGATGCACTTTATGGCTATGCCATTGAGTTAATCGAAAAAGGTTTAGCCTATGTGGATGAACTTTCTCCAGATGAAATGCGTGAGTATCGTGGTACATTAACCGAGCCGGGCAAAAACAGTCCATATCGTGATCGCAGCGTAGAAGAAAATCTCGCGTTATTCGAAAGAATGAAAAACGGCGAATTTGCTGAAGGTACATTAAGTCTTCGTGCAAAAATCGACATGGCTTCACCATTTATGGTCATGCGTGACCCTGTGCTTTATCGTATTAAATTTGCCAGCCATCACCAAACTGGTGACAAATGGTGCATTTACCCAATGTACGATTTCACTCACTGTATCTCTGATGCGATTGAGCGTATTACACACTCTCTATGTACATTAGAGTTCCAAGACAACCGTCGTTTATATGACTGGGTGTTGGAAAATATTAGTATTGAACGTCCATTACCGCATCAATATGAATTTTCACGTTTGAATTTAGAAGGCACGTTAACATCTAAACGTAAATTATTAAAATTAGTGAATGAAGGTATTGTGGATGGTTGGAACGATCCGCGTATGCCGACGATTTCAGGTTTACGTCGTCGTGGTTATACACCGGCTTCATTACGTGAATTCTGCCGTCGTATTGGTGTGACTAAACAAGATAACGTCGTAGAGTATTCTGCACTTGAAGCCTGCATTCGTGAAGATTTAAACGAAAACGCACCACGCGCAATGGCGGTGATTGATCCTGTTCGTGTTGTGATTGAAAACTTTGAAGGCGAAGAAACCTTAACGGCCCCAAATCACCCGAATCGTCCTGAATTAGGTGAACGCCAATTACCGTTTACGAAAGAACTTTATATTGATCGCGCAGACTTCCGTGAAGAAGCAAACAAACAATATAAACGTTTAGTATTAGGTAAAGAAGTGCGTTTACGTAACGCCTACGTGATTAAAGCTGAACGCGTAGAGAAAGATGCAAATGGTGAGATTACTACGATCTTCTGTACTTACGATCCTGAAACCTTAGGTAAAAATCCAGCTGATGGTCGTAAAGTGAAAGGGGTAATTCACTGGGTATCTGCAGTACATAATCACCCCGCGGAGTTCCGTTTATATGAACGTCTCTTCACCGTACCAAACCCAGGTGCAGCAGAAGAGATCGAAAGCGTGTTAAATCCAACCTCTTTAGTGGTGAAACACGGTTTTGTAGAACAAAGTCTCGCAAATGCGGAACCAGAAAAAGGTTACCAATTTGAACGCGAAGGTTATTTCTGTGCGGATAACAAAGATAGCCGCCCAGAGCACTTAGTGTTTAACTTAACCGTAAGCTTAAAAGAAGGCTTCTAATTCTAAACAACAAAGTGCGGTCAAAAATCACGTAAATTTTGACCGCACTTTTTTATTGGTTTCACTATGCAATTTGAATCTCATTTTTGGCAAAAAAAATCGCTCCTTGAAATGACGGAATCCGAATGGGAAGCCTTATGTGATGGCTGCGGAAAATGCTGTTATCGAAAATACATTCAAGGGCGAGGCAAGCGAGAAAAACTTTACTACACGCGTATTGCTTGCAATCTATTAGATGTAGAAACAGGAAAGTGTCGTAATTATTCTGAACGTTTTAAAATCGAAAGTGATTGCACGAAATTAACCAAAAAGAATTTGCCTGATTTTGGTTGGTTGCCGAATACCTGTGCGTATCGTTTATTGTATGAGGGGAAAGCTTTGCCCGAATGGCATCCATTAGTCAGTGGCGATCCTGATTCTGTTAAAAAAGCAGGTGTTTTAATTCAAGGTGGCGTGCATGAAGAAGATGTCATTGATTGGTTTGAATTTGTCATTGAAACCGAATAATTCTGATTTAGGTGCTTTTTTATTCTCTTCAAACTTCGTTTTTTGATTTAGGTCACAATTTGCGAGATTGTCAATTGTATTTCAACTGTGCTTACCTATAATACTTAATAAGTATTATGTAGATGTATTATCAGGTGTATGCAAATGACCTCATCCATTAAACAATCCGCTGAAAAACTTGGCATTTCACTTTCCCATTATGATATTGACGGGCATTTAATTTATGCATCGCCCAGTTCTATTGATTATTTTATCGAGCAGTTGCAATTTCCGCCGAATACTGGTCAAAATCAACTGTTCCAAGATGTAATATGTGCCTTTGAAAACGAACCGATTCAGTATGATTTAACCGCGTTTTCTTCTCCTCCTGATGCTTCTTTGCGTTATCAATTGCTCGACGAGCAAAACCAAATTCAGTTTGAAAAAACAATTCCATATTCAACCGCACTTTCGTTGCCTGCTTTGCCTTTTGGCTATTATCGTTTGGTGATTTTTATCGCCCAACAAACTTTCTCGGTTCAAATTTTGGTTTCACCAAGAACAGCGTATCAACCGCCTTTATTAGAACAACAAAAAGCCTGGGGTGTGAATGTTCAGCTTTATAGCCTACGTTCAAAACATAACTGGGGTATTGGTGACTTTTCAGATTTAGCGTATTTGATTGAGAAAAGTGCTGAGCATGGCGCGGATTTTGTCGGAATTAACCCGTTACATTTACTTTATCCATCCGTACCAGAATGGGCGAGTCCTTATAGCTCGTCTTCTCGTCGTTGGTTGAACTTTATTTATCTTGATGTAACCGCATTACCTGAATTTAAATTGGCAAAATCGGTACAAAATTGGGTTAATTCTGCGGATATCACTAACTTAATTCAATCTTTACGTGATCAAGATACGGTCAATTACAGTGCGGTAACTGAATTAAAACTAACCGCACTTGAGCAGCTTTTTGCCTTTAGTCAGCGCAGTAAATCTGCTGCAATTATCAAACGTCGTGAAGCATTTGCGGCTTATCAAAAAGAGCAAGGCGAGGCGCTGGTTTTACAAGGCTTGTTTAATGTTTTAGACAAAATTGAACATGCCGATCAACAAGCTGAAGAAAACACTATTGGTTGGTTGGGTTGGCGTGAAGAATGGCAACATCTCACTGCTGCAAAACGCAAAGCATTAATTAAACAATATAAATCGGAAATTGACTTTTTCGCTTGGTTGCAATGGCTAACTGAACAACAATTGAATGAGCTAAAACATCTTTGCCAAAAAGTAGGCATGCGTTTAGGCATCTATGGTGATTTAGCCGTAAATAGCTCACGCGGTAGTGTGGATGTATGGTCTCAACCTGAGCTTTACTGTGTGAAAGCCTCGGTAGGTGCACCACCAGATCCACTTGGTCCAGTCGGCCAAAACTGGAATTTACCGCCTTACAATCCAAGCCAATTAAAAACCACAGGCTTTGCCGCAGTGATTACGATGCTTCGTGCGAATATGCAGCATTTCGGTATTTTGCGTATCGATCACGTAATGGGCTTATTCCGTCTATGGTTAATTCCAGAAGGCAAAACAGCGGCTGATGGTCTTTATGTGCATTATCCGTTTGATGAGTTGATGGCAATTCTCGCTATTGAAAGCCAACGCAATCAATGCCTCATTATCGGTGAAGATTTAGGTACAGTGCCAGATGAAGTGCGGTGGAAATTAAACGAGTTTCGAATTTTCTCGTATTTTGTGTTGTATTTTGCTCAACGTAATCGCCAATATCCACATGCGAATGAATTCCCACGCAATGCTTATGCGACGATTGGTACACATGATGTGCCTTCCTTGCAAAGTTTCTGGCATTGCCGTGATTTAGCGTTGTTTGATGAACTCAATATTTTAAAAGGCGATGTACTAAAAGAAAAATATGATCAACGGGTCATTGATAAACAAGCCATGATTGATAGCTTGCATCGTGACGGTTATTTACCTTCAGATTATCACGGTGACGCGTTAAGTATGGCGATGCACGATAATCTTAACCGCCAAATCCATCGTTATTTAGCCAACAGTCAAAGTGCTTTAATTGGTGTTCAATTAGAAAACTTAATCGGACAAGAAATTTCATTCAATCTGCCGGGGACTTCAACAGAATATCCAAACTGGCAGAAGAAACTCGGACAATCCTTAGAGCTGATTTTTAATGACGAAAACTTAAAGACATTTTTTGCTCAAATTAATCAAGCTCGCAAAGCATAAAGGAGTATGTAATGACGAAATTAGTCGCCCAATCAGTAATCAATTCATTTTTTGATGGCAAACAGGCAGATCCTTTTACAGTATTAGGCATGCATGAAACCCACAATGGTATTGAGATCCGCGCTTTATTACCTGATGCAGATAAAGTGGAAGTGATTGATAAAGAAACTCAATCCATGGTGGTTGCTTTAGAAAGAGTGGATGAGCGAGGCTTTTTCTCCGCTATTGTGCCAAATGTGAACCACTTTTTTGCTTATCAATTTAAAGTGTATTGGGGATCAGATGTTCATCTTATTGAAGATCCTTACCGTTTCCATCCAATGATTAATGATTTAGACCAATGGCTGTTGGCTGAAGGTTCGTTATTACGTCCGTATGAAGTATTAGGTGCACACTTTACCGAATGTGATGGTGTGCCAGGTGTGAATTTCCGTGTATGGGCTCCGAATGCTAAACGTGTTTCGTTGGTTGGTGATTTCAACTATTGGGATGGTCGCCGTCATCCTATGCGCTTCCATCCAGCAAGTGGTGTGTGGGAATTATTCTTACCAAAAGCTAGCCTTGGTCAACGCTATAAATTTGAATTGATTGATTGTAACGGCAACCTTCGTTTAAAAGCTGACCCTTATGCATTTAGCTCTGAATTACGTCCGGATACTGCATCAGAAATCAGCATGTTGCCGGATGTGGTCGAAATGACTGAGCAACGTCGTAAAGCAAACCAACGTAATCAACCTATTTCGATTTATGAAGTACATTTGGGATCATGGCGCCGTAATTTAGAAAATAATTTCTGGCTTGATTACGACCAAATTGCCGATGAGCTTATTCCTTATGTAAAACATATGGGCTTTACCCATATTGAGTTTTTACCGATTTCTGAATTCCCATTTGATGGTTCTTGGGGCTATCAACCGATTGGTTTGTATTCTCCAACTAGCCGTTTCGGTACATCTGAAGGCTTTAAACGCTTAGTCGAAAAAGCACACAAAGCAGACATTAATGTGATTTTAGACTGGGTGCCAGGACATTTCCCAAGTGATACACATGGTTTAGTGGCATTTGATGGTACAGCCTTATATGAGCACGCAGACCCTCGTGAAGGCTATCATCAAGACTGGAATACCTTGATTTATAACTATGGCCGTAATGAAGTGAAAAACTTTTTATCCAGTAATGCACTTTATTGGCTTGAACGCTTTGGTGTGGACGGTATTCGTGTGGATGCGGTAGCGTCAATGATTTATCGCGATTACAGCCGTGCTGAAGGGGAATGGATCCCGAATCAATATGGTGGTCGTGAAAACTTAGAAGCTATTGAGTTCTTAAAACATACCAACTGGAAAATCCATTCTGAGGTGTCTGGTGCTATTTCCATTGCGGAAGAATCCACTTCTTTCGGTGGCGTAACCCATCCGACAGAAAATGGCGGGCTTGGATTTAATTT
>ENA-OPAC01000803-OPAC01000803.1-human-gut-metagenome-genome-assembly--contig:-NODE-803-length-16783-cov-2.139228_pt1 | contig 16783 bp, 15 predicted proteins | sample MGYA00241052_ERZ501420 | MGnify/ENA primary metagenome ERZ501420 (study PRJEB25962, sample SAMEA2042513) | human gut metagenome | biome: human gut; feature: human-associated habitat; material: faeces... | reverse complement strand
ATTCACCCATAACTATATGAAATAAAAGGTTAAATTGGCAAGGTGAACAGGTGAACCAATTTTTGTAATATTTTTTACACGCCGCTCATTCACACGCTTTCTTTTTCGCATCGCTCCACAAAATCACTCCATAATTGCATCACAGGGCGGCGGAGTTCTACATAATCGTAACGGTTATACGCCTGACTTGTTTTATTCCCAATGCTATGAGCAAGACAACTTTCAGCAATACGGAAATCAACTTGCTGATCTTCTAAAAACGTTCTAGCTATCGATCTCAATCCGTGAGCATCTTGAATCCCTTTGTAACCTATCTTTCTTAATGCGTTAGCTATTAGTTCTTTACTAGCTGATTGGTTAGGTTTGTGGTAGTGAGAAAATACGAATTTGTCACCACCTGTTATAGGTTTCAATTCTTCTAAAATTTTAAGCATTAAAGATGAAAGCGGAACAATGTGAGGGAATTGCCCTTGTCTTGTTTTTTTCATTTTGATTGCTGGAATAGTCCATAATTTCTTATCGAAATCAATTTCAGACCATTCAACAGAAACAGCCTCAGCCGGACGAACCATAGAAAGTAATTGCCAGCGGAATAAAACCTTTGTTAGATAATCTCTACTTGAATTTTTGAAGTCTTGTAATAGTTTCGGTAGTTCTTCCGGCTTGATTGCTGGGTGATGTTTTTGAGGCTCTTTATGGTAAGCATCAGATGCTTTCAAGCAAGAATTAAACGAAATCAATCCTATTGTTACCGCATAATTTAAAATCTGATTGGCGAGGTTTAATAAACGGTGCAGCGTATCATTGAAACCTTTTTCATTTAATTGACGAACAGTTTTAATCAGTAAAGGGGAAGTAATTTCATCAATAGGATAATTTCCAAGAGTAGGGAATAGATAGTTTTCTAATCTTGCCCAATTCTTTTCCATTGTCATAGGCTCAATTTCTTTACTTCTTTTTTCTTTCCAAAGTAAAGCGACTTTATAGAAAGTATTTTCGTTCTGAGCGTTTTTGATAAGTTCTTGTTCTTTTATGTATTCTTGCGGATCGATACTTTGAGCGAGTAGGGCGCGATATTCTTCGCGTTTTTGACGAGCTTGCGCAAGTGTTATAGCTGGATAAGTTCCAATAGTAAAAGATGTGCGCTTATTTGTTACTGGGTGATAATAATTAAAAATCCAAGCCTTAGCACCAGTAGGCTTAATACGTAAAAAAAGACCGTTACCATCACTTAGATTGTATTCTTTATCCTTTGTTTTCGCTTTATCTACTTCGGTATTTGTGAGCGGTTTAGTAACACGAGGCATCATTTTTCCTTGGTTTTAGTAACAAGATTTTTCGAAGTTTATCACCTTGTTACTAAACTTGTTACTAAAAAACGCGGTTAAAGACAATTAAATCTGATTGGTTGCGATAAGTAAAAGGGCTGAAAAGCCTTGAAAACACTAGGGAAAACAAAACCCCGCGAGTAGTTTCAAATACAGGCAATAAAAAAGCCAGTAGAAATTTACTGGCTTTGATAGATGGTGCGACTAGCTGGACTCGAACCAGTGACCCCCACCATGTCAAGGTGGTGCTCTAACCAACTGAGCTATAGTCGCGTAAAAGATGTGGCAGATGATAAACAGTTTTAATGATGAAAACAAGGGGATTTGTTTTAAGTTAAATTTAGCTGCTAAAAAAATAACCAAAATTTGTTGCAAAAACTCTCAGTGCTTGTTTTGATTTTGCAGTGGTTTAAGCGTATAATGCGCAGCGTTTTTTATCTCGGATGAGCCGAAATTTAAAAAAAGCTTTAAGTAAAATTGTAACCATTTGTGGAGTTTAGATAATGTCTAGAAAATTAAGAAGAACGAAGATTGTATGTACAATGGGTCCAGCTACAGACCGCGATAACAATCTTGAAAAAATTATCGCAGCAGGCGCTAATGTTGTACGTATGAACTTTTCTCACGGTACACCAGATGATCATATTGAGCGTGCTGAGCGTGTTCGTTCGATCGCGAAAAAATTAGGTAAAACCGTGGCAATTTTAGGTGATTTACAAGGCCCTAAAATTCGTGTTTCTACTTTTAAAGATGGCAAAATTTTCTTAAATGTTGGCGATAAATTTATTCTTGATGCGGAATTACCAAAAGGTGAGGGTAATCAAGAAGCTGTTGGTCTAGACTATAAAACTCTTCCACAAGATGTTGTTCCTGGCGATATTCTTTTATTAGATGATGGCCGTGTTCAATTAAAAGTCCTTTCTACTGATGGTGCAAAAGTATTTACTGAAGTGACAGTTGGTGGTCCATTATCAAACAATAAAGGGATCAACAAATTAGGCGGTGGTTTATCTGCAGATGCATTAACTGAAAAAGATAAAGCAGATATCATCACAGCTGCACGTATCGGTGTAGATTACTTAGCTGTATCGTTCCCTCGTTCAAGTGCAGATTTAAACTATGCGCGTGAATTAGCAAAACAAGCAGGTTTAGACGCGAAAATCGTTGCTAAAGTTGAACGTGCTGAAACGGTTGTTGATGAAGCAGCAATGGATGATATCATCCTTGCTTCTGATATCATCATGGTTGCGCGTGGTGACTTAGGTGTTGAGATTGGTGACCCAGAATTAGTTGGCGTACAGAAAAAATTAATTCGTCGTTCACGTCAATTAAACCGTGCAGTAATCACTGCAACTCAAATGATGGAGTCAATGATCAGCAACCCAATGCCTACTCGTGCAGAAGTGATGGACGTGGCAAATGCGGTATTGGATGGTACTGACGCGGTAATGCTTTCAGCAGAAACTGCAGCAGGGCAATATCCAGCTGAGACTGTGGCGACAATGGCTCGCGTATGTTTAGGTGCAGAAAAAATGCCAAGCATCAATGTTTCTAAACACCGTTTAGATCGTGAGTTCAGAGATATTGAAGAATCAGTAGCAATGTCTGCAATGTATGCAGCAAACCACTTAAGCGGTATTGCAGCAATCATTACATTAAGCCACTCTGGTCGTACACCATTATTAATGTCACGTATCAGCTCAGGTTTACCAATCTTTGCACTTTCTCGTGTTCAAGAAACATTAAACCGTTGTGCATTATACCGCGGTGTGACACCAGTTCATTTTGATGGTGAATCTCGTAGCTCTGCAGGTGCAAAAGCAGCGATTAACCTATTAAAAGAAAAAGGTTATTTAGTTTCTGGTGATGTTGTTTTATTAACACAGGGTGATGAGTCAGAAGGTACAACTAACGTTTGTCGAACTTTAACTGTTGAATAATCAACATTCATGAATAAAAAAGAGCGGTGGATTTTTCCACCGTTTTTTTATATCTAAAATATTGAAAATATTGACCGCACTTTTTTCTTAAAACCACCTCGTATTTGCGGTATCATAAGCACAGTTTTTAGTTTAAATTGAAATCCTTATGGCCTCACAAAGACAAATCCAATCTCCAGATCAGAAAACTGAACAAGTTAGCATCCCGCCTCATTCCACTGAAGCTGAACAAGCCGTACTTGGCGGCATTATGTTGAGTAATCAACATTGGGATGGTATTGCAGAAAGAGTGATCGCTGAGGATTTTTATACTTTTGCGCATAAAGCAATCTTCCAAACCATGGAAGAATTAATGCGTAATCAAACACCGATTGATTTAATCACCCTTGATCAAGCCCTTAAAGCGAAAGGTATTAGCGATTCTGTAGGCGGTTTTGCTTATTTAGCCGATCTTTCTAATAACACGCCAAATGCCATTAATATTTTGGCTTATGCTGAAATCGTGCGTGAAAAAGCGATTTTACGTGAGCTTATTGCAGTGGGAAATCGTATCGCAGAAAACAGCTATTCTCCGAAAGGCAAAGACATCAAAATGGTGTTGGATGAAGCCGAGAGAGAAGTGTTTGCTATTGCTGAAAAACGCAGTTCTTCAACTGAAGGACCACAAAATGTGATCAGCGTGTTGGAAAGTACTATTGCTCGAATTGATACCTTAAGTAAGCTTGAAAATCATAGCGGTGTGACAGGGGTCACAACGGGCTTTGTTGACTTAGATAAGAAAACAGCAGGTTTACAGCCTTCAGACCTCATCATTGTCGCTGCACGTCCTTCTATGGGTAAAACCACGTTTGCGATGAACCTTTGTGAAAATGCCGCCATGGCAAGTGATAAGCCTGTGTTGGTATTCAGTTTAGAGATGCCTGCGGAACAAATCATGATGCGTATGATTGCCTCTCTTGCTCGCGTGGACCAAACCAAAATTCGTACTGGTCAAAATTTGGATGAAACGGAATGGAGCAAAATTGCCAGCGTGTTTGGGATGTTTAAGCAAAAAAATAACCTTTATATCGATGATTCTTCAGGTTTAACTCCAACAGAATTGCGCTCTCGAGCACGTCGTGTGTACCGCGAAAACAATGGTTTGAGCATGATTATGGTGGATTACCTTCAGTTAATGCGTGCACCGGCATTCTCAGATAACCGAACCTTAGAGATTGCTGAGATTTCACGTTCTTTAAAAGCCTTAGCGAAAGAATTAGAAGTCCCCGTTGTAGCTCTTTCCCAGCTTAACCGTACGTTGGAACAACGTGCAGATAAACGCCCAGTAAACTCGGACTTGCGTGAATCAGGCTCTATTGAACAGGATGCTGACTTGATCATGTTTATTTATCGTGACGAAGTGTATAACGATAATTCTGAAGATAAAGGTGTTGCTGAAATCATTATTGGTAAACAACGTAACGGTCCGATTGGTCGTGTACGTTTAGCATTTAACGGTCAATTCTCACGCTTTGATAACCTTGCCGAACAGCGTGAATACAGAGATGATTATTAGGCAAGAGATAACGGATTAGAAAAATGAACGTAAAACCGGCAACAGCGAAAATCAGTTCGCTTGCCCTAAAACATAATTTACAAGTTATTAAAGAAAAAGCACCACACAGCAAAATTATTGCCGTGGTAAAAGCAAACGCATATGGTCACGGCGTGGTATTTGTCTCATCGGCTTTAGAAAGCATGGTGGACTGCTTTGCCGTGGCTCGTTTAGAAGAGGCGTTATCTTTACGCTCTAACGGTATTATTAAACCGATCTTATTGCTAGAAGGCTTTTTTGATGAAAAAGATTTACCGATTATTGCGGTAAATAACATTGAAACGGTGGTACATAACCGCGAACAGCTTGAAGCATTAAAACGAGCTGTGGTACCAAGTCCAATCAAAGTTTGGTTGAAGATTGATACCGGTATGCACCGTTTAGGTGTGTCACTTGATGAAGTGGATTATTTTTATCAAGAGCTGAAAAAACTTCCTCAAATTCAACCGCACTTAGGTTTTGTGAGTCATTTTAGTCGAGCAGATGAATTAGATTCTGATTACACTCAAGTTCAGCTCGATCGTTTTCTTCAAGCCACAAAAAATAAAGAGGGAGAGCGAACCATTGCCGCATCAGGTGGAATCCTATTCTGGCCAGAAGCCCATTTAGATTGCATTCGCCCTGGTATTATTATGTATGGTATTTCACCAACGGATACTGTCGGTGCTGAATTTGGTTTAACTCCTGTGATGAATTTAACGTCATCTTTGCTTGCTGTACGTGAACATAAAAAAGGTGAACCTGTTGGCTATGGTGGCATTTGGACCAGTCCGAAAGATACCAAAATTGGTGTAGTCGCTATTGGTTACGGTGATGGATATCCGCGTGATGTGCCAGAAGGTACGCCAGTTTATCTAAATGGTCGAATTGTTCCTATTGTTGGTCGCGTCTCAATGGATATGCTGACGGTGGATTTAGGTCCAGATAGCCAAGATAAAGTCGGTGATGAAGTGATTTTATGGGGTAAGGAATTACCAATTGAAACGGTAGCTAAATACAGTGGTATTTTAAGCTATGAATTGATTACAAAATTAACCCCTCGTGTTATAACAGAATATGTCGATTAATTGTTTTTGTAAGAAAGCAAAAATGTAAAGAATTCAATTTTTAAAAGGAAATATTCATGAAAAACATCAACCCAACCAATACACAAGCTTGGAAAGCACTTGAAACTCATCAATCTCAGCTGGCTAATACCACGATTGCTGATTTGTTCAAACAAGAACAAAATCGTTTTAACGATTATTCTTTAAGTTTTGAAAATCAAATCTTAGTGGATTTTTCAAAAAATAAAATTAACCAAGAAACCCTCAAATTGCTTCGTCAATTAGCCAAAGAGTCTGCATTAGATGAAGCGATTAATGCTATGTTTACAGGAGAGAAAATTAATCGCACAGAAAATCGAGCTGTATTACATACCGCACTTCGTAACCGTTCAAATACACCTGTCTATGTAGATGGCAAAGATGTGATGCCAGAAGTGAATGCAGTATTAGCGAAAATGAGCGCGTTCTGTGATCGTGTGATTTCAGGTGAGTGGAAAGGTTATACCGGAAAAGCAATTACTGATGTGGTGAATATCGGTATCGGTGGTTCGGACTTAGGCCCTTATATGGTGACCGAAGCGCTTCGTCCTTATAAAAATCACTTGAATATGCACTTCGTTTCAAACGTAGATGGTACACATATCGCTGAAACGTTGAAAAAAGTAAATCCTGAAACCACACTTTTCTTAGTCGCATCTAAAACCTTTACCACACAAGAAACCATGACCAATGCGAATTCTGCACGTGATTGGTTATTGGCGGCAGCGAAAGATAACAGCGCGGTGGCAAAACACTTTGCCGCACTTTCGACCAATGGTAAAGCAGTAGCAGAATTTGGTATTGATACAAACAATATGTTTGAATTCTGGGATTGGGTTGGTGGCCGTTATTCTTTATGGTCTGCAATCGGTCTTTCAATCGCACTTTCAATTGGCTTTGATAATTTTGAAGCACTATTAAGTGGTGCGCATGAAATGGATAAACATTTCCGTACTGCACCATTAGAAAAAAATATTCCAGCGACATTAGCGTTAGTCGGTTTATGGAATACCAATTTCCTCGGTGCACAAACTGAGGCAATTTTACCTTATGACCAATATTTACACCGTTTTGCGGCTTATTTCCAACAAGGCAATATGGAATCAAACGGTAAATATGTCGATCGTAATGGCAATGTTATCCGTGATTATCAAACTGGCCCAATTATTTGGGGGGAACCGGGTACAAATGGTCAGCATGCGTTCTATCAATTGATTCACCAAGGTACGATGTTAATTCCTTGTGACTTTATCGCGCCAGCACAAAGCCATAATCCATTAGGTGATCACCATAGCAAATTGTTATCAAACTTCTTTGCACAAACTGAAGCACTTGCTTTTGGTAAAACCAAGGAAGAAGTTGAAGCAGAGTTTGTGAAAGCCGGTAAATCGTTGGATGAGGTAAAAGACATTGTGCCATTTAAAGTCTTTACAGGTAACAAACCGACCAACTCTATTTTAGTGCAAAAAATGACACCATTTGTTCTTGGCGCATTAATTGCGATGTATGAACACAAAATTTTTGCACAAGGTGTGATTTTCAATATCTTTAGTTTCGACCAATGGGGCGTGGAATTAGGTAAACAATTAGCGAATCGAATTCTTCCTGAATTGGCAGACAAAGAGAAAGTGACAAGCCATGATAGCTCAACCAATGGATTGATTAATCAATTCAAAGCGTGGCGTTAAGATAATGTAAAGTAAAAGAGCGGTCAAAATTGACTGCTCTTTTTCATTTTCACTAAACCGATTTGACTTTCCACATACAGCCTACGCTGATAAAAATTAATGCCACAGCAACATAAAAAACAGAATTGTAATGCCAAATTTCCGCAATAATGCCCGCAATAGGTCCTCCGATAATCCAACTGCTTTTTGCTGCATTACTAAATAAGGTGGTGGCAGTGCCCATTTTAGTCGGCATTAAGTCTTGGAAATACACCATGCCAATCGTAGCGGTAATACCGATAAAAATCGCATTAAGCATTTGCAATCCGATAAGCTGCCAAGTTTGCTCAGCGAATAATAAACTTGAATAGAAGGCGAGGCCTGAAATTAAAGCAATCATCATCAAGCGCTTTTTACTGAAATATTTGGTGAGATAGCCCGCAAAAATCATCACAGGAATTTCCAAGCCTGCAGCCGTCCCCATTAATGTTCCTGCCAGTTCTTTGTCTAAATGTAATTCATTAATTACAAATAATGGCATATTAATGAGATACATGCTGTTACAGGTCCAAAGCAATAGATTAGCGATGAACAAGTAAATCACACTTTTTCTTGGTGGCGTATTGTCTAAAACCTCTTGATTTTTAACCGCACTTTGACGAGGAATTTTCGGCAATAATTTGCTGACGCCTGCACATAGTAAAAAGGCAGAACCTGCCACCAAATACATGTAATTAAAGCCCCAGTTTAACGCAATGAAAAAAGAAAGCGGTGGCCCAACAATCCAAGCCAATGAGATTTGAGTTCGCATAATTGTGGTGAACATCACCGCTTCACGATGGCTGCTTTCAGCATATTCTCGCGCTAAAGCAAAAGATTGCGGATTAGCGGATGAACCTAACCCTAATAGCGTGGTACCGATAATAATTAACACATAATAATTTCGGCTATAAGCAAAAATCAGACAGCCAAGCACAGCAATTAAACAGCAAACAATCATCACTTTGCGACGGTCATCTTGCTTATCAGAATATTTCGCGAGAATTTGGCTCAAGATAATGCCAATAATGGCATTGACTGAATAGAACAAGCCCACAAAAAAAGGTGAAACTTGAATCTCTTGAGAGAGATATAAACTCAAGGTCGGCGTTTGAAACGCAGATGCAATCCCCGTTAAAAAGGCAATCAATAGAAAATTGAACGCCACAATATTGGATGGCGTTGCGTTTTGTTGTTGAACAAACATAGTCATTAATTTTAATAAAAGAACATAGTTGGAAATAAAAGTGCGGTTAATTTTAACTGCACTTTCATGTTTTATTTTGTTGCGTTAGAACGTTTATCTAATTCAGCTTTGATCTTAGCCATATTTTCTTGCGTGAAGAAATTATCAATATTTTTCCAAACAGAATGATAGCCGTAAGGGCCTTGTTGCATTTCACGTTTGGCTTCATTGAGATCCCAATTTTGATAAATCACTCGGTAGCTTGCAACAATTAAGCCAGTTCTGTCAGCGCCATGATAACAATGCACTAAAACCGCACCATTTTTTTGGTGTTGTTTGATTTGCCACAGAATATCAGCCACTTCATCTGGACTGATTGACCAAGTAAGTAATGGGGTATTAATCAAGTTGATCTTAGTATGACCAAATGCTTGTTTATCATCATTACGGTCAAAAAAGCGTAAATTCACAATCGTGTGAATATTCAACTTATTTAATAATGTTTCAGATTGCGGCTCTAATTGCTCACTACGATAAAATTTATTATCAATCTGATATAAATTTTCCTGTTCGCTGATTAGCGTTGCCCAATGTTCTGTATTTTTTGGCGGTTCACTTGGTGTTGTCGTACAGGCGACTAATGAAAAAGCTGTTAAAGCAAAAAGGACATTTTTGCTCATCTTGTATAAATTGAAATGAGTTTGTTTCATAAAAACCTTTTAAATATATTGAATAGCCGGTAAATAACCGATCATTAAATCTAACGGACGATTGCTGGTTATTGTATTCTCTCTGTTCTCAATGAAAAATCTTGATGTCATGACTTTTTCACCGTGATTCAAGAAAATTTCAATAATTGAGCGATCAAAGAAGATTTCAACCGTCTGCAGATTTTCAATTTCGCAGAAACGTTTTGTATCGAATTTCTCCATTAATTCCGTTTGTTCGCTTTGACTGCGATCTAAGCAGATCAAGCCATTTTCATAAGATAGGCGCAGTGATTGTCCTTTTTCATTTTGGAAGAAGGTTAAGTCAAAGGCTTGGTTATTTGCCTCAAATTTAAGATACGCACGATCTAAATTAGCAATATCCGCTTTTTCATCAAGATGAAGCGCTGAAAGTGCGGTTAGATTTTCGTCTATTTTAGCAATCGGACGTTGATAAATTTTTGTCCCTTCTAAGCGCAATTCTCTTGGCAAGGTTAAAGCAGAATGCCATTTAAATTTATCTGTTGGGTAAGTTAAATCTGGCAAACCAATCCAACCGAAAAGCACAGTACAAGTTTGATTATCTAAGCCGCCAAACGTTTGTGGTGCGTAGAAATCAAAACCCTGATCTAATTCGCCGATATATTCTGCTTCAAAGGTTAAATCCGTTAATTTACCCACAGCATAAGTCGCATGATAATTATTTTGGAATTGATGTGCTTCTCTATCTTTACCTTGTGGCGACCAAATAAACACATCTTTATCACTGAGTTTCAATAGGTCAGGGCATTCCCACATAAACACGTTTTTGTTGTCAAAAGCAGGCAAGGAAAGCTCGCCTAATAAACGAGGCGTATCTTCAAGATTGTCCATTTCAAAAATAATGGCTGTTCCTGTGAGGTTTTCTCGCTGTGCACCACAGATAAAACGGATTTTTCCGTCTTCAGTAAAATACGGTTTAGGATCACGAACATGCTCTGTATAACCTTCAGGCGCATTTTCAATTAACGGACGTTTGCTAAGCAATTTCCCATTAAGATTGAAAATTGCTAAATTTTGATAAGGCACGCGTTGATTATCACTTGGTCGACGAGTATTGCCGGTATAGAACATGGCCAATTTGTCACCAACTTTTAAAGCGCCACCAGAATAACAGCCGTGAGACTCAAAAAGCTCGCAAGGAATCAGATCATCTGCTGATTGATAATGTTGGAAATCTTTCGTGATTAAATGCTTCCAATGTTTCATCCCGTGAATTGCATCGAATGGAAACCATTGGTAGAACAGATGATACTTTTCACCATCAAAGATCAAACCATTCGGATCATTCATTAAGCCCGTTAGTGGGGCAATATGAAAGTGCGGTCGAAAATCCTTGTCTTTTTGCACGGTTTCAGCAATTTCTGCGAGTTCGCCTTTTTCTGCAGCTAGGATGCTTTTGTATTTGCCATTATTGAAAATAATCATCGTGATCGTGCCTCGTTAATGTGATCGGGTAAGTAAAAGGTGCAATAATTTGCACCTTTGATCCTTAGTCGGCTAGGAACGCTGCTAATTGTGCTTTATTTGGTAGCGCAGACATTGCCCCTTTTGCTGTCGTAGCAAGGGCACCACAAGCATTGGCTTGACGGATAATTTGCACAAGTACATCATTTTCTTTCCAGTTTGGATGCTGTGAAAGACCTGCAAGCAGACCACCAACGAAGGCATCACCTGCGCCTGTTGTATCAACCGGTTGTAAGGCTTTTCCGGCAATTACATCTTTTTTACCTTCTAAGTGATAGAGCGCGCCATCTTTGCCTAGAGTCACGATAATCAATTTTTCAGGATAAAGTGCGGTCACTTTTTCAAAGGCTTTTTCAAGGCTGTCAGTATTGGTTAAAAGCGTTAATTCTTCTTCAGAGAATTTTAATACGTCAGCTAATGCAACGGCTTCCATTACCACGGTTTTCATTTCTTCTAAGCTAGACCAAAGTGATTCACGTAAATTAGGATCGAAAGAGAAGAAACCACCAGCAGCTTTAATACGACGAATTGCTTCAAAGGTGGCTTCGCGAGATGGATTATTGATCAGCGCGATAGAGCAGCAATGTAGCCATTCACCTTGTTGGAAAGGCGGTAAATCGCTTGCTTGTAAGAACTGATCCGCACTTGGGTTTACCATAAAGGTAAAGCTGCGTTCGCCATTATCTAAGCCGACTACAACTGTAGAGGTACGATGTTGCGGATCTAAAATCATATGTTGTGTATTAACATTTTCCGCATTTAAGGTATCTTGCATAAATTGGCCAAGGGGATCGTTACCTACGCGACCAATAAAGGCACTCGGGCTGCCTAATCGTGCCACTCCAACAGCCACATTTGCAGGGGCGCCACCGGCACAACGTAAATAATGATTTTCACCGTCAGGAATAAGATCGACAACCGCATCGCCGGTTACCCAGATTTTTTGGCTCATATTATTTTCCTTCTATTGTGGATATCAGTTAAAAAATAACCGCACTTAAAAAGAGCGGTCATTTTCATAGGTGTTTTATGCGATGGTTACGCGTGCAAACTTACGTTTACCGACTTGGTAAACATTTGTACCTTTTGGCGCATTGGCTTTCATGTCTTCGACTTTTTCGCCATTGATTTTCACACCACCTTGCTTCGCTGAGCGAATCGCTTCAGAAGTAGAAGGAACCAGTCCTGCTTCTTTTAATAAGGTGGCTAAACCAATTTCGCCTTCAAAGGTGAATTCAGGCATTTCATCCGGCATTGCACCTTTTTGGAAACGGTTAATAAATTCTTGTTCAGCCGCCTCTGCCGCTGCTTCATCGTGGAAACGTGCGATGATCTCTTTCGCTAATAAAATCTTCACATCACGTGGGTTTTTACCATTTGCTACTTCTGCTTTTAATTCAGCAATTTCAGCAAGTGGACGGAAAGAAAGTAAGTTATACCAATCCCACATTAATTCATCTGAGATCGACATGATTTTACCGAACATATCGCTTGGTGCATCTGTCACGCCGATGTAGTTGCCTAATGATTTAGACATTTTCTTCTCACCGTCTAAACCAACAAGTAATGGAAGCGTAATCGCTACCTGTGGTTTCTGACCGGCTGATTTTTGTAACTCGCGACCAACAAGTAAGTTAAATTTTTGGTCTGTACCACCAAGTTCCACGTCTGCTTCTAAAGCAACAGAGTCATGGCCTTGTAATAAAGGATAAATAAATTCGTGAATTGCGATAGGTTGATTGTTGCCAAAACGTTTTTTGAAGTCATCACGTTCTAGCATACGCGCTACGGTGTAGTTACTTGCTAAACGGATCATCCCTTCAGTACCCAATTTACCCAACCATTCAGAGTTGAATACGATTTTCGTTTTTTGTGGGTCTAGAATTTTGTAAATCTGTTCTTTATAGGTTTCCGCATTGCGAAGCACATCTTCGCGGCTAAGCGGTGGGCGAGTGGTATTTTTACCAGATGGGTCACCGACCATACCCGTGAAATCACCGATTAAGAAATAGACTTCGTGGCCTAATTGTTGGAATTGACGAAGTTTGTTTAATACCACGGTATGCCCTAAGTGAATATCCGGAGCAGTAGGGTCTGCACCAAGTTTAATTTTAAGTGGGCGATTTTCTTTTAGTTTTTCGATTAAATCTGCTTCAGAAAGAATCTCATCAGTACCGCGTTTTAGTTCTGCGAGAACGGTATTAATATCAGTCATTCTATTTCCTAATGTTATTTTAATATTAAAGGCTACATTATAGAGAATATGGCTGAAATGAAAAGATTGAGATGAAAAAAAACGCCTATTTGTGGGGAAATAGGCGTGAAGTTGGAGTGATTATCTGTTTGTTTTTGGAATGGCTAGATGATAACTATTATCAAATACCTTGTCAACAACAAAATGCAAATAATTCTCAATTATTTTTTTAATCGATGTAAGGTACACTTTCTGTGAGAGAAAGTGCGGTCGGAATTCCATCTGAGATTTCAAATTTTCCCGCATAAGCATAAGCTTCAACGCCCTGAGATTTGGCGTCTTTTAAAAGGCGATCATATTCAGGATCTACAAACTCAGCGATTTTAAAACGATCGAAACCATCATGTAATCCAGCAAAGAGGACAACCGCGCGATGTCCTTGTTTTTTCATGGCTAAAAGCTCACGAACATGTTTTTGTCCACGAGTAGTCACTGCATCGGGAAACATTCCTAATGTGCCCTTTACAAAGGTGATTGATTTCACTTCAACATAACAATCTGGCAAGCCTTCACCTTTAAGTAAGAAGTCGATACGGCTATTTTCTTCACCATATTTCACTTCAGGATAAATTTCATCATACATAGCGAGTTCTTTGATTTGTTTATTTTGCAAGGCTTCAAAGACTAACTGGTTGGATCTGTGTGTGTTAATACAAACAAGTTGGCCATTTGCTAATTGCGTTAATTCCCAACTATGCGGATATTTGCGAGTTTGGCTATCAGAATGAGAGTACCAAACGGTATCACCTTTTTCACCACAGCCAGTCATTGCGCCAGTATTTGCACAATGAATCGTGATCACTTCGCCATTTGGTAATTCAATATCAGTCAAAAAACGCTTATAGCGGCGAATTAATTTTGCGGATTTTAGAGTAGGGAGTTGCATAGCTTATTCCTTGTTAAAAGAAAGTGCGGTCGAATTTAATTGACCGCACTTTGTTCTTATAGATGTTTGGTTATATTAAACAATTATTCAATGGCATATTCAATAGTGACGACTAAGCGCGCTTTTTTCTCAATAGTGCTAGTGTCGTAGCTACCAGTGTAATCGCTAGAGTCATCCGCATCGGGATTTGGTGCTTGAATGTAGAATGGCCCTTGTGAAGCGGATTTTAATACGCCAACTTTTACATTACTGGTTTTGGCGAACTCTTCAGCGCGAACATGTGCATCTTGTGTGGCTTTTGAAATTAATTCACGTTTAATTTGTTCAAGATTTTCTAAGTAATAGTTTGGATCACCAAAACTAATGTCTTGGTTGTTGGCAACTAATTGGTGAATATTGGTGAGTGCTTTTTGTAACTTAGTCAGTTCTTTGGTTGAAATTCTGATTGCTCTGGAAGCATCAAAGCCATTATCTCTACTTTTGGTTTCACCTTTTTCATTTTCATAATAGTCAGTATGAGTAGAAACATCTAATTCTGTGATTTCTCGATTTTCATCAGCGAAACCTTGTGCTTTAAGGAAACGAACGGCTTCATTCAAGTTTTTCTGATTCGCTGCCATTGCATCATTATAAGTTGGCCCCCAACCGCTTACACGAATAACCCATGTTCCTTGTGTTGAGGTGTAATGACTTTCTGCCAAGCCCTTAACTGAAATAGAGCCGGTCTGGCGTAAATTTTTAAATTGATTACCTAAGATAAACGCTGATGCCATCAATCCAACTGCAAGAATGATGCCAAAAATAGCGAGATAAGATTTTTTGCTGTTCATATAATGTCCATGATGTGGAATAAAAGAGTGCTTATTATAATGTAATTCATCTTATTGAGTAAGTTAATTTATTCACTATAACGCATATAAAAAATAACTTTAAAAGTTGACCGCACTTTTACCTTCCTAAATTTAAAAATTAAAACAAATTCTTGATTTACCATTGACTTTTTGACCTATAGCCCTTACTTTACGGATTGATGTTTCATCAACTTTATTCTTTGTAAAATAAGGAGCTTTTATGCAATCTCGCATTGTTGTTAATTCACAGGAAGAATCACTACTTAGCACACACAAAGTGCTACGTAATACCTATTTCTTATTGGGATTAACGATGGCATTTTCGGCAGTTGTTGCTTATATTTCTATGAGCTTAAACTTGCCTTATCCAAACCTTATCGTATTGCTCGTAGGCTTTTACGGTTTACTTTTTGTGACAAACCGTTTAGCAAATAGTGCGTGGGGAATCTTGGCTGCATTCGCGTTCACTGGGTTTATGGGTTATACCATCGGGCCAATTTTAAACATGTATGTGGCGAGAGGAATGGAAGATTTAATTATGCTTGCATTCGCAGGTACAGCAATCGTCTTCTTTGCGTGTTCAGCTTATGTGCTAACAACGAAGAAAGATATGTCTTTCCTTTCTACCGCGATTTTCTCATTATTTATCGTGTTATTGTTAGGAATTGTGGCAAGTTTCTTCTTCCAAATTCCAGCACTAGCGGTAGGGATCAGTGCATTGTTTGTGGTGTTCTCAACAATGACAATCCTTTATGAAACCAGCAATATTATTCACGGTGGCGAAACAAACTACATTCGTGCAACAGTGAGTATTTATGTGTCAATTTACAACTTATTCATTAGCTTATTAAGATTACTTTCTATCTTCTCAAGCGATGATTAGTCAGCATTAAATTTAAAGACGCTCCTTATTAGGGGCGTTTTTTGTTTTGAACTAATTTTCTTAAGATAAGTCTTAGCATACAGGTTCGCTTGTCGAGCCCATTAATAACAAAACAGGAGTTTTTATGAAATCTTTAAAATCACTTTTAACATTAACATCACTTGCATTAGCCGTATCTGGTTCTGCATTGGCAACGAATACATCTGTATTACCAACAAAAGAATCAGTCGTAACTAATTCAAAATCAATGGTTGAAAGTACAAAAGCTGACGTGAAAAATGCGGCAAATGATAAGCTTAAATCAATGACAGATAGTGCAAGTTCAACAAAATCAACTGCATTAGATAAAGTAAAAGAGGCTAAAGAAAAAGCGACATCTGCAAAAGATGCAATGAAAGATAAAGCAACTTCTGCAAAAGATGCGGTAAAAGAGAAAGCATCTGCTTTAAAAGAAAAAGCGACAGAGAATAATCAACCGTCCATGAAAGACAAAGCCACTGAAAAATTAAATTCAGTCAAAGAGAGTGCAAAAGAAAAAGCGTCTGACGCAAAAACAAAAGCGGCAGATAAAGTAAAAGAAGTGAAAGAAAAAGCGACTTCAACAAAAGAGCCAGCTAAAGAGAAAGTGGCTTCTTCTGCTAAAGTAAATATCAATAAAGCAGATGCAGAAACATTACAAAAACTTTCTGGCATCGGTGAGAAAAAAGCACAAGCGATTATTGATTACCGTAACAAAGTGGGCAAAATCAAAAGTGCTGCCGAACTTTCAAATATTGATGGTATCGGTGAAGCTACAATTGAAAAAATCACGCCATTCTTAAGTTTCTAAGAAAACTCAGATAAAACAGACCGCACTT
>ENA-OPAC01000801-OPAC01000801.1-human-gut-metagenome-genome-assembly--contig:-NODE-801-length-16799-cov-83.793956_pt1 | contig 16799 bp, 22 predicted proteins | sample MGYA00241052_ERZ501420 | MGnify/ENA primary metagenome ERZ501420 (study PRJEB25962, sample SAMEA2042513) | human gut metagenome | biome: human gut; feature: human-associated habitat; material: faeces... | reverse complement strand
GCGATGCCCTGGGCTAAGAGCTTCTGCCCCTTCAGGGCGTGTGGGGTAATTTCAACAGCACAGGAAGGGCGTATTGGGTAATTTCAACCGTACAGGTAGGGCGTTTTGGGTAATTTAACCATACAGGAAGGGCGTGTGGGGTAATTTAACCATACAGGAAGGGCGTGTGGGGTAATTTCAACCATACTTCAACTTCCCAAAAACTCTTCAATATCCCCAAAAAATCTTCAACATTCCCAAAAACTCCCCAACTTCCCAAAAATGTAGGGTGAAAAACTTGCATATAAGAAAATAATCATGTATATTTGCTGCGTGATTATACTAACTCAACTATTGCAAATGGGGAAGTTAGAGAAGTTAAATTAAAAAGCAGTAAAGTATGAAAAAGAAATTGGTATTGACAGCAGCCGTTATCGCTGCTCTATCTGTTGGATCTTGCAATAGCAAGAAGACCAACGCTCCTGAGACCGATCAAGACAGCCTCAGCTATGCAGAAAAAGATTCGCTTGATTCAAACGACTTTGTACTCGACTCTATTGCAGGTACTTACGAGGGAACACTTCCCGCTGCCGACTGTCCTGGCATCAAGACCGTGCTGACCCTCAATGCAGACAGCACCTACCAGTATTCTGCCGACTACATTGACCGTAAAGACGGACACGACGAGGCAAGCGGAATCTACAAACTCCTGTCGCACGGTGTGATAGAAATCACCCGTCCTTCGAGTGGAGAAACTTCTTACTATAAGGTAAGAGATGCTCATAGTCTCATCATGACCGACTCCATCGGTAACGAGCCAGAAGGCGCCATGGCCAAGCACTATGTGCTGACCAAGAAGTAAGAAAAGACAAACGTCAGGCTACACCCAACAGCTCTATCTCGAAAATAAGGGTAGAGCCACCGGGGATGCCTGGCTGTGAGAACTTGCCATACCCCATCTCTGCAGGTATGTAGATTTCCCACTTGGCGCCTACCGTCATCTGTTGCATGGCGACAATCCATCCTTCTATCAGTTCGCACAGGCGAAATGCTACAGGAGCTCCACCACGGCTGGAATCAAACTTCTTGCCGTTGATGGTCCATCCCGTATAGTGGGCCGTAACGATACTTCTTCGGCCTGGTTTGGCACCATCAGGATTGCCTGCTTTCAGCACTTTATAATAGATGCTACGGGGCAAGGCCTGTACGCCTTCCTCGCGAGCCTTCTCTTCTAACCAACGCTTGTTGGCTTCTACGTATTCTCTTTTTGCCATTTTTGGGGGTCGATTAATGATGTTCTGGCACAATGGCAAGATACACCAAGTCGTGGTCGGTGAGGTTCTCCATATAGTGGGCATGGTTCATGGGGCAGTAGTGTACCTGTCCGGCACGTACCTCCTCCACACTGTCATCATAGTGGAATGTAGCCGTTCCGCTTATCACAAACACCACCTCGCAGTTGCCCTCGTGGGTATGCAGTCCTGTGGTAGCTCCCGGACGAAGTGTAGAATACATGATCTTCACCTTGTCGTCCACGAAGTTTCGAGTGTCCAACTTTCCTTTTCCTCCCTTGAAGCCCTCGAGATGAGCCTCAGCAATTTTTTCAAAATCTATTACCATATTTTTATTTGTTGAATTTTAGCCTGGTTCAGAAGTAAAAGCCCTACACCAAGGCATCGAGATGTTTTTTCAGCTCTTTCAGCTCATCGCGCACACTGATGAGCGTCTCCAGAACATCTGAAGATTTCTCAGCGCCAGTCCTGTTCTGTGACAGATACTTGCGGGCAGCAGCAATCTTGAGGCCCTTCACCTTGATGAGCGAATAGATGACCTTTATCTGCTCTATGTCCTTCTCGGTATACTGACGAACCTTGTTGGATGTGACCTTGGGTTTGAGGAAAGGAAACTCTTTCTCCCAGTACCTCAGCGTAGACTCGTTGACACCCACTTCCTCGGCCACTTCCTTAATGGAGTAGTACAATTTGACGTTTTTATCTGTTTTCAGAGCCATAATTTGCAACTTTTTATCAAACAATGATTAATTGATTTGCAAATTTAAGCAATTCTTCTTATCTTTGCAAAGAATTTCGGAAAAAAATAAAGATTAATACAAAATAGATATGATGACAGCTAATGAAGTGCGCGAATCCTTCAAGAAATTCTTCGAAGGCAAAGGCCACAAAATTGTTCCATCAGCACCTATGGTTATCAAGGATGACCCTACGCTGATGTTTACAAATGCTGGTATGAACCAGTGGAAAGACATCATCCTCGGTACAAAGGACCCAGGTAAGGATGTACGTCGTGTTGATACTCAGAAATGTCTCCGTGTTAGCGGTAAGCACAACGACCTCGAAGAGGTAGGTCATGATACTTATCACCACACCATGTTCGAGATGCTCGGTAACTGGAGCTTCGGCGACTACTTCAAGGAGGGTGCCATCGATATGGCATGGGAATACCTCACTGAAATACTGAAGCTCAACCCAGAGGACCTCTACGTTACCGTGTTCGAGGGCTGCAAGGAGGAAGGTCTGGAGCGCGACAACGAGGCTGCAGGTTACTGGGCAAAGCACGTACCTGCCGACCACATCATCAACGGCAACAAGCACGACAACTTCTGGGAGATGGGCGATACGGGTCCTTGCGGTCCTTGCTCAGAGATCCATGTTGACTCTCGTACTCCTGAGGAGAAGGCTCAGGTGCCAGGCCGTGAGTTGGTAAACAAGGACAACCCACAGGTGATCGAGATCTGGAACATCGTGTTCATGCAGTACAACCGCAAGGCTGACGGTTCTCTCGAACCACTCCCTATGCACGTCATCGATACCGGTATGGGCTTCGAGCGCCTGGTTCGCATGTTGCAGGACAAGCACTCTAACTATGATACAGATATCTTCCAGCCAATCATCAAGGAAATCGAGGCTATCTCTGGCAAGAAGTATGGTTTCACTACTCCTACCGGTGAGAATGGCGAGGGTAAGGATGAGCAGGAGAAGATCGACATCGCCATGCGTGTCTGCGCCGACCACCTGCGTGCCGTAGCCTTCTCTATCGCCGACGGTCAGTTGCCAAGCAACGCCAAGGCTGGTTACGTCATCCGCCGCATCTTGCGCCGTGCCGTACGTTACGCTTACACCTTCCTCGGCCAGAAGCAGGCATTCATGTACAAGCTCGTCAATGTATTGGTAGAGCAGATGGGTGCAGCCTTCCCTGAGTTGCCAGCTCAGCAGGAGCTCATCACCCGCGTGATGAAAGAGGAAGAGGATTCATTCCTCCGCACACTGGAGAAGGGTATCAACCTCCTCAATGGCGATATGGACGAGCTCAAGGCTCATGGCGAGACTCAGCTCGACGGCGTAAGCGCTTTCCGTCTCTTCGATACCTACGGTTTCCCTCTCGACCTGACAGAGCTCATCTGCCGTGAGAATGGTTACACCGTTGATGCAGCCGGCTTCGACGAGGAGATGAAGAAACAGAAAGAACGTGCCCGCAATGCCGCCGCCGTGGAGAACGGTGACTGGGAAGTACTGAAGGAAGGCGACCAGAACTTCGTGGGTTACGACTATACAGAATATGAGTGCCACATCCTGCGCTACCGCAAGGTGACACAGAAGAAGAACAGCTTCTACGAGTTGGTACTCGACAACACTCCATTCTATGGTGAGATGGGTGGACAGGTTGGTGACAAGGGTGTACTCGTCAACGAGGACGAGACCATCGAGATTATCGACACCAAGCGCGAGAACAACCAGAGCATCCACATCGTGAAGAAACTGCCAAAGAACCTGACAGCCGACTTCATGGCTTGTGTAGACATCGACAGCCGTGAGGGAAGTGCTGCCAACCATACAGCTACCCACTTGCTCGACTACTGTCTGAAGCAGGTTTTGGGCGAGCACGTAGAGCAGAAGGGTTCTTATGTAGACAAGGACACCTTGCGTTTCGACTTCTCTCACTTCCAGAAGGTGACTGATGAGGAGCTTCGCCAGGTAGAGCGCAAGGTGAACGAGATGATACGTGCCGACTATCCTCTGGACGAGCACCGCGACACTCCTATCGAGGAGGCTAAGGAACTGGGTGCCATCGCCCTCTTCGGCGAGAAGTATGGCGACAAGGTTCGTGTGGTTCGCTTCGGTCCTTCTGCTGAGTTCTGTGGTGGTATTCACGCCAAGAGCACCGGTAAGATTGGTTTCTTCAAGATTATCTCTGAGAGCAGCGTAGCTGCCGGCATCCGCCGTATCGAGGCTTTAACAGGCAAGGCTTGCGAGGAGGCCATCTACGGTTTGCAGGATACCATCGTAGCCTTGAAGGGCTTGTTCAACAATGCCAAGGATCTCGAGGGTGTCATCAGAAAGTACATCGACGAGCACGATGCCCTGAAGAAGGACGTAGAGAAGTTCCAGGCTCAGGCTGTGGAGCGTGCCAAGGATAAGCTCGTAGAGAATGCCAAGGAGGTGAACGGTGTGAAGGTTGTCACAGCCGTATTGCCTATGGAGCCAGCAGCTGCCAAGGATTTGGTATTCAAGGTTCGCGAGGCATTGCCAGAGAACATGATCTGTGTGGTAGGTTCCGTATACAACGACAAGCCTATGCTCAGTGTGATGTTCAGCGACGACATGGTGAAGGATCACGGTTTGAACGCCGGTAAGATGATTCGCGAAGCTGCCAAGTTGATTCAGGGTGGCGGTGGCGGTCAGCCTCACTATGCTCAGGCTGGCGGTAAGAACAAGGACGGCTTGAGCGCTGCAGTTGATAAGGTTGTAGAATTGGCTCAGTTGTAATAAGCTTCCACATTTGAATATATGATAGAGTTATCTTAACTCTTATATATAAAAAGGTATAAAGGGTTGCAATCCATCTTTTCGAGGATTGCAACCCTTTTCGCATAAAAGATAAAAATCCATAAAATATTCGCAAAAATAGCGAACACTAATTATAAAGTATTATCTTTGCAATCAATAAAACATATATAATTATGGAAATAATATTTGAAGAGGATTATCTCCGAGAATTATATTATGAGGGTAAAGCGCATAACAAAAAGTATCGCTTCCAACCTCAAATCATAAAGAAGTACGTTCGAGTTATTGACCTTATGGCATCCTTGAACAGTACAGCTGATTTTTATCGCTACAAAGCTTTACATTACGAAGTTCTTGTGGGTGATAAGAAAGATCGTGAATCTGTTAGAGTCAATGACCAATATAGAATAGAGTTTCATTCTGAAGTTGTTGGCAACGAAAAACAAATCACGATATGTAATATATTAGAATTATCAAACCATTATAAATAAAAAACAGCATTATGTCAAACTTAGGTTTTGGTTTTTACCCAACTCACCCTGGTGAGGTTTTGAAAGAAGAATTAGAAGAACGTGGCATTTCGCAAAGAAAATTTGCGGAAAGTATTGGTATGGGATATTCCGTACTCAACGAGATACTGAATGGCAAACGTCCCGTTACCACAACTTCTGCTCTGATGTTTGAGGCTGCACTAGATATTCCTGCAGATTCTCTCCTAAAATTGCAGATGAAATACAATATGCATACTGCTCGAAAAGATAATGCTTTGGTAGAAAAACTTAAGCAGATTCGCAAAGTTGCAGCCATACTGTAATATATATAATAAGGTATAGATATGGTAATGAAGAATCCTTTTGTCACAAATGGTTACGCTGGTCCGGAATACTTCTGCGACCGTGTGGAAGAAACCCAGCATATCACAGAGATGCTGACCAATGAGAATAACATGGCTCTGATTTCCCCTCGGCGTATCGGAAAAACAGAGCTGATTCACCATTGCTTTGCCCAGCCAGTCATCCAAAAAGATTATTATACTTTTATCATTGACATCTATTCAACCAATTCTGTCAGCGATTTGGTCAATATGTTCGGCAAAGCCATCATTGACGAACTTCGTCCTAAAGGCAGAAGCGCTTGGGAGAAATTCCTGATGGCGCTCTCTTCTCTCCGTTCTGAAATCTCTTTCGATATCAACGGGGCTCCAGTTTGGGGAATAGGCATCGGCAACATAGTAAATCCCGAAATTACGCTTGATGAGATATTCGCTTATCTCAACCAAGCCGACAAGCCATGCCTTGTTGCCATCGACGAGTTTCAGCAAATCACCAACTATGCCGACAATCGCATAGAGGCATTGCTCCGTACCTACATTCAGCGTTGCACCAATGCCCACTTCATCTTCTCGGGTTCTCACCGCCATCTGATGGCAGAAATGTTCACATCCCCTGCCCGCCCTTTCTATCAGAGCGTGACGCTGATGAACCTGAAGCCGCTGGAGGTAGAGAAATACAAGGAGTTTGCCACAGCCAAGTTCGAGGAACGCAACAAACATCTCGATGCAGCCATTATCGGAGAACTCTTCGCCCGTTTCGGTGGTGTCACTTCATACATCCAGCGAGTAATGAATGTTCTCTTCCTCAAAACTCCCGAGCAGGGCACCTGCACTCTGGATATGGTAGATGACGCCATCAACTACAATCTCAACATGGCATCAGACACCTACGAGACCCTTCTACGCCAGATGCCGGAAAAGCAGCGCAATGTCTTCATTGCCATCTCTGCAGAGGGCGAAGCCAGAAGCGTAAAGAGCGGAGCCTTTGCCAAGAAATACCACCTCCCATCACCAAGTTCTGTCAACTCTGCCTTGAAGGGATTGTTGGAAAAAGATTTCATCACCCAAGAAGGCGATGCCTATGTCGTATATGACAAGTTCTTCGACTTGTGGTTGAAAAAGTATATGAAATAGTTTGACATGGTGCCATCGTCCACGGAGCCACAGTCAGAAAAGGCGCACTCATCGGAATGAATGCCACTGTACTTGACAAGGCTGACATTGGAGAAGGGGCTATTATTGCAGCAGGTGCAGTAGTTACCCATGGCACCAAGGTTCCTGCACATGAGATTTGGGCGGGTATTCCTGCCAAGAAGGTAAAAGCCTGCGCTCCCGGACAAGCCGAGGAGTTTGCCAAGCATTATTCCGGATATATCAAGGACTGGTATCTGAAGGAAGATTGATAGAAAGGTATCTTGGCAAGGAGACCATCATCGTATTAATAGGTTAACGACGTGTAGTAAAAGCTGCATGATGAAAATGATTCGTGACCGTAAAACAAAAATGCGCCCGCACAATACGGACGCATTTCTGTTTTTATAAAAGCTCTATCTTTCCACCTTGAATATGGAGGCACTTATGCCAGAAGCTTTAATCACATCAGTCTTTTTTCCTGATTTATACATAACCTTTCCTGTGGAAAGAACAGAAACAGCCTTACCACCTACGGAGCTGATATTGAGAGAGGCTGCCTTGGCACCAGGATTCACGACAACAACATACTTCTCCTCACCCAAAGTGCGCTCATATACCATCGGATATTCCTGCCCCTTCTGGTTCAGGAGCTTCCAATCACCCTCATTGTCAAGAGCCTTTGCAGAATGACGCAAAGCGGTCAGCTTACGGGTATATGACAACAGAGATTTCTGATCACCCTGCTGAGCCTCAACGGTCAACTTTCCGTTTTCCGTATCTACAGGGAAGTAGAGTTTATCAGGTGCACTCGTAGAGAAGCCGGCATTCTTGCCCTTGGTCCACTGCATCGGAGTGCGGGTACCAGAACGCTCATTGCTACCCTCCTTGTTAGGGAGATTCATCTGATACTTCATACCAATCTCATCACCATAATAGATAAACGGAATACCAGGCATGGTGAGGAAGAAGGTCATCGCCACCTTCAACTGGTCTGGCGTATTGCGGGTACCGATGTTAGGGCGCTGGTAATCGTGGTTGGCAGATGGAACAGCGATGTAGCCGAGATTCTTGGTGGCATTGTATGCCTTGGTATAGTTCTCGCTAAATTCCTTAAGCGAACCCCTGCCCTGCTTGTCGAAATAGCAGTTCTGGTAACTCTGCTCCCACTTGCCCCATGGAGTCTTGCGGTCGAAGAACAGAGAGGCATAGCCCTTGAGACCGAAATGGATGTAGAAATCGATGTTGAAGCCGGCAGGAATGGCTTGCTGCGGATTAGCCCACTCAGAAATCAAGACGGTCTCTGGATAATACTTATCCTTCCAGGCACGCATCTCCTTCCAAAGCTTGGAAACCTCCTTCTTGTCAGGGTCGTTCTTGACAAGCGATGACGCCATATCTACACGGAAGCCATCCACACCCTTATCAAACCAGAAAGCCATAATGTTACGTATCTCCCTGCGGACAGCCTGTGGTCCAGGCGCATCTACGCTCTGCTCCCAAGGATGATTTGGGTCTGGATGAGCAAAGCCATAGTTCAAGGCTGGCTGGCACTCGAAGAAATTCTTCTCATAATACTTGGCACGAGGAGCATTAGCCTCCACATATCTTCCTCGGGTACTAGACTCCGGACTTGCCTCCTGATGACGGGCTTCTATTTCTTTCTTCTCACTCTCAGGGATATCATTCATCCAGATATAATAGTCGCTGTAACGCTGGTTAGGATCTTTCTCGGAAGACTCCTTAAACCAGGCACACTTGGTGCTGGAATGTCCTGCCACCAGGTCGAGACAAACCTTGATGCCACGCTTATGGGCCTCATTGACCAATGTAACCAAATCGGTATTGGTACCGAATCGAGGATCCACCTTGTAGAAATCGATGACATCATAGCCACCATCAAACCATCCCGACTCAAAGATTGGATTGAGCCAGAGGGCGTTCACCCCCAGAGACTTGATGTAATCCAACTTGGAAGTGATACCCGGCAGATCGCCAATACCGTTGCCATCAGTATCCATATAGGAAGATGGATAAATCTGATAGAAAAGTGCATCACTCAACCAAGCCGGTCCCTTCTTCTGTTCAGCCTGAACAGAAAGCGTGGTTGCCGCCAAAGCTGCAACCAACAGCATTTTATTCATTCTTTTCATAAGCAACATTATTTATTCAAAAAAACTTTCTTTCATAATAACTCAAAATTCTGCATTTTATTGTGCAAGAATGCTAATATCAGAAAATACACCGACGAGCACGATGAATTGAAGAAGGACGTTGAGAACCGCTATGACATCCACGGCAAACGTATCTTTGAAACCAACGATAAGTTTTATTTTGTGTCGCTTTGTCTGTCCTACGGAATCGCTCTTGAAATACAGCCAATATTCTATTTTAAACTCAAGTTTCGCAAGTGGTTTAAGTACGGGCTGAAGGCCCAAAAGCTCTTAGCCCCTTGAATTTTCCATTTTCCTGGAGAGAAATACTAAGCCCTTATTCCTCTCCATTCAGGCATTCGTCCGTCTCATAACTCTTTGTCATATCCTTTAAGATATCTATCATCTCCTGCCTCAGACTCTCAGGCTTCAGTACGATGAGGTTTCTGCCATGCCACAACAGTTCCTGAAGGAAATCACGGCTGGGGCGAACGGTGAGGGTATATTCCCGATACATTCCATCTTTCGACTCCTTTACTTTCTGCTGACTCTCGTGCAGTGGAACCTCCTCGATGTAGTTGTATTCCGGATAGAAGGCACGGATGCGGATTTTCTCCACGGGCACATCTTCCATCCGATAGATGCCAAAGCAATCTTCATAATAATTCTCTGGAGTCAGGAACTTCTTCATCTTTGCCGACAACGGATGCTTCTCGCAAATAAGCTTCAGGAAACTGATGCGGTCGAAAGGAAGACAGCGAACGAGTTTCCTCACATCTACCTCTGCATTTGAATTGGCTTTCCCTTCGGACGCCGAACGTTGTTTCTTCACTCCCACAACATACCATCTCTGCTTGTAGTATCTCACGAAAGCCGGTTGTAACACGATATCGCTCTCTGCTCCGAAACCCGAAACGTATTTAAACCTCAGCAGATATTGCTTATCTATCGCTGCAAGAATATCATCCAGATATTCCGTGTTGTATGGCGGCGTATCGAGCATCACCTTGTTATGAAATTTCAGCATATCACCAAGCGAAGCCAACCGCAGGGAACTCAGCATCCATTCCGTTACATCATCATTAGCGATCGGATCACGCTTCAGATAATACCGATAGCCGTCGCTCTTGTCGCATTCCACAGTAATGCCGAACTGCGACTGGATATTTTCACGATAACGATGAAAGGTACGTTTGTCCAGCTCATCCTCATCCTGATTAGCGTTGGCATCACGCCACTCATTAGCAATCTCCTCAAAGGTAAGATGCTTACGATCCAAGAGGCCTATCAGCCAACTATAGAATTTTACACGATTGTCCATAATCTCTAAAAATCTAATGAATATTTACGAGAAATGCCTAAAAAGAAAAGGAGAAAAGATAGCCAACAAAATGGTAATGCTAAATGCTGGCGTTTCTGACTTTTGTCATATACCAATGCGCGATACACTTGTGCCCGATGCTTGAAATGAACTGTGAACAAACTCGTCTCTTTGCATGAAACACATGAATTTTTAATACTGCTAACACAGACCTATTGCCTGATGTCAGCCTCTTGCTGCCTCTATCTTTTCTCCGAAAGTTTTAATCTACTCAATGAAAATTTCAATCCTCGCTCCATTATCGGGGCAAGTCTTGCAAATCCACCAAATCTACAGTCCAGTTTAAACTCTGAATTTTCAGGTCGAGTTCCCGATACTGCTTGGCATAGGTATCAGCCTCCTTGCGAAGAGCCTTTATATCTATGGTTCTAACATATTTCAGTTCGTTTCTGCCAAAGCGAGTATCGTTGGCTGCTACGTAGTTCACCACCTCTTTCAATGCCTTGACACGCATCGACAAGACGTCTCTCTTGGCTATCAATCGAGTCAAGGAGTCTCCGTCCTGAACTATCTGAACGTTGGTGATGTTGATGCGATAAATCAAGTCTTCCAACTGGACGAGTACGTCATCCAGTTCCTTGTACAGTTCCTCTACGTTATCACAAGGTTCATCGCCCTCCTGCACTTTGGCACTTTCCTTGATACGCTCTTTCAGCTGAGCCACTCTCTTCTGCAAGTCGGCTCTGATGCTCAATGCTTCTGCTAACTTCATAATCTTCTATTTTTTATATATGACGTTAAACTTCTTGTTTTATTATGTCAAGGTCTCAGCCTTTTTGTGTTCTACCCAAGCAAGGCACATCCTCAGGCCAATGAGGGTCGGTTTCATTTCCATCATCAGCATAACGAATATCTCGCTGTTCGGATATATTGCGGTCGTATTTCAGTTCCACGCTCACCGTGAAGTCATCCATACGAAGAATGTCTGGCAGGCACCAAGGCTCATGAGTATGCAAGGCATGCATCGCATAACAGATACACAAATGGTCGTACGCCTTGTTGTGCAGATAGCCTTCCGCCCACGACGTGCCATCGTCGAGCGTATCAGTCAATTTTCTCAACGTATCCTCTTCGTTGCCGAAAAAGTTGGCAGACGCACCATTCACGATGGTATCCATCTTGCAATGTCCTGTACTGAGCAACTCATCTGTCAGATGAATCATATAGTCGAAGTCGGAACCGTAATAGTCATCATTCTCCAGATGCAAGACCGAGTCTTTGTCAGCATACTCGAATCGAAGCGTACTGTCCAAGTCGTAGCAGAAACGGTCGTCCACCTTGTATGGCGAATGGTAGAGCGTAAGCCAAAGGTTACGGCACTGCTCAAAACACTCCAAGGTGAGCTTGTAGAGTTTGTCGTTCAACTTGCTCAATCGTTCCACCTCGGCAGCAGTAGGATGAAGCATCATCTCGTCGAGCGTCACCTCACGAAGCCCGAGCAAATCGTCCAGCAAATCCCGCTCCGTATCACTGAAGTTACGGAAGAACCCATCTGGATTATTATCCTCACGATTCACCACCTTCTTGACACGACGTTCCACCTCTTGCACGATGGCACGCTTATCCTCTATCGTAGACTTTTCTCTTATAAAGTCTACAAATTTGAAGTTAGGATCAGCATTATAGCTACGGTTGTTCTCAACTTCATCAATCAGTTTTTTCCATTCCTTTTCCATTTACTTCCTCTTTAAAGAATACGTTTCCTTTTTTCCATTGATACACCTCTCGCTCATATCTCAAGCTGACATCCGTCCAAAAATCATCCATACGGAGGATGTCAGGCAAAGAGTAATGCTCATGACTATGGAGCGAGTGAAGGAGATGGCAGATGCAAAACTTGCCAAAGGCAGGATTATCCAGATAATCAAGATTCCACGACGTGCCATCATCAGCCACTAGAGGTTCCCCATACGAATACCGCCCACTATCCCTAAAATTGCAATGAAAATGGAGCATATACTCGAAGTCTGAGCCATAATAGTCATCATTATCCATCTTGAGGACGGAATCTTCGTCATTCCAACTGAAATCAACGTGCTCCTCCACATCATAATAATCCTCGTTTGCCATCAAGCTCGGTGAGTGCGACAAAGACTTCCAGAGGTTGCGACCTTGCGCAAAGGCATCCTTCGACAGTTCATGAAGTTTATCGTTCTGATGTCCCAAACGCTCGATTTCTTCCTCTGTAGGATTTAACATCATCACATTGAGAATCTTTACCCGAGTACTCCAAAGGGAATCAAGCACCTCCCGCTCCTGTTCACTGAACTTACGGAAGCGGAAACTCTTGTCCGCATCATAACGGGCAATCATCTTGATGCGACGCTCTACTTCTTGTACAACTCTGCGCTTGTCATCATCCGACGCTTCGCCCACATAATCCATCAAAGCGAAGAAAGCCTCTGTTTCAAACGGATCTTTCTCAATTGTATCGATAAGTTGAATCCAATTTTCCTTCATCTTCACCTACGATTTCACCATTACTAACTTCTATTATCTTATCGTCGCCAAAGCTTCCTCCCCGTATCTTGTAGGGAGAGTTTCGCTTCAACGTCTTCTCCAAATACTCCAAGTCCTTGGGACGGAGATGAGTGAGAGCGAAATCCACCTCATTCAGCTGCGACTGATTGCTCAGGGCGAGATGCTGAAGATTGTGGCACATGAAGATGTCCAAGCGACGCAACTTGTCGTTCTTGCTCAAATTCAAAGACACCAAATCTTTGGCTCCATCAATATGCAACTCCTCCAAGAGAGGATTGGCAGAGAAATCCAATTTCTCGTTTCTTATCTCGTGGAAGTCGATGAACTCCAGCAAAGGATTCTTGCTCACGTCGAGTTTCTCCTCTCCATACCCAGAATAGCCCAAGATACGCAAGTTAGGACATTCCGTGAGAATCACATCAAAGGTTTTCACCTCGAACATGCCACATCCATCAAATCCGATAATGGCATCCTCCTCTTCCGAACAGATGGTAATGGTGTAGTACATGCCCTTCTCAGGATAGGCATGACCTGCCTCCACCCAAGCCAACTTTTCGGAAGCAGGTTTCTGTTTACCTGTCACGACCTGTACCTTTCCATCGCCCCAAGCGATTCTTGCCTTGCTGCCTTTCTTCAACATCAAGTGCAAGCCTACGGTCTCCCCCATTGTCCAGTCCAAAGTCTGGATATTGATTGTAATCTGTGCCATAATTCCTTGTTTTTAATGTTTACAGCTGCAAAATTACAGGTCAGGTGTGTCAAATCGTGACGCAAGCGAGAAAATTATCTCAATTCTCTCTAAAAATACGTCTTCACTGCAAACAAGAACTGCTCTATAAAGATTTTCTTGAAAGCAGCAATGTTATTCTGTTCATAAAACATGAGCATAGCCTTCTTATAGTCGATGGAGTCAACGGTTCGGAAAGAAATCGGGCAATAGCCATTTGCTATTAAGATAGCATTACTTGTGATTCTTGCCGTCCGCTTGTTGCCATCTACAAAGGCTTGAATATACGATAATAGCACTAATGTTAGGAGTGCCTTCTCAAATACATTATCTTTTCCATTCACCAATGTACAAGTATCTTCCAACGCTTCACGAATTTGGAACTCGTTATCGAGTGGGCGATAATTAGTTCCAGTAATACCAACACGACGATGACGGATATTTCTGTCAACTCCCAACTCCTTTGTCAAGATAGAATGAATGTCCTCGATTCTATGCACAGACAACTCTTTCAAATAATCTGGTACGTCAAGCACAAAATCAAGCGCATCCTTATGATTAAGCAACATGATAGCCTCCTCTTTTGTCTTCCCAGAAGCCGTCTGCTTATCTTTTAGCAATCGCTCAGTCTCTAAAAGAGAATACGTATTGCCCTCTATCTGTGAGGATTTCCAAGATAAATCCACTCCCAAACGCTCCATTTCCTTATGATACTCAAGCTCTGTCATACCTTCCGTATTCTTCTCAAACTCCTTTTGTGCAGCAAACAATACAGAAAGTTCCTCCTTCGTAAAAATTTCTACCTTGGGTAAAACTTCACGAATCAAATCAAAATTGAATGATTCCTGCACAACACGTTCATCTATATCCTTATCGAAATAAGTAGCCAAATCCAAAGGCATGGTTACATGAGCTTGCGGAGTAAGTCTGTACTTGGTAGAAGGACCACGCCCAACAGTCTCAATATTTCCCTCCTTAACAGCAGCAGAAAGCAATCTCTTCACTGTGCTACCACTAGGAGTTTCCATAAGGCCCGCCATAATCTCTGTCCTATTTGCCAAGGGATGATAATGCAAGAACTGTAATATTTCTATATCTATTGTCATATTCTTAATATATTAATCGGCTCAAAGTTAGCCATTTTTTGCCATCAATCGGCTCAAATTGAGCCGATTTTATAGATATTTAAGCAAATTTGAGCCGATCCATATGTAATATCCAGAATTGCAGTTCACAATTTTCAAACCAGGTGTTCTCTGAATAATAAAATCAAATGATGTCACAGGCTTCAACTATTTCTCAAAAAGTGTTGTATTACCTTGTACCAATAGTCCCAGGAGTAGCCTACGGAAGGATGATTCACCGCCATCACTTTCACCTGCTTACCATTACTCAGAAGGTAAGCACCTGTAGCAACAGGATAACTGTCGTCGCCATCCTGCCAGCGCACATTAGGAAGATTATTCCAAAGCCTCTTGCCCCATACAATGACATACTCAGGCTGGTACTTTTCGATGACCTCAAAGAATACCTTGCCAGCCTGGTGATATTGTTCGGCTGCGCCAGCCTCACGAGGACCACCCATCGCCACTTGCAGATAGTTGAAGAAGATGACCGAGTTCCAAATCTTCAGCCTCATCTCTTGATTGGTCTCCTCTCCCACTAACGAACGCTCAAACTTCAGAAAAGTCCGCATCCAGTTTTGCCGTTCCTTGTTCTCATTGAGATAATCATCAAGCACCTGCTGCGTAAAGCCCATACACTCCCGATGTAGCTGGCAGTCGCCACAATCCGTACAACTCTCATCACAATAATGACTCTCGCCCAATATCATGATTCGCTTGCCGAATATCCCCCCGTTGGCATAATCCTTGCCAACGAAGGGTTGAAAGAAAATATTGTCCTTCATTCCTAAATTTTTATTTTGTATTCATACTACCGCACTTAGGACATTTCACAGGATAAGAAGCAGCAGTAGCATTCCACTCCATATCCAACGCCTTAAATCTATGTCCGCAGTCTTTGCAGACAAATGTTTTGACACCTCTCAACATAAGTGACTCATTTTAGAACAATGAAACAATCCAATTTCCCAAACTGATGGCCCACGAAATCACCACATAAATCAACCAGCAAAGCACGACGATGAACACAGCCGTCCAGAATGCCTTCTTATTCACCTTATTGATAATCTCCTTATCATCCTCGATATACCCGGTAATCAATCTCAGGTTCTCTACATACGAACGCTTGAATACATCCAGCACATCACCTATATAGAAAGGTATGGCACCAATCAGCACATCCATCAAGATATTATAGATGACAGCCAAAGTCAGCGGAATCGACTTAACCACGCAAAGACTGTAATAGATGAATGGGAACGCAAACACGCTCGTCAAAGCATCACCAATACCGACAGGAAGGATGAAACCAAGGATAGGATCCAAGAACCACTTGTCCATATACTTCGCCGTACCTACCATCAGACGATATGATGGCATGTTCATCATCTTCTCACGCTTTGCAGCTTTTTTATCAACCATACTGTTCATCGTATTAATATTTATTTATTCTTTATCACTACCTACAAATACCGATGCCTTCATAAAAGAGAAGGTTGCATCAACGAGCCAACCGATGCACGAACCAACTGTAGCTATCCACCAGGCAACATGATAACCTGTAGTACAATTGGTAGCCTTGAAAAGGACATCGCCGTCAAAGAGATGCCTCACCAGATTAGGCAAGAAGAACAATCCATGCGCCAATCCAGCTTGCCATCCATACAATTCTGTACCATTGATGTTGACAAACAATACTGCTGCCACCAATACAACTATCGGTCGCCAGGGCAAAAAGATGTAGGCCATAGCAAGATACCCCAAAATTTTATCCATCTCTTCTTTTATATTTTATATATCTAAACACTAACCAACCATAAAAGCCACACATTGCAGCCATAACATAGAACAAAAGGGAAACTAAGTTCGACCATTTACCTTCCACACCCATAACATAGTATCTATCTTCTATATATTTGGGTACCACCTCTAGTGCTCCTATAGACAAACCCAAGAAACACAAGGCTAAAACTACAGCCAACACCAATTTTATCTTTGCATTCATACTCCTTAGAACAAATGAAAACGTTTATACTCTTTTCTCCAATCTTCAAACTCTTTATCTGTAGACTTACCAAAAGTTGGATACATCTTATTATATTCAATCTCCGTATGAGTAGGTTTCTCATTGCGATAATCCTTCAAGGAATCCTTCTGCACCTGAAATCTACTCGTTTCCACAAAGA
>ENA-OPAC01000799-OPAC01000799.1-human-gut-metagenome-genome-assembly--contig:-NODE-799-length-16805-cov-2.978507_pt1 | contig 16805 bp, 15 predicted proteins | sample MGYA00241052_ERZ501420 | MGnify/ENA primary metagenome ERZ501420 (study PRJEB25962, sample SAMEA2042513) | human gut metagenome | biome: human gut; feature: human-associated habitat; material: faeces... | reverse complement strand
CGTTTTTATGTCTGGCAATGGTAATTCTCCGGCAAAATTCCCGGCAGGCCGGGCGCTGGTCTCATTTGGCGCAGGCTGCTGTGTCACCGGGGCCTGTATGGCGGGCCTCGCCGCATTGATGGCACAGCAGGGCCTTTCGCAGGATGCGGCCTGGCCCATGGCGACCTGTACGGTCAGTGCGGGCAGCCTGTTCAGCGGCTGGCTGATGGCTTTCTGGCAGAAAAGCCGCGGGCTGCTCTGTGGGGTAGTACAGGGGGCTCTATTCGTTTTTCTGCTGCTTTGCTTCGGTCTGCTTTCCGGCAGTCCTTTGCAGGAAATGCAGCTGGTCCGGTTCGGGGTCACGCTGCTGTTCGGCTGCATCGGCGGCGTCCTCGGGATGCTGCGCTCGGAGCGGAAACGCAGAGTCTGAGCTTTTCCTGAAAATCGGGTGCATCGCTTCGGTGCACCTGCTTTTATCTTTCAAAGGAGGGACAGCCCTTATGTGGGTTTATCAGGAACCTGAAATACAACCAATCGAAAAAGGCCCCATAACACCACCTCCATCACTGCCACCCGTTCCGGAACAAGAACCGCTGCCCGCTATCGTCCAAAGCACACCGGAAACAACGGTTCCACACATTCCAGAAACAGAAGTGCTTTCCAGAACGGCTCCCGCGGCCCACAGAGAGCGTTCTGCACCTCATCAGGGATGCGTGCTTCTTGCGGGTTCTTATCTCTCAGGAGCCTTTACAGCGGGAATTCTGCAGGCGCTTCTGGATACAGCAGAGATGGACATGCTTTCCTATTACCTGCGCTGTTGGCGCGGCCTGTTTGCTGTCCAGAGCGCTTCACAGATTGCACAGCTGTTCGGCACCGAACTGCTTACGATTTTGGGAGTCCTCTGCGTTCTGTTGCTGTTGGGGTTATCCGCCATCGGGCCTGTGCCCATCTATCTTTTTACCATGCTGTATGGCGCTGGAGCAGGGCTATTGACATTCCAGCTGTTTTCCGGCATACCACTTCCGCAGGCGTTGTTCTTTCTTTTTATTTCCGGCATCCCGGCGGCACTGGCTGCAGGTGCACTTTGCTGGTTTGGCTCCTGCGCGCTGGAAGTCAGCGGAAGACTCCATGCATTTTCTCTTGGGCGGGGGAGGAGCCCCTCTGCCCATGCCCAGCTGCTATTGGGACAATTTGCACTGACCGCCGCAGCGATGCTTCCGCTCTGCGGAGCCGCTACCTGTCTTGCTTATTTGGGCAGTCAGCTGGCCGCATTTCCGTAACGGTTCCTTGCGGGCACCGGCGCAATGTGGTATGATAAATGCAAAGTATCTCGAATGAAATCACAGGAGTCTTCTTATGAAAGAACCGAAGTTGAAAACGGTATATGTCTGTTCCAACTGCGGGGAGACAAGCCCCCGCTGGATGGGGCGCTGCCCCAGCTGCGGCAGCTGGAATACCATGAACGAAGATGTGGTTGCCGAAACACCCAAAGCCGGGCTTTCCGGCGGAAAAAGCGCCGCACCTGCCCGGCAGGAGGGTGTCACCTCGCTGACGGCAAAGCGGCTGGCGGATATCAGCACAACGGAAGAGAAAAGCCGTATCCTGACCGGCATTTCAGAGCTTGATCGGGTGCTGGGCGGCGGTATCGTACTGGGCGGCGTGGTTCTGCTGAGTGGTGAGCCGGGTGTCGGCAAGTCCACCATGCTGCTGCAGCTCTGCGGTGCCATCTCCAACCAGCACACCGTGCTGTATATTACCGGCGAGGAATCCGTGCGCCAAGTCAAACTGCGGGCAGCCCGCCTGAAAGTACCCCAGGAAAATATTTATCTCGCCGCAGAAAACGACGTGGATGAGATCTGCGGCCTGATCGAGAAAGAAAAGCCGGAATTGGTCGTCATCGACTCCATTCAAACCATGCGTTGCATGGATATCTCTTCTTCTTCCGGCACGGTCAGCCAGGTAAAAGAGAGTGCCGCCCGGCTGCTGGCGGTGGCCAAAAAGCAGGAGATTCCCATGTTCATCGTTGGCCATGTCAACAAGGACGGTGCCATTGCAGGCCCTAAAGTCATGGAGCACATTGTGGATACCGTGCTCTACTTTGAGGGGGACAAAATGCTCCCGTACCGTATCCTGCGGGCAGCCAAAAACCGTTATGGCTCTACCAATGAGCTCGGCATGTTTGATATGACCGGGCAGGGGCTGGAAGAGATCGAAAACCCCTCGCAGATGCTGCTGGAGGGCCGTCCGCTGGGCGTTTCCGGCAACTGTGTAGCATGTACCATGGAGGGTAGCCGCCCCATCCTGAGCGAGATTCAAGCCCTTGCCACCAAAACAAATTTTCCGGCTCCGCGCCGTGCCTGCAGCGGCTACGACTATAACCGCATGAATCTGCTGATCGCTGTGCTGGAAAAACGTGCCGGGTATTTCTTCGGCAATCTGGACGTTTATGTCAACATCGTAGGCGGCATTGCCCTGCGGGACACTGCCTGCGACCTGGCTGTCTGTCTAAGCATGGTATCGTCTCTGCTGGACTGCCCGGTCAGCGATAAGCTGATTGCCATTGGGGAAGTCGGACTCGGCGGTGAGGTTCGCAGTGTTCCCAATCTCGAACAGCGTCTGCGGGAAGCGGAACGCATCGGGTTTGAGCGGGCTGTCATCCCAAAGCACAGTCTGCCTCACCTGAACGCCGCTGATTATCCCGGCATGAAACTGGTTGGTGTCGCTTATATCTCGGATGCCATCCATGCACTGAAATCTGACCGCTTATAAAAGAGGAAGCCAATGTCCATTTATCTGAACGAAAAGAACCCCGAAAAGCACAAACCTTTCGATGATGCCTCGCAGGATATCGTGGAGTATGTGCGGTATCTGGAAGTCATTGCAGGCAAAAGCCCCCATACGGCATTCAATTATTATTGTGATCTGCGCAATTTCAGCCGCTTTATGAAGCGCCGCCGCGCACTTGTCCCGGAAGACGCTGAGATCAAAGAAATTGACCCAAAGGGGTTGGATACCACTTTCTGGGCCAGCGTGACCAAAGAAGATATTTACGAATATCTGTATTTTTTAAACCGGGAATGCGGAAACAAAAAGTCTTCTACCGCCCGGCGGCTGGCCAGTCTGCACGGCTTCTATGATTACCTTGTCAATCAGGTCAACAAGATCACACAGGACCCCACAGCAGCCATCCGCCCCCCAAAACAGGATAAAGTTTTGCCCAAATATCTGACAGCAGAACAGTCCATGGACCTGTTGGAAAGCACCCAGACCCAGAGCGATTTCCCGGAGCGGGATTACTGCATGACGGTTCTATTTTTGAACTGCGGAATGCGTCTGGCCGAGCTTGTCGGGATGGATCTGGATGACATTGATCTGGAACAGCGTCAGATCCGGCTTTTCGGCAAGGGCCATAAAGAGCGGATGGTCTACTTGAATGATGCCTGCATTGAGGCCTTGCAGCTCTATTTAAACAAGCGCAATACAATGGAGGGCCTGAGCCCCAAAGAACGTGCCGTGTTCATCACCCGGCGGCGCAAAGAACGCATCTCCAACCGCAGGGTAGAGCAGCTCATCACCGGAGCCATGAAAGCGGCCGGGCTCAAGGGCTTTTCCACCCATAAATTGCGCCATACTGCTGCCACGCTGATGTATCAGACCGGGAATGTGGATATTCTGACCCTCAAGCAGCTTTTGGGCCATAGCAGTGTTGGCACTACTCAAATTTACACGCATCTACAAGAATTTCAGGTGCGTGCCGCCATTGAGCAGAATCCGCTCGGCAATGTGGAGCCGAAAAAGAAAACGTTGGATACAACAGAAACAAAAACAGGGGAGAACAGGGAAACTTTGCCTCCAGAAGAAGACTCTGCAGAGATGCCCTCCGGCCCAATGGAAGCCTTTGACGGAGCCGCGCAGGATGGTTTCCGGGTGGATGTTTCCGGGATGCTGGATAAACCGGAGAATGACTGAACCCATGGTCCAACACCAACAAAGACCATAGCAGCAAACTCAAATCCGGCAATCATGTGTCCGTAATAAGTTGTAAATGATTGCAGCATTAAAGTTAAGATACAAGTATTTAATCCTTGTATTAAATAGACGAAAAGCGTTCCAACGGAAAGCCACTGCAAGCCGATGGAACGCTTTTTGATTTAGCTGCAATATAAGAATAAAAAGCAAACACGAACAGCAGCCAGAGAAAATAAAACCAGATAAAAATAAACGCATGAAACAGGTGTAAAACACAACAACACACAAATGCACACCAAGCAGACTGAACTGGCGAAAACTGGACGCTGGAGCCTGAAAGGCCCAAAACCCGGAAAAGAGGCATTTTTCACTCCCCTAATTTTCATATAACGTGCATTATACGAAACTTTATCAAACAAAAATAGGGCACTCCTCTCTCTCTTCTTCTGTATCTCAGCTTCAAAAGTCTGGCTGTGTTTCTAAAATAAATTCAATACAGCATCTTCCGTTTTGCAATAATAAAAAATCCCAAGACAGTTTTGCAGTACAGCAATTTGTCCTGGGACTCGTGTTTGGTTTTATTTATCCGTTGTGCCGGGTTTCAAATGCTTCCGGTAAAGGCTCTGTATCAAAATAGGCACAGATGGCTTCATAGTAGGCCCGTGCAGTTTTCTTGCAGCCTGTTTCACTGCCAAACTGCGCCACGTCTTCCTCGCTGGTCACAAAGCACTGTTCTGCCAAGACGGCCGGACAATCAACATCTTCCAGCAATGTAAAGCTCCGTTCTTCCCGTACCTCGGTGTGGTTCGATTCCACCAGCTGTTTCGTCTCGCCCTGATAATAAATGTACCGGATGCCGCCATGGCCGCGCAGCTTTGCTCCCGCCTGTTGCATTTTTTCGGCCAGCTGTCTGGCAAAGTAATAGCTTTCTTTGTGCCAGGTTCTTCCAGGAACAGACGGATAGCACTCAAATCCGGAAGCAGTCGAACCCTCCGGCGCAGAGTTTCCATGAATGGATAACATCAGGTCTGGATTTTGCGCATGGATGGCCGCAGCCCGTTCGCTGGGCTTGGCTGTTACATCGTAGCTTTCACGGGATATCAGCGGAATATAGTTTGAGTCCGCTTCCAGCCATGCCAGCAGATCCTGCGCTGTTTGAGCTGTCATTTCGCTTTCGGTCACAATGCCCTGTGCGCCTGGGTCTGATCCTCCATGGCCCGCATCTACAGCGATCCGGTATGGCGGGTCACCAACCACTGGGCGGAAGTCTTCTTCCTCCCCTGCCTCACGGTTCCGTTTTGGGCCTGCCAGTGCTGCTTTCCAGAGGAAAAACGCTGCGCTGAAACAGAGCAGACAAACCAGAAGCGAAACGATCGTCCCAATAGAAAGGCCCTTGCGGTTCTTCTTCCGCCTGCGCGAAGCGGCATGTTTTGAACGTCCAGCCATCGCCGGTCACTTGAGCTCTACTACAGTCACACCGCTTTCACCCTCGCCATAGCGGCCCAGACGGAAGCTCTTGACCATCCGGCTGCCGCGCAGGTGCTTGTGGATGGCTGTGCGCAGCGCGCCGGTACCGTTGCCATGGATCAGATAAACAACGGTCTGACCATTCAGAATCGCGCGGTCGATGAACGAATCCACTTCCGGCAGCGCTTCGTCCACGGTCAGGCCCAGCAGATTGCATTCCATTTTTGCGGTGCGCTGTACCCGCTCGACCCGGCCATTGGGGCGGTTGGCATCGCCCGTCAGGCGCGAGTAACGCTGCTGAGCTTTGGTCAGGGGCTTTGCCTCCTTGACCAATTTTTCCGGCTGCTTCAGACCCTTGAGCGGCACTTTCGTTTTAATGATACCGGCACGGACCAGCACATCGCTGTTCTTGTCCGGCAGCGCCAGCACGGTTGCCAGCTGATTCAGCTCTGCAATACAGACCTCCTGCCCTACCTTGACCTCTTTCAGCGGCACAAACTCCTTGACAGGATTGTGCACCACCTCGGAGCCGACCAGCAGCTTTTCCGATTCTTTTTTCGCGATTTCCCGGGCACGCTGGGCTTTCTGCTGGGTGCTCATCCGCTCATCTTTCTGAATCTGGCGCAGCTCGTCGGTCAGGGCGTAGGCTTTGCTTTCCACGTCCTGTGCCAGTCTGCGGGCTTTGGCACGGGCTGCTTCCAGCTCATTTTCGCCCTGCTGGATCAGCTCATCGCGTTTTTTGCGGGCGGCGTCCAGCTGGTGGGCAGCCTCATTTTTCAGCTCCTCCACCTCATTCTGGCTTTCTTTGAGCTGGAGCTTCAAATCGTCCAGCTGGCCCAGAACGGCATCCAGACGCTTATCCTCCGCCGAAAGATGCTGCTGGGCAGCTTCAATGACCCGCTCCGGGATGCCAAGCTTTTCACTGATGAGGAACGCGTTGGATTTGCCCGGCACGCCAACGCTCAGTTTATAGGTGGGACGCAGCGTTTCCAGATCAAACTCGCAGCTTGCATTGACAACGCCTTTCGTCTCCAGCGCAAAGACCTTGAGCTCTGCATAGTGGGTGGTAGCCATCAGGAGCACACCACGGCGGCGCAGCTCTTCAATGATGGCTACTGCCAACGCAGCACCCTCGGCCGGGTCCGTACCGGCACCCAGCTCATCCAGCAGGACCAGCGTGTGAGGCATGGCCAGCTCCAGAATACCGGTGATTTTTTTCATGTGGCCAGAGAATGTGGAAAGGCTCTGCTCAATGCTCTGCTCATCGCCAATGTCCACAAGGAACTCATCAAAAACACAGACCTCGCTCCGCTCATCAGCCGGGATAAGGAAGCCGCACTGCGCCATGGCACACAAAAGGCCTGCTGTTTTCAGCGTGACCGTCTTACCGCCCGTATTGGGGCCGGTAATGATGAGCGAATCATACTCCTTACCCAGCGCAATGTCCACCGGGACACATTTTTTCGGGTCAATAAGCGGGTGCCGCGCCCGGACAAGGGAGAATGACGTATCCGTACGGACAGCTGGTTTGAAGGCTTTCATATCCAGCGCCAGGCGGGCCTTTGCCAGCAGAACGTCAATGTCTAACATTGCCTGATAGCTGTACTGGAACTGCGGCTCAATGGCCGCCACCTGGGCCGTAAAGGCCACCAGAATGCGCTCGATTTCCTGTGCTTCCTGGGCACGGTACTGCAAAATGCGGGCGTTGGCTTCCACGACTGCCTGCGGCTCCACAAAGACAGTTGCACCCGTGGACGAAACATCGTGGATAACGCCGCTGACCTCGCCGCGGTACTCGCTCTTGACCGGGACAACGTAGCGGCCATTGCGCATGGAAACCACGCTCTCCTGCAGGTATTTAGAAGTATCCATGTTGCGGACCATGCTTTCCAGCCGGTCACGGATGCTGTTTTCGGTTGCACGGATCTTCTTGCGCAGCTCGTTCAAGGTGCGGGAAGCCGTATCCGCCATCGCGTCCGGAGCCAGAATGGCACTGGAGATTTGCTGTTCCAGGCCTGGTTCCGGGGCCAGCGCATAGAACAGGTCATCGGTCGGCAGTGCGTCATGGTCCGAGGAGCCGTACCAGCTGCTCAGATTTTGGAAATTACGCAGTGCACCTGCCACCATCAGCAGTTCACCCATGGAGAGCACGCCGCCCTTGACCGCACGCGTGGTCAGCTGGCTGACACCCTCTACCCCACCAAACCGGGGCGAACCGTTTTTGATGAGCAGGGTGTTGATCGCATCCGTCTGCTCCAATGCATAGCGAACCTCATCCGGGTCACACTGGGGCTCCAGTTCCAGCATTTTTTCCCGGGCTTCCTTGCACACACAGCCCTCCGCCGCCCGTGCAATAATCTTGTCAAGCTCCAGTGTTTTTAAATAGCTTGTTTCCATAGTAGATTCCTTTGTTTATGGTAATACCGATTTTAAAAAGTCGTAACTCTTCAACGGTTTGTCCAGATGGGTCATGGCATACTGCTCCGCTGCAATGGCAAGCTTTGCAAGGCTCCCGACCGAAATTTTAAATGCAAAAATTTTCTTGTCTTCCACAAGGCAGATATGCCGCAGGGCAAACAGTGCCCCGGCATCCAGATTGCAGGTCTTCCCTGCTTTCTGTGCACAGGCGGCACAAAGCAGACAGCCCTCCTGCGGGTCCAGATAAAAGGCCGGGCCGTCGTAAGTGCCGCAGCCCCTGCAATATACCAGCTGCGGCAAAAAGCCGCACTCGCTCATGGTGCGCAGCTCAAACACGGCCTTGATGACCCGGAGGTCTGCTTTTTTCTCGCTGAGCATATAAAGGCAGTTGAGCAGCAGCCGCAGCTCTTTTTCCGCTTCTTCTCCCGTTGGGGAAAGGGCTGCGGCCATCTCAGCCATATACATGGCAAGACTCATTCCCTCAATGCTGGAAGCGATGCCGTGGAAAACGTTTTTACTTTCCGCTTCCCGGACAGTGTACATATTCCGGCCCGGCAGCAGCACAAATTCTGAGTAGCAAAAAAGCCCGCAGGCGCTGAACAATTTGTTTTTCAGCCGCAGGCTGCTCTGTGCCGAGGCGGAGATGACACCCAGCCCCGGCGTTAAAATTGTGATGATCCGGTCCGATTCTTTGTATCGGGTCTCTTTGAGGACAAGTCCCGGCGTTACAATGGGTTCCATTGGCAGGTCCTCCTCCCAAAGCAAAACTTTCTCAGCGGTTGTTCGGGTTCTGCTTGAAGCCGAAGTTGTTCAGCAGAAATTCATTGTCCCGCCAATCGGCCTTGACCTTGACCCAGCACTGCAGGTTGACCCGGCAGCCCAGAAACTCCTCGCAGTCGGCACGGGCAGCGCTGGCGATCTTTTTAAGCATGGCACCGCCCTTACCGATGACCATGCCCTTGTGGCTCTCCCGCTCGCAGTAAATATTGACGTCAATGTCCACAAGGTCGGTACCCGGGCGTTCTTTGAACCGTTCGACCACCACGGCAATGCCATGCGGGATCTCGTCCCGCATAAACAGCAGCGCTTTCTCGCGGATGACCTCTGCCACCAGCTCTTTTTCCGGCATGTCCGTATAAGCATCGTCATCAAAGTAGTGAGGACCCTCCACCGCGTAACGGCTCAGGGCATCAAACAGCTCCTCACAGTGGTCATTCTGCCGGACGCTGACCGTATAAATATCGTCAAACACCCCCAGGGCTTTCAACTCGGCCTTGCGGGCCTCCAGATCTTCCGGTGCCTTGACGAGATCGGTCTTATTGATCACGGCAATGGCAGGGCCGCCGCTCTTTTTCAGCGCCTCCACCAGCACCATTTCCGGCTCATTGAGGGCACCGTAGGGCTCAAACAGCATCATGGACACATCCACATCCGCGATGGAATCGCTGGCAGTCTTGTCCATCCGCTTGCCCAGCTTATTGTGTGCCTTGTGCACGCCAGGGGTATCCAGCAGGACATACTGCAGTGGGCCGCGGGTGATAACACCCGTAATGCGGGTGCGGGTGGTCTGGGGCTTAGAGGTCACAATGGCCACTTTCTCCCCTACCAGCAGGTTGGTCAGGCTGGATTTGCCCACATTGGGGCGGCCAATGACCGCCACAAAGACGGACGAAGTATCATAATGTCCCTGGATGGGTGTTTCCTTTTTCAAAATAGCACTCCTGTCTTATTTTGCATTATTCCGTATAGCTGACGGTGCGGGGCAGGCCCAGCTGGGTCAGGACAGCTTCCTCTTTTTCCCGCATCCGCATCGCTTCCAAGCCGCCGTTCTCATGGTCATAGCCCAGCAGATGCAGCATGGAATGTACCGTCAGAAATGCCACTTCGCGCTGCAGCGGGTGGCCGTACAGTGTTGCCTGCTCCTGTGCACGCTCCATGCTGATGACGATATCGCCCAGCATCTTGCAACCGTTGTTCTCATCCACATCGTAGACGCCGTTCTCGCCCAGAGGGAAGCTGAGAACATCCGTAGGCATGGGCTTGTTGCGATACTGGTTGTTCAGCTCTGCAATGGCAGCGTTGTCCACAAACGTGACGCTGATCTCTGCCGGGGCATCAAAGTGCTCGTACTCCAGCACGGCGTTGCAGGCACGGCGGATCAAAATTCGGAGGCCAGAGGGCACCTTGACTGCTTTTTGAGAATTTGTGATTAAAACTTTATTGGACATAACTCGTCCTCTCCTTTCTTTTTATGCTGCCTTTTTTGAGAGGCAAACGCTCAGCGCTTTGCTGGATGTGCTGCCGCCTCATAGGCTTTGATGATCTCCTGTACCAGACGATGGCGCACGACATCTTTTTCTGTAAAATAACATTGCGCAATGCCGCCCACGCCTTTCAGCACCTGCAGCGCGTCCACAAGGCCGCTGCGGGTCCGGTCCGGCAGGTCGATCTGAGTTACATCGCCGGTGACCACCACCTTGGAGCCCACACCCATACGGGTCAGAAACATCTTCATCTGCTCCGGGGTGGTGTTCTGTGCCTCATCCAGAATGATGAACGAATCGTCCAGCGTCCGGCCGCGCATATAGGCCAGCGGGGCTACTTCAATGATCTGTTTTTCTACCAGACGTTCATAAGTCTCTGCGCCCAGCATATCAAACAAGCCATCATACAGCGGGCGGAGGTATGGGTCTACCTTTTGCTGCAGATCGCCGGGCAGGAACCCCAGTTTCTCACCGGCTTCCACGGCAGGGCGGGTCAGCACGATGCGGGAGACGTCCTTTGCTTTGAACGCCTTGACGGCCATGGCAACAGCCAGATAAGTTTTGCCGGTACCCGCCGGGCCAACGCCGAATGTAATGGCATTCTTCCGGATGGCATTCAGGTATTCTTTCTGTCCAAGCGTCTTGGGGCGGATAGGGCGGCCCTTAACGGTAACGGTGACAAAATCTTCCGTCAGCTCCTTGACCCGCTTCTCCTCCCCATCGTGGGCGAGGCTCAGGCAGTAGCGAACGGTCTGATCTTCCAGCGGCGTATGGTTTTCAATCAGGAGCAGCATCCCCTCCACCGCCCGGGTCGCAGCCGCAACATTGGCTGCCTCGCCCGAAAGGCGAAGCATCGTACCGCGGCAGACTGCCGTAACGGAGAATTCCTTTTCCAAAAGACGAATGTTTCGGTCGCAGTTTCCAAAGACAGCGGCTGCAATCTCCACGCTATCCAGTTCAATGCTTTTTTCTGCCATGTGGCTCCTCCTGAAGAATCTTCTCGTACTCCATCCTTATTGTACCACCAAAACTTCATTTAGAAAACTATGAAAATTGCACAAAATATTCAGACCCATTCCATCGGTTTTTCCATATAGCTATTTGCGGGGGACGCTCTGCATGAGACAGCGTAAAATTTGCGCGCCATCCAACGGTGGAATGGGCAGTAAGTTAAAAGCCCCTGTCAACAAATTTGCCGCAAAAAAGGCACTCCACCAGATGGTAGCCCGCCGGGAAAGGCAGAAAACAGCCCAAACCGCCAGCAAAATGTTCACTCCGGGCCCGGCAGCGGCCAGTAAAAGCTGCTCGTTTGCCGAAAAGTGCTCTTTCCTTGTCTTCATACAAAATCCCGTCATAGTCACTTCAATGTGTGGAAACCGATGGCGCAGAAAAAGATAAGCCATCATGTGCCCCATCTCGTGGAGAACTGCTGCCAACAACCCAACGCGCAGAAATCCGCTTGCGTCAAAATAAAGCAAAATTGCGAAGGCTCCGCACAGAATAAGCGGGTCCTGAAAAGAAATCTTCCCGATACGGAAACGTTGTTTCATAAGAAATGAAATATCCCGGCTGGGTCATAGCGGATGCCGTTGCAAAGCCATTCCAGGTGGAGATGTGCCCCGGTGGCCCGTCCGGTCTGCCCAACTGTCCCAATCGGCTCGCCTGCTTTGACGACTTCCCCCGTCCGGACATAAAGATACTGCATGTGAGCATAAAGCGTTTCTTCTCCCTTCGCATGAGAAAGGCGCAGGTAATTGCCATAACTCTGGCTGTGGCGTGCCGTTTCAACAATGCCGTCCGCCCCCGCCAGAACGATGGTTCCGGAGGCACAGGCAAGGTCTACCCCTTTATGAAATGCTTCTTTTCCGTTAAGCGGGTCTTTCCGCCACCCATATTCCTCTGAGATACGCCAGGCCGTCGTTCCCAGAGGAAACCGATACCGCTCCTTTGTGACTTTTGTACGGAGGGAGCACCCCGCCGGGGGCGTGTTCAATGCCCGGGCGGAAACACAGCATGCCATCATCAGACAGGCCACCAACATACACAAACAAACAGCCACTTGACAACCGGAATGGCGGTTCCGAATCCATTTTCTCCGCATCTTTTCCCTCCATCGTTGCTTCCCGCTATCAGAAAAAGATATGCACACCCTCCTGCCGAAAGAACAAAAATACCGCCAGCCCTTTCGGCCAGCGGCATTCAGCAAAAGTTTATCCTCTCTTATTTCCCAAAGATCCTGAAGATACGAGAAAGCAGCCCCTGCTTCTTCGGTTTGGATTCTGTGATCACAATGGGCATTTCTTCTATTGGCTTTGTGGCCGCAGGTGCAGTTTTTTTCCGCGGTGGTTCAATCGGTGTAAACACAGTTTTCGGTGCCTCGCGCACAGGCTCCTGGTGTGTTTTGATATTCGATGTTTCCGCAGAGGCGGGCGTCTTCTTCGGGGCTGGTGCAGCTTTCCCCCAATCGTCTTTCAGAAGCTCATACATTCCCATCTGACCGTTGACGATTGGCTCACCCGGAGCGGGTTTCACTTTCTGGTAACTGCCATCGGCCCGCATCTCCCGGGCGTTGACATTATCATGAAGCTGCAGCTGTAAGATCCTGCTGAGTTTTTCCACCAGAACAGGGTCTTCGATCCGCACACCGACTTCCACACGGCACTCCGTGTTGCGTGTGAGGAAATCACCAGACGCAATATAAATGCGGGTCTTCTGTCCATCATAGAAGCTGTAAATGCGGCCATGCTCCAGATATCGGCCCACCAGACTGCGGATGTGCAGGTTTTCGGTCTTGCCAGGCACCTCTGCGCGGACACAGCAGATACCACGGACGATCATATCAATGCGGACACCGGCGCAGCTGGCTTCCTGCAACTTGAGAATGATATCGCGGTCCGAGATGGAGTTGTTTTTCAGGATCATCGACGCCGGACGGCCCAGCCGTGCTGCGGTGATGACATGATCCATCTCGTCCAGCAACACGCTCTTGAACCGCAGCGGGGCCACCAGCATCTTTTCACTGGTCTCAGTCAGCTTCTGAACGGCAAGATTCTGGAAGACATTGGAGGCTTCTTCACCGATCTCCGGGTCTGCCGTAATGAACGAGTAATCCGTATAGAGTTCACTGGTCTTTTCGTTGTAGTTCCCAGTGCCGATCTGGGTGATGTAGGCATAGCCATCCTGATTCTTTTTAGTAATGAGGGTCAGCTTGGAGTGGACCTTGTAATCATCAAAGCCATAAATGACGGTACAGCCTGCCTCTTCCAGCTGCTTGGACCAGTCGATATTGTTCTGCTCGTCAAAGCGGGCACGCAGCTCCACAAGAGCAACCACTTCCTTGCCGTTTTCGGCGGCTTCCATCAGGGCCTGCACGATCTGCGATTCCCGCGCCATGCGGTACAGGGTCATCTTGATGGAGATGACATCCGGGTCACGGGCGGCCTTTTTGAGCATGTCGATGAAGGGCCGGATGGACTGGTACGGGTAGCTCAGCAGCACATCGTGCTTCTGCACTTCCTCGGTCAGATCATAGTCTGGCGGCGGCAGCATGGGCCGGGCAGCCGGGTAGAACAGGCCGGGGTGGTCCTCTGCTTCAATGCGCCCGGTGAGCTTGTAGAAAAAGCTCAGGTCCAGCGGGCTCTTCTGCACAAAGACTCGCTTGCCCGACAGCTCCAGACGGCTGCACAGCAAACGCTGCACCTCCGGGGCGGCCTCCGGCGTGACCTGCAGGCGCACAGCCGCCAGCTTGCGGCGGCGCTTGAGCAGCTCGGTCATGATCTCACGATAGTCGATGTCGTGATCCATCATGCCTTCCTTGACGTCGATGTCCGCATTGCGGGTGACCCGGAACAGGCAGCTTTCCAGGATGCTCTCCTTGCCAAAGATGCTGGACGCATAGTGCAGCACCAGCTCTTCCACCAGTGCAAACTGCGTTTCGCCGTCCTTTTTGACAAAGTGCAGCCGCTCCATCTGGCTGGAGATGGGGATGATGCCCAGGCTCTGGGCATTGGGGTGCTTCTCCCGCAAAAGGACACCCAGGTAGATTTCCTTGTTGCGCAGGAACGGGAACGGGTGGCGGCTGTCCACGATCTGCGGGCTGAGAATGGGGAACAGCTCTGTCTGGAAGTATTTTTTCCAGAAGCGCTCATCCTCCTTGCTCAGGTGGTCAAAATCTACCTTGCGGTAGCCGCACCCGGCCAGTTCTTCCAACGCTTTGGCATAGTATTTGTCGCAGTCCGCCTGCAGCTGGGCCGTCTTGGGCATGATGGCTGCCAACTGTTCGGCTGCGGTCATGTTGGTCTTGTTCTCGCGCTTTTCCTTTTTGCTCTTGCTCTGTTCCAGGTTGGCGCGCTCCTGCAGAGAGCCGACGCGCACCATAAAGAATTCGTCCAGATTGGAACCGTAGATGGCCAGGAATTTGACCTGCTCGGCAAGGGGCACGTTTTTGTCCTTGCCAAGGGCCAGGACCCGGCGGTTGAAGTCCAGCCAGCTCAGTTCCCGGTTGATAAAAATGGTCTCGTCGCTCATATTCATTCCCCTTTGTGCCTTACGGCATCGTTTGTGCAGGTGTGTTTACCGTTGCCTGTCCTTCCCAGGAGGCCACAAGGTCCTCCGTCAGGCCCGGCACGGCCGCAGCGGGCAAAGGGGCCGTGCTGCTGCCGGTACTCGATCAATGCCCGGGCGCGGCTGGACCCGACCCCCGGCAGGGTGCACAGGACAGCAGCATCCGCCGTGTTCAGGTCCACATACCAGTGCTCCGACAGCGGTGTGCTGTCCGGCGGCAGCTGCTTCTGTGAAGGCTGCTGCGGCACCGCAAACCAGAACGCCAGCCCCACGCACAGCACCGCAGCGGCTGCACAGGCTGCTATAAAAAGGATCTCCCGCCGGAGGGCGGTGCACAGATGCGTTTCTCTCATTCTACCCGAAATCCTTCCAAAAAGAAAGTCCCTTGCAGGAAAATTGCAAGGGAACTTACACAAATTTTACGCCAATTTTTCAGCATCCCGCACCATGCGGTACAAAACCTCCACGGCAGCGCCGCCGGCAGCATCGGTCAGGGTGACCTGCTTTGCGGCAAGGCGCAGCTCCGCCGGGGCATCGGCCGCCGCAGCGCTCCGGCTTGCGGCCCGCACCAGCTCCAGCTTGGGCATACTTCCCGCCAGCACCAGCACATTTTCCGGGGCAATGCCCACCGGCGTGCACACGGCCTGCAGCATCTCCGCACCCGAAACCGTCCGCGGGGTCAGGCGCAGCAGGTCCGGGGCTGCACGCTCACCCAGCAGGGCGGTCGTGCTGTCGCCCAGTGCCTTTTCCAGCAGGGACGTCAGAGGGATGCTGCGGTTGTCCTGGTACACCAGGGCTCGCAGCACCTCATCCGGGCGGATATCCGCCGCATTGGCCAGCAGATAGGGGGTCCACTCCTGCTGCAGGTGCTGCTCCAGCGCACGGCTCATGCGCAGCACCCGGGTGGAGCCGTCCTGCATCTGCAGGGCAATGCCCACACCGGCCGCACTGGGCAGGCTGGCGAACAGACCGGCATCCTGCCCGGCAAAGCTGCACAGCGGCTGACGGGATCCGTCCGCAAAATGATAGGCCAGTGTGCCGCCGCACACCAGTGCCGGGGCCGAGAGACGCACGCTGCCCAACAGAGCCCGCACTGCCTTGGGCGTGCGCTGGGAAAAGACGGTGAACCGGCCGCCGCGGCTGGAAAACAGCTGCAGCACATCCCGCACGACCTGGGTCAGGTTGCCATCCGGGCCAAGCAGGAGGTTGTCCAGATCACAGAGGACCAGCTTGTTGGCAAGGGATTGGTTCATGGATTCTTCCTCCTGAGCGTTGCAAGAAAATGGGTAAAATAGTCCGGTAGGTCTGAGTCGAAGCGCAGATGTTCCCCGGTGATGGGGTGGACAAACCCCAGCGTTTTGGCGTGCAGACACTGCCCGTGCAGGCTGGTGATGCAGTTGTGGGGGCCGTATACGGGGTCGCCCGCCACCGGGTGATGGATGGAGGCCATATGCACACGGATCTGATGGGTGCGGCCGGTTTTCAGGCGGCACTCCAGCATGGTGAACTCCCCCAGCCGTTCCAGTACCTTATAGCCCGTATAGGCGTATTTGGTGTTGGGTTCCCCGGCGGGGTAGACCGCCATTTTTTTGCGGTCGGTCTTGCTGCGGCCCAGATTGGACTCCACAAAGCCCTCATCCTGGGCAAAGCCGCCATAGACGATGGTATTGTAGGCCCGCTCCACGCTGTGCACTGCCATCTGCTGGGAAAGGCCGATGTGGGTTGCATCATCCTTTGCCACCACCAGCAGACCGCTGGTGTCCTTATCGATGCGGTGGACGATGCCGGGCCGGATCTCGCCGCCAATGCCGGAAAGGCTGCCCTTGCAGTGCCAGAGCAGAGCGTTGACCAGGGTGCCGTCCGGGTTGCCGGGAGCCGGGTGGACGACCATCCCTTTGGGCTTGTTGACCACCAGAAGGTGCGCATCCTCATAGATGATGTCCAGCGGGATCTCCTGCGGTACAGCCTCGATGGGCTTTGCGTCGGGGATCTCCAGCAGGATGATATCCCCTGCCTTGAGCTTCAGGCTCTTGGCCGGGGCCCTGCCGTTGCAGAGCACATGGCCCTCAGCCACAAGGCCCTGTAGGGCGCTGCGGGAAAGGCCGGTATCCTCGCCGCTCAGAAAGCGGTCGATGCGCTGGCCTG
>ENA-OPAC01000794-OPAC01000794.1-human-gut-metagenome-genome-assembly--contig:-NODE-794-length-16872-cov-71.701314_pt1 | contig 16872 bp, 14 predicted proteins | sample MGYA00241052_ERZ501420 | MGnify/ENA primary metagenome ERZ501420 (study PRJEB25962, sample SAMEA2042513) | human gut metagenome | biome: human gut; feature: human-associated habitat; material: faeces... | reverse complement strand
CCCAGGGCGTTGCCCTGGGCTAAGAGCTTCTGCCCTTTCAGGGCGTGCTGCTTATAGGAACTTCCGTGCCTTTCAGGGCGTGCTGCTTTGTGCCTTCAGGGCGTGCTGCTCAATGAATACACCCACAAAGCTGTTGTCTTAACTCCTTTAACTCCTTAACACCTTAACTCCTGAAAAAATAACTCCTGAAAAAATAACTCCTGAAAATTACTCCTGAAAAATTAAAATTCCCCTTATGGAACTGAACGAATTTCTTGCCGAATGGCACAATGACAACCCCCGCATTCTGGTACACACCAGCGGATCTACGGGCAAACCCAAGCCCCTGATGGTGGAGAAGAGGCGCATGCTCAACTCAGCCCGCATCACCTGCGACTTCTTAGGACTGAAGCCGGGCGACACCGCCCTGCTCTGCATGCCCCTCGACTATATCGCGGGCAAGATGATGGTGGTGCGAAGCCTCCAGCGAGACCTTCGGCTCACCACCGTGCGTCCGAGCAGCCATCCCCTGGCCGACGATGCCCTGCCCCACTTCACCTTTGCCGCCATGGTGCCCATGCAGGTGTACAACACCCTGAAAGTGCCCTGCGAGCGCGAACGGCTCATGCGCATCCGTCACCTCATCATAGGCGGAGGAGCCATCAGCGACGAGTTGGCACAGATGATCAAGCCCCTGCCCAATGCCGTATGGAGCACCTATGGCATGACAGAGACCCTGTCGCACATCGCCCTGCGCCGCCTCAACGGTCCTGATGCCAGCCTCTGGTATACCCCCTTCGACGGTGTAGGCATAAGCCTCAATGCCGACGGATGCCTTGTCATCGACGCCCCCGAGGTATGTGCCGAACCCCTTGTCACCAACGACATCGCCCTGCTACGCACCGACGACCGAACGGGCAAGACGCTCTTCCGCATCAAGGGCCGCAAGGACAACGTGGTGTGCAGTGGCGGCATCAAGATCCAGATAGAGGAGGTGGAGGAAACCTTGCGTCCGCACCTGTCGGCGCCCTTCATGATCGTCAAGAAACAAGATGAGATGCTGGGCGAAAAGGCCATCCTCCTCACCGAGTCGGCCGACCTGACCCACATTGAAGAAATATGCAGAAACACCCTGCCCAAATACTGGGTGCCACGGGAGTTTCTGCACATCGACCGCCTGCCCCTCACCGAGACAGGCAAGCCTAAACGCACCCTCCCCTTCACACCACGGTGATCCAGATGCTCTCTTCGTTCTGCTGAGCCTGGGTGATGAGGTCGATGAGTTGGCGCAACCACTGTTGCGAGTTCACCACCATACCCACCATTTTGTTTTCGCCCACCAGGATGCAGCCCTGCGTGTCGTCAGGATAGTTGCCAGCATGGATGCGTATGCCCTCAAAGAGGGGCACGCCCACGAGTAGGGGCAACCATCTCTTGAATCGTGGCGACTTGCTCACCACCACGGTGTAAGAGCCTTCGGGGATAGCCGTCTTGCCCTGCACCTTGCGGGCCATCTTGCCCGACACCCTGCCGTGGCGAGCATCCACCTCCCTCGGGGCAAGCGGAATGCCCAGCAGGTTGCGCCATGTAGGCTCCAGGGTGTCGCAGAAGTAATGCTCTGTGGTGAGCAGGCTCTCATCCACACGACAACGCACGGTGCGCTTGTCTTCCCTCCTCCTGCCGGGTATCAACTCTCGTTCCACACTTCCATCGGGCAGGATATACAGTCGGCCGATGGTGTAAGTAGCTCTCTTGGCTATGCGTTTCAATATGATTTCCATTTTTGTTGTTGTTTTATTAAGTTAAGTAACTAAAGAAGTTATCTTTCTTTGGAGTTAAGGAGTTATCGCTCCCTGCGGTCGCTGAGGAGTTAAGACAAATGCCTTTGTGGATTTGATTTCAAGCAATAAGACTGTTGTCTTAACTCCTTTAACTCCTTAACTCCCCTCTAAACTCCCCCATTTACAAAAAAGTTTCACCCCTTCACCTTGCGGAAAATCGGACTGTCAGTGTCAGTGTCAGCACCTTCCACCTTAGCCACATATCCACGGTGCACCCATTGGTGTATGGCATCCCTGATGCGCCTGGCGTTGTCGTTGTCGAAGCCTTGAGCACGCCGCACCTTCACGTAGTCGTCCATGGTGAACTCGTCGGGCAAGAGCGACAGCAGGTTCTTAGGACCGTTGGGTGCTGTGCGGCTCACCTTGTCTTGCTGGCCATCGGCATCGTAGATCATTTGTCCGAAGAGCTTCAGCTTGCACCACAGGTCGTAACGCTCGCTCCAGCGCACGAAGTCCTCTATCGACTTCTCCCACTTCATGCCGTTGGCGACATACAGCACACAGGCCTTGAGATAGGCGATGACATTGGCACGGAAGGAAAGGTTCTCGAACACATAGTTCTGCGACAGACGGGCAAACTCAGCGTTCTCCTCCATCAGCTTACGGGCGAGCCGGAGAGCCTGGGGGCAGTCCACCAGTCCGCGGGCCTTCAACAGGTTGTCGATGTAGGGTTTCAGTTCCTCGTCGAAGGCGGCGTCGTAGGAGCCATAGACGGGAATCTCCGATCCGCACGGGCGTCGCTCGATGGTGGCAAACGAGATGCGGCTCACGGGTCCGTCGGTCACCACCCTTCGGAAATAGTCACGACACTTCTTCGGTGTGCAACAGGCATTCCAGTTGAAGCGCACCTTCACGGTCTCGGTCACCGACTGCACGCCCACTCGGTCTTGTCCATAGTTGCCCAGGTCGAAAGCCAGCTCCATGATGCGGAAGTGCTGGTTGGTCTTGCCCTTGAGGGCATCGAAGAGGTTCAGCTCATTCACTTTTGCATAGAGGAAGTGCCGTTCAGCCTCCTTCATACGCAGCACGAAGGCAGGGTTGGTCATGTCGATGTTCACCTCCTGGATGACGAGTCCCTCGGGTCGCTCTCGCTTGTCCTTGTTGGAGCCCTTGCGGTTACACTCGTCCTTCCAAGCCCTCTCCCGCTCACGCTGCTGGGCGTCGCGTGCCCTGATGTCCGCCATGATGCGGTTGATGGGCTGGGTGATGCTCTCCTTGCCGCTTCCTGTAGGCGCACAGAGGATGTTCATCAGCGTGGCCTCATGCTCTACGTTGTCGACGTATCGGAAGCGGGTGTCGCACAGATGGCTTGCCAGGGCTGGGAAGACGGCTTGCGACACGGCAGGCTGATAGATGACAGGCGTCTTGCTCACGAGCAGACGGATGAGGCGGGGCAGTTTCTGTGGCATCTCGTGTATGCGATAGAAGTAGGAGTCGGGGTTCAGGATGTCGCCAAACTCGTCGGCATCATAGTCGTCGGCTTTGCCCCTTGCCCTCTCCTCCTGGCACAGGCTGATGGCCTTGCGCACAATCATTGGCATGCGGTGCGACTGCTTTCTCTGACAAGCGCTGTCGACGGTGGTGAAGGCTCGCTTCTTCTCCTCGCCAAAGGTGGGAATCACCTGTTTGATCCACATGGCGTTGTCGTCGCACAGATAGCGCAGATAGCAGCTCAGGGTGAAGATAAACGAGTTGCGCGAACCGTGCTGTGGCTCACCTCCGAGCAGTTCTACGAGCTTGCTTGTTATCGCCTCGTAGGAGATTCCGTCGTATTCTTGGGCGAAGTCTTGTTGCTTCTCCTCTCCGCCATGATCTTGATCCACTCCATGATTGCCGAGATGATGATCATCAGCACAATCATGATTAGCAGACTGGGCATGCTCAGCAGCAGAGCTGTCAGGAAGAGCAGCAGAGCTATTATCGCTCTCAGGTCGATGTTCTTTTTCGGTCTTGTTTTCATTTTCATTTGTGTTGTGGTTAGTGTTTTCGTGGGTATTCGCATGAGGGGCAGCATCGTCAGCATCCGAAGGGGTTTCCACCTCTGCGAAGAGCCGTGCCTCGTCGATGAAGAGGATGTAGTCTTCGGGCACGATGAACGACGGCCGTGCCAGGTCTTTCACACACACGTCGTACTCCTCGTCGCCGAGTTGTTGCGACATCCACTTCTGAGCCTCTGCCAGGTTCATACCCTCTGGCATGACGAAGACGAGCCTGAGGCCCTCCAACGACGGTGTGACGTGCACGAGCAGTATTCTCGCCAGCACCTGAGGATTCTTCACTCTCAGTTCTTCGCTCTTTGCTTTCCACCATCCCGTAGGGTCGGCGATGTGGTCTTTGTCGTAGATGCTGAGTCCGCTGGGTATGGCGTCGGCATTGAGTCGTCGGCCATTGCGAAAGGTGGCGTGGGGCGTGAGTATGGGCAACTGGCTCTTGAGCCGTGTCTTCATCGTGTCGTAGTCTTCCTGCCCTATCTCTCCCCGGCGTTTGCGCTCCAGTGCATCCTCTATCTGTGCGCATACGTCCTTCACCTTGCTGCTCTTAGTAGCTTGGTGGAAGAGCTCGGGGGTGCATACTTGCACCTCCCTGCTCCTTACGCTTTGTGATATTCCAAAAGCCATGGTTGTATCGTATTTAATGTTTAATTATTTTTTCGATGTCCTGCACCAGGATGTCCTGATACACCTGTCCCTGATACTCATGGGTCTGAAAGCGCAGTTTCACCACGACCAGCTCTCCGGCATAGAACCTGAGTTGTGCGTCCTTGCCAAGCATCACCGCGGCAAACTGGTTTTCGAACTTTCCGCCAAACTCCTGCAACACGATGTTGCACTTGGCGAGTTTCCCGTTCTCACTCTTCTGTGAATCGACGAGGGAAGTCTCTCCCTGCATCACTACTTTCATGATCATTGTTTCCATGTTTTTTTTAAAATGTTTAATGTGTAATGTTTAACTTTGGGAAGTTATTTTTCAGGAGTTAAGGGAGTTAAGGAGTTATCGCTCCCTTCGGTCGCTGAGGAGTTAAGACAAATGCCTTTGTGGGCAATGTTTTAATGTTTGATTTCAAGCAATAAGACTGTTGTCTTAACTCCTTTAACTCCTTAACTCCTTTAACTCCTTAAGAATTCTCCCTTAACTCCCTAACTCCTTAGCCCTCAGATGAATAAACTCCCGTCCCTTCTCCGTCCACACGAGGTACATGCGGGTTAGCACGGTGTCTCTTCCCACAAAGAGGTCATAGTGGGTTCGGCTCTTCGCCAGTCCGCGGTGGGCATAGTCGGCATAGAGCATATACTGTCCGCTCTGGTAGTACTGTATACGTTCTGCGCAAAGCCAGCGGTTCAGTTCCTGCGCCGTCATGCCCAGCTCCTTGGCTATCTGCGTGGTGGTGTAGCACGAGATGCTGTCGAGCACGCTGTCGGCGTAGAGAGCCTTGGGCAGCAGTCGGTCGATTTCCACATCCTGATCGGCTATCCGTCTGTTCTTTTGTTCCAGGAGCACTTTCTGCTCGCTGATGAGCTTGTCTTTCTGCTCCAGGGTGGTTTTCAGCACCTCCTCTGCCCTTCGGCGTATATCCTCGTCGGTGTCTCCCTCGTGGGTGAGGATGTATCCACCATGCTTGCGGATGGAAGGAAGCACCTCTCCACATACCCAGTCTTGGAATGGCTCAGCCATCGGTTTGGTGGAGCGCATAATCAAGCGATAGAGGTTTTGCTCGGAGATGAAGGTGAGGTTGTCCATGAAAGCTATGGTCTTGCCATGTTTGTTGGTGAGTTCTGAACGTACCTCAAAAATTTTGATGCCCGTTGCTTTCAGCTTTCTCTTCGCCATGCTCGTGTTGTTGAGTTCCAAAACCTTGCAAATGTCTACAAGGCAAAAGAGAGGTTCATCACTTGTACCCGTCACTCGGATTTCACCGAACTGAGGATGCCCGAACACTTGAATTTTTAAATTTTTTGATATCATATTCCTATTTTTTAAAAATGAATATAGTTTTATAGGAATGCTCATTGTGTCTTCTCATGTTCCTCCATCCCTGCGCGCTGATATATATAGGAGTCGGCCATAGGAAACAAAAAAGCACCCGAAACCAAGAAACTCATATATGGATGAGTACTTGTTTCGAGTGCAAAAGTAGGGTGAAATCATGGGGGTATTCGTAAACCCTATGTAAACCCCATGAAAAAAAAATTATTAATAGCAATTACTCCAGTCAATATGAGTAACCAAATTCATCCAGTCTTTTATTTCCATTTTAAGACCTGGATATTTATTCTGGTAGAAATCCCTAACGATGTTCATCGCTGGTATAGTCGTTTTATATTCGGTATTAAGGTATGGCTCTATTTGGTGAAGAAGTTCCTGGTCAGTGATCTTTGTGATTTTACCATTCTTCTGGCATAATTCTTCATTTTGCTTTTGGACGGCATTTTTCTTAGCTTCGTCTGCCGGTTTATCATCGTGTATCTCATTCATTTTATCTATCAGAAACAAGACATAGGCATCAAGCACGTCTTCAGCATTGACATCAGTCACATAGATGGAAGCCTGTACATCTTCTTCCTCCAAGAAACGCCTTACAGCATCCTCATATTGATGAATCGAGTCGCAGGCAAGAAATATCTTACGATGGCACGAGAAGATATTCTGATTGATGAATGTTTTAATCATCTTGCAATATTCTGCTATATCATTACATCCATTCTGTTCTAAGTATTTAGCAAAACTTGCAATATGTTTACTATCGTTGAATAGACGATATGCATCATTGGCTTCTTTTCTTCGCTTGCTTCCTATGGCTACATAATCCGTATTATCAGGGAAATATGCAACAAAGTTCACCAGATAAGAATTGAGTTTGGAGCGGGGAAATATCAGCACTTCACCATCATTGTTGAGCTGCTTGCGAACGAACTTGTCTTCATCATGTGCCTCTTGCTGACCTGACAGTCGAGAATAGAATGACACATACTTTGCCTCGTTCAATCTTTGCTTGACAACATGAGGATTCCATGTGGCGTACACATCGTTATCGGTATCATAGCCCAAGAAGATAATGGGTGTGGAAGCTGTCTTTATTTTCTCGAAGTCCTCGTGCCTTGGAAGTTGTGCCCTCCAAACATCGTCACTTCCCTTTAGGTGAGCGCTGGACAGAGTCTTCACATAGACATAGAAGCAGAAACCATCCACCATGATTTGGCACGGCATGGTTCCTTCCAGTAATTTGAACGTTACGTTTTCCGCAAGAGTATCCTCAAGCAGTTTCTTATGGTCGTTTGCTGATAATTTTGCTACCATCACATAATACTTTTAAATAACGGGCTTTCTCGATAATCATTTATTCTTTCAGGTGAGAAGGCTTGTGGTAAGCCGTCAAGCGAACTGGCAAACTTCACCTCTGTTACACCTGTTGGCACATCCGATTTCTTAATGTGCGGAATGTCCTTGGCACAGAAGTAAGCCAATGTGTCGACAGCCTCGACATAATCAAAGTATACGGCATCCAACTTGCTAATACTGCTACCTATCGTGGCAGCCATAATCTGATACAATCGAAACTTTTCTTGCGCACCCACTTTTTGACTGATAGAGTCAAAGAGATTGCGAACCGACTTGCCTCCGTTCCCCTCCCCCGATTCTCTCACCGTCATAGAGGCGATGAGCAAGCGAGAACTCGGTGAAGGATTCAGCTGGTCGATGGAGAAATGATGAATGCGATTCTCGCTCGAAGTAGCTTTTACCTCTATCTTGTCTCTGCCCATGGTAAAGTCAAACTTGGCAGTTGGCGAAGAATGCCAGGCATTGATCAATATCTCTGGGTAATCGCTTTGCTCTATGACCAAAAGTTCTCCCCAAAGTCCTTGAATCTTCTTGACAGGTGGATTCACCAATGCCGAGAAAATTGTTATCAGTTTCTCTACCTCTACGGAGAGAGTCTTACATAATGGTACAGGCTGCAACTTTTGTAGCATGAGCACCACTATATCGATGAACGAGGACTGCAAAGCCCATTCGACAGAGCGAAGGGTAATAATGGCATACGATTTCTCCACGTCACCCTCCTCTGACAATAAACGACATAGCTGGTTGTACTCTACTAACAGGAGTTCACGGGTGATATTCTTGACCTGAGAAACTGTGTTGTTGACACTAATGAAAAACATAGGATATCCCTCATTCGACTTCCCTAATTTATGAGGCAGGCCTGCCAGAGAAAGCACCTTGTAGACATCATCGCCATTGCCATGACAGCCCAATTGTTTGAATTGTTCCTTTATTGTATGTTCCATCTTATTAATCTCCATTACTATCTGTTATATCATCGTCTTCTTGATTCTTCTCCTCGTTAGAGCAGTAGGTTGTCGCCAACTTGTCAGGGTAATTAATAGCCAAAGTATATGCCGTTGTTGGAAAGCCGAGTTCTATGCTACCTTTGAAAGCTATATGATGCAACTGAATCGTTACAGAATCTTCTAATACGATTTTAGCATCTCCCGGATAATTGGTAGAGTCGGTTGCCGATGATGGTCCTGCAAACAACCGCGTATTGGGAGCAAATCGTTTGTTATCAAAATCAAAGCTACGTTCACGTGGTGCAGAATCCCATGCCATCTGAATAAAATACACGTCTTTCAGAGGATTGGCTTCCAAACTTGCCAAATACCTCAGATACCTGATGGTTGCACTCTTTCGGGATGCATCTGGATAGTTCTTGAAACGGAAATCATTCAAGAATGCAATGGCATCTTCTACTGGCAAGAGCAACCCTCTATGCGTTCTATCCTTAGTAGAATACTCATAAGACAAAGTAAAGTTATTTTCATGTTTCGCCAGGAAATCGCTGACCACTTGGTCGTTATGCAGTATCGTCTCCTTGCTCTCAAAGGCTTGCATCGCACAGTTGCCACGAAGTTTTGTATTGACGACGGAGATGGGAAGTACATTGAACCTTGTGGGACGAAGGTCAGGTGACAACAATATCTGCCGCTCGGCTGCTTCGAGCGTGTCACAATGTGAAAGTGTCGACCGAAGTTCTTCCTCGTGATCAACATAATCCATGTAGTTGTCTATGGAACATTGAGGCAAGAACACACGACAACTCTTGATATAACTTTCCTTATAGCCAAAGAATCGGCACCGCTGCTGTATGGTGTCGGCATTAGTTGCGCCTACCGTATAGCGAGGCATATAGGTGGTGGCAAGTTTCTCTACGGTAAAACCACGGTTCAGCATTTCGGCACCCACCAATATGTGCATGCTATACTTGTCCCAATCTATCTCTTTATCGGCATCTTTGTCCGAATTGACCAAATAAACCTTCTTGTCGTTAAGGATATCCTTCAGGTACGGTTGGATGTCATCGAATGTAGGACGTTCGTCGGGGGAATAGAACTCTACCGCTTGAGGGAACAGCCTGCGGAAATCATTCAGCAAGTCCTCCTTGTCCTCATGTCCGCTGGGCTTGGCAAGCAACTTGCGCCATTGGGTTAAGTCCGACTCTATCCAACGTTTGAATTTCCTGTTGTTGTTCTTGCTCACATCGGGGTGAACCATCATCGACAGGTAATTGACACCATCTACCTCCATCCATTTCACAACAATGGCAACAGCCAATATATGAAACTTTACAGCATCCCTCAACGACTGAGGGCATTTGGACAACCTGTTCTTTTTGTTGTGGAATACTTGTTCTTCAGGTATGGTAACTATCAATCCCCCACTAAACAAATCATGATTAGGGCCATCCATACCAAAGTATTTCTTGCCGCCAATATACCCCTCTCCAGGAGTCAGCAAAGTGTGGCTTTTGGGTGAGAGAATATCCTGCATGCTGATGAGAATATTGGCTTGTGGAGTGGCTGTGTACTGCACGTATGTATTGCCAGGCAAGATGGCACGCAGTTTCAGAATAGCATCGTATGTCGCTGTGGTTTCATCCTCCTCATTCACATTCTTGCTATTGGAACGACCATAACCATTGAGCGAGGCTTGGTCAGCCTCGTCGTCTATAATCATGACGGTCTCTCCTGCCATAGCTTGCCTGAAGTCATCAGTCTCGAAGATCTCTTTCAGATGTTTGATGTGGTCATGATGCTTCAAGACTGGAATCAATATGGTGGGTTTGCTCGTCATACTCAGGTGACCTATGATGTCTTCTGCCTCTCTGGTGGTAGGGTCTTTATGAATTTTGTAAGCCACATTGCCAAAAGAGTTGGATTTGACCAAATCTTTCTCCAAGCGGTCGGAGGTTTGCTTCAAAAGGTTCAGTTTGGTACCTGCAAAATAAATAACTACTCTATAACCATTGTCATGTGCCAGGGCAGTGAGTCCTGTGAACGACATGGTCTTGCCACTCTGCACGTATCCTACCACGAGATGGGTAGTCTCGTCGTTTCCTACTGCATCGTGAGGATTGCAATGAGCTAATATATCTATTGTCTCCGAACGAAGATTGAAGGCACCTTGTGCCGTGACTCCCTTATTTTTCTGTTGATCCACAAAAGTGTCAAAGCACTTACCCGACTGAACACCATTATTCAGAATATGTCCATGCCGAATGCCTGATAACGATTCGTCCGTGGGACGCATGATTTTGATACTTTCCTCCATAAGCTATACCTTTGTGTGTTTAATATATTCATTGAAATATTCCAACATATTTGTCGCACCGTTTCCAGCCTCTATCTTGGCGGTATATTTGGCGATTGCCAAAGTCTTCAGTACGGCGATGATTGCTTCATTAGGTTTACCGAAATGCTCAAAAAAGATATGTCCTGTATTGATATGACAAATGATGATTTTTTCTGCTTCTCGACTGACATCAACCCAAAACAGGTCGCTGTCGCCTCCTTCCAACTTCACTTGCAGCGTGAACTCCTTGCCGTTGATTTTGTAACTATCCTCATATTCTCCAAATACCATAGGCGTTTCTACAGGCTTAGGCTCTGGCTTTGGTTCCATTTCGGGAAAGAGAGTTGGCGCAGACTGGGGTTTCTCTGTGGAGAACTCGATGGTCTTGCGGGCTTTTTGTGAAGAGGTGTTGTGCTTAGTAACAAGTTTCTTGGCTATCTTTTTGCGCTCGTCCAAACGGTAGCCCTCTGCCTGCGCATAAAGGTCGAATTCCTTGGTGTGTATCTCACATTTCAGAGCCTCCATCAAGGCATCAAGGTTTCCTTTGTCAAGGATGTCATTCTTGTTGAACGACACCTTGAAACCTTCTAACTCCAGTTCTCCAAATATGCGTTTAAAGCGAGGCGAGCCCACGTTGCCGCAGAGTGACTTGGGAAAATAACGCTGCCCATTCTCAGCGCCTTTTACCACACGTCCACGACGAAGCAACACAAAGCCATTGTTCTGACTGCTCATTTCCTTCAATACACCAATATAACCATGTGCCTTGTATTGTTCAAACTCAAAGTCAATCTCTTGCTTCCAATATACTGCCGGACCGTCTGGATCCTTGTAAAATGGAGCTGTAAGAATTTCAGGATCTTTAAACTCCAGCAACTCTTCATCAACAACAAGACGCATCTCTCCGCTTCTGAGCGACATACGATAGATGCTTGCCAAATCTTTCTTTATCTTGCCGATGCCCTGTGGCCTGGGGGCATTCTTATTGAGCTGGCATATTGTAAAAATGGTGTAATGCTCCGTGACGGGGCGAGCCATATGCCCCACAGGGAGCGAGTTCAGGTCATTGGTGGTCACTTGGTTGAGGTCGAAGTGTATGGTGCGCTCCTCAGCCTCGCCCAGAGCCTTGGTCTTCACCTCCCATACTTCTCCCAACCAGCAAGCCGCCGTCTTGAACCCCATGCCAAACTCATTGAGCCCCATGTTGTTCTCTGGGGTCTTGGCTGGCATGAAAGCCGTTTGGTAACGCTGCATACTGATGCCACAAGCATTGTCCGACACCCGTATCTCCTGAATTTCCTTGCCAGAAGCATCACGTATGAACTCGATGCTCACCGTGAAACGATAGTCACTGTTCAAGGAATGCAACTCTTCTTTGTTGTCACGATACGACTGCAAGGCATTATCCACAAACTCTGCCAACACGTTGGAAGGCGTGTTGGTTAAGTCCTCAAAGCGACCATACATATTGGCGCCTATACTGATGTTTACTGCTTCTATTGACTGAATCATCTGTTTATCATCCTCCCTGCTATAAGTTGAACTATCGTAACGTTGACTGCATTTCCCAAGGCTTCATAACATCGTGAGATGGGCAGGCTGAACCCATCGCCCGAAAAACGCAAGTCTTGCATACCTTGTATCTTGGAAGCCTCATGCACAGTCATATATCGGCCCATTTTCTCATTGCCCAGCCTTGACTCCTTCGGAAGTTTGATCCATGGGAAAATAGGTATCTGCGTACCCACCAAATTGAGAGCTGGCGAGAAAGTAGGCAACTTGATGCGTATGCCCGAAGCTCGGAACTGAATGATTTTGTCATCCAATGTAGGTGCAACAGCTCCGCAGTTCCATTCCATCTTCTGGTGGCTTGGTGCAAAGTCTTTGATTTTCTCTTTCCATGGGTCAAGCCACTCCTTGTTTGCCTCGTAGAAATCACGATTTTGCTGTATGTACTTTTGCTTCCATGAGGGGAACTTGTCCACATCTTGCCTCGAATAAGGGGGTATGCAGGCCAGACAGCGCTTTCTTGTCCTTCCTGTTATCGGCATTCCAAGCGTGCCCTTGGCTCCACGCAGTTGCTCCAACGAACTGCAACTTGGAGTCCTGCCGTCTTCGTAGTCGTAGGTAGCTCCAAACTCCATCGCCCAAATAGGAAAAGAAGGCACCTTCACGTGGTGGTCGACGCAAAGCCCCAAGAACTCTCGCCACACATCAAGTTGGTGACGAGTGTCTGTCTTCAAGTGCTGGTACTCCGTCTCATCGGGATCGATGATACTTCTGATATTGCATTCCTCCCCGTCTTGCTCTTTTGGAAACTCAAAGCCATCCAAACAGCCGAAATCCTCATTCTCGCACACGATATAGATGCGACGTCGGTGCTGAGGTATATTAAACTGATGGGGCGAGAGCAATGCTTCCATGACCTTGTATCGGCGAGACTCGAGAGCCTCCTTGATAGTCTTCCAGGTATTACCCTCATCATGACCTTTCAGATTGGACACATTCTCAAGGAGGACATATCTTGGACGATGAGCATCTATGATGTCGCAAATGTTATAAAACAGGTTGCCACGGTCTTTGTCGTCATTAAATCCCAATCGCTTGCCAGCCTGGCTGAAAGGCTGACAGGGAAATCCAGCACACAGGATGTCATGGTCAGGAATATCGCGAGGGGCGACTGTTGTTATGTCGCCCTCTATCTTGTTGATGCCACTATCGGTCTTGCCATTCATCTCTGGGAAATTGATGGCATAGAGCCTGCGCAGGTCTTCACGTAGTTCGGAAGCAAATACGCATTCACAGCCCATCTGCCCTAATGCCAAATGAAAGCCTCCCAAGCCAGCAAACAAATCTATAAACTTCAATGGGGTTTTATCTTTCTTTTTTCTCATTTTCAGTGCCTGTTAAAAATATCCGTCATCTTCTGGAGCATATCCTCAAATACCTTTTGGTGCTTTTCCAGTTTGGTGCTGTCGGAAAGCGACCGTGACAGGTCTTTGTCGTAGCCACTCAAATCAATATTCATCGCTTGCCCCATCGCTATCATTACATCCTTCTTTCGAATCTTCTTGCCATTTTCGCCCGTAAACGTCCCCATCTCATAGAGAACATTAAGAATTCGGATGATGTCTATCCTGATGCCTGTACGATCTGCAAGATGGACAGGACTCATGCCTTGAGAAACAGGCTGCAATATGACTTTTCCCCGTAGAGGTTCTATTTCCCTTGCCAGTTGCACCTTGCATCTGCCAAGGCTTTCGTCCTTCTGTTTGGAAGCCTCTATGAGCGTAATGATAAAGGCATAAACCCAGTATTTTTCTACGTCATTGTCAAACAATTGTTCTTTGAGATATTTTTTCACTTCCAACATACTGCTACGGCGAAGTCGCAACTCATCATAGATTTCATATACCCGATTGAAATAATTTAAGTACAAGGTGTCATCATCTTCCCAATACTTGCCATCCTGCAAGGTGCAATATTGGCGATAATTCAATTCCTCGTTAATGAAACTATCCAGTTCCTTCTTAGGATAGTCATCCCTGCAGTCTATGATGCTCCGTAAAATTTGCTCACTGTCGGGAACACAGTCGATAGGCTCATCACAATGATGGGTGTTATACTCTGTTCCAAGGATATAGTACAAGTAGCCGAAGGATTCATCTTCTCTGATGACGCAGAAAAGTTCTTTTCTCACTTCTATGGAAATATCCTTACTGATATCATCTTCTAACTCTTCAAAAACAGGTTGTTCTGGTTGCAAAGCATGCCCTCTCTCAAAGAGTTCTTTCTTCAAGAGGTAATGCTGGTAACGGATATCGGCAGAAAGCCGTTGGTTCATGTATGCAGCGGTTGCTTTTGGGTCTTTTCTAAGAGGCAACAAGTCATTTATAATTTTGCCTACGACCTCTGCATACTTCAACTCATGCTTATGCTGGTTAAAGTATTCTTTTGCTCGCATTTGCGCCTGATTAAGTTAGTCGGTTTCTTTGATGGTATAGGTGGCAAAAACGGTATTCTCACCCAAATTAGAAGATTCTGCCTTCAAAACAAACGGCCCATTTCCATTGCATACAGACAAGCGGGCACTATTATTGCCTCGGCCATTCACCCTGTCACAAAAAGCACTGACTTCTACTGTCGTTCCGGGCTTAAAAGGTCCAAAAATACCTTCCCAAGACAAAGCGTGTTGGGACACTGAACTATATCCGTTTTCACTGGTGTACCCAATGGATACATTATGGGTATAATAACTTCCTATACCACTAAAACTAACCTCGTACTTGACGTAATAATGCGCAGTATTAGCTTCCTCCTTCAGATTGTCACCATCAGAAGAAGAACAACTGTTCAAGATAAAAAAGTTGGAAATTAAAAAAAGTATAGCAATGGCTATACTAAGTACATGATTTCTACTATGAGACTTTTTTGAAGCCTCATTCTTAACTAATCGTAATCCTGTCCCCAGCAAAATGGGGGGGTAAATCGTCTGATAATCATATTGTTACGTTGTTTAGTATTCTTATACAAAACTAATATCTCCTCAAAGGTACAAAAAAAAACTGAAAAAAGAAAAAATCCTTTTTAAAAAACGACAATAAAACATTAACCACGAAAACCATTGTTTTATGAGTTTAGGGAAACAAAGACGATTCCTTCCACATGGTCTTTCTGTAATCGGAGGAAATAAAAGACAAAAAGTTAAGATATAAGACCAATCATAAACCAAAAAGGGCACGATTGCTCGTGCCCAAATTACTTGATCTATCATTATATTGCGTTCGTTAGCCGAAACTATTGAACAACAACTTTCTTCACACTTCCATCACTATACTTCACGATGTTCAAGCCCTTGGCTGGAGCAGATAATCGCTGGCCATTTGCTGAATAGCGAGAGACTTCCTTGACATTGGCAGAGGTTGTAACCTTATCAATGCCCGTCGCATCGAACTCTACTATATTATAGAAATAGCCAAATTCTGCTGACCGAAAATAAGCATCACCAGTTCCTTTTGGTACATAAACCGTACAATTCTTTTCGTCACATCCAAGAAATAGATTTGACCCCGTCTCTGGTAATTTTTCCATATATACATAAATGGAGGTCAATCCACTGCAATGTTTAAAAGCTTGAGAACCTATCGCAGTAACACTGGAAGGGATGGTCAAGCTAATCAATCCATAGCAGCAGAAAAAAGCAGAAGTACCTATCGAAGTAACACCGGAAGGGATGGTAAAGTTAGTCAACCCTCTGCAATTCAGAAAAGCACCCTCGCCTATCTCAGTAACACTGGAAGGGAGGGTCAAGCTTGTCAATCCAATGCAATTTAACAAAGCATAACAGCCTATCTTAGTAACACTGGAAGGGAGGGTCAAGCTTGTCAAACCACTGCAACCATTAAAAACATAATCGCCCAACTTATCATTAGAGGTACAAATGAAGCCATCATCGCGGTCCGAATAATAAGCATCTCCACCTGCTACAATTTTTGCTTCAGACAAGTCTAATATAGATAGTTTTCCGTCGGTTTCTTTCCCATTAACATCACAACCAGCCATCTCACGGATAAATTTCAAATCCGTGCCATTAATTTTACCAACAATCTTCAGATTGGTAATCAGATTCTTCTGGCTTTCACTAATCTTATCAGGTAAAGTACCAGCCTTATCCAGCGTGAGTGTTATTTGTTTGGTAATCAACTCACCATCTGCAGCCAGAATTGCCGTGCTCCCAAGCAACATAAATAACACTGTTAAAAACAGACCTTTGAAAGTAAATGTTCTCATATCCATTTTAGTTATTTTATTCCTCAGCACTATAGTTTATTATACTTTTGATATCCTGAGCAACAAAAGCGGCCCAGGTCTTGCCATGTCGAAAATTCAACGTATCTTCGTGTTGCAAAAAGAAACAAAAAATCCAACGATAGACAGGGCAAAGTTACAAATAAAATCTGAGAAACCACTTCTTTTGAAGGATTTTTTTTCGGGGTCGTGGAGCAATTTTGACTCCACATGGCCTTTCTGTAATCGGCTCAAGACTCGGTGTAAGGTGTTGATTGTTCGGTTATGATGATGTCACTATTCAAGTTTCACTAACTTCACTTAACTTCCCCACATGCGAAAGTTTAATTATTTACTGAACTTTCGCATGTGGGGAAGTTATAAAAGTTAAGGGAAGTTATCACTCCTTTCAGTCGTTCGGGAAGTTAAGAGACAATAGTCTTCTTTCATAAAACGTAGGACATTTGTCCCTTCACTTCCCTCTAACTTCTTTAAATTCACTTAAATTTCCACTTGCGAAACTTGAGTTTTTTAATTCAACTTTTCCGATATGGGCACTCCTTCCACCCCAAGCTTATTACCCTACAAAGATACTGTTTTAATCTCAAAGAAAAAAGAGTTAAGAAAAATTAATTGC
>ENA-OPAC01000785-OPAC01000785.1-human-gut-metagenome-genome-assembly--contig:-NODE-785-length-17016-cov-2.277047_pt1 | contig 17016 bp, 16 predicted proteins | sample MGYA00241052_ERZ501420 | MGnify/ENA primary metagenome ERZ501420 (study PRJEB25962, sample SAMEA2042513) | human gut metagenome | biome: human gut; feature: human-associated habitat; material: faeces... | reverse complement strand
TAAGTTTATAGCTAAACCACAATTTCGTTATAGCTTAACCACAGGATTATTTATAATCCCGGCATTTTCTCCATTCTCTTCCCCATACCACTGAATCGTCTCCGCCATCCCCACATCAAATGCTGTCTCCGGGCTCCATCCCAACTCATTATGAATCTTGGAAACATCCAGGGAATAGCGCACATCATGCCCTTTCCTATCTTCCACAAATTAGATTAAATGCTTCTGCTTATTATTAGCACATCATTATTTTATCAAATTTAAGAGTTAATATAATAAACTATCCTTCCATATTATCTTCAGCAATAAATTCGGCCACCGACTCATGCAGTATCTTCTTATATGCTTCAACGCCAGGCTGATCAAAGGGATTAATGCCTGCCATTGCGCCTTCATAAACTGCAGCCAACATAAAGAAATACAGTAATCCACCAATATAATAGGGCGTTATCTCCGGAATGGAAATTTCACAGCTCATTCGATTTTCTGAGGCCAAAGCTCTAGCATTGGAGTTAAGTGCTGCATTCAGGATTCGTCCTAAAGCGACCTGTCCCTTTCTCCCTTGTTCTTCGCAGTTAGCGGTTATCTCATGTTTTCTCTTTTTAACAGATATGAACTGGATTAACTTATTGTTCTTACCTTCTTGGTGCTCCTGAGTCATAGAGTGCATATCCGTTGTTCCAAGACAAGAGGCCAGAGTTCTTCCATAACGAATAACATTCCCAGAAAGATCATATTTTTTCCCTAAAGACTCTGCCATAAGCTGTGCATACCACCACCCAAGAGATCGTAGGGATTCTCCATATGGCATAATAACTTCGTTTACAATTCCATGCTGCGTCGTAGCCAAGTATTTCATAGCGGCAAGCGCCAAGGCGGGATTTGTATCTATATCTCCAGACTGACAATAGGCTTCTACATCGGCAGCTCCTTTAAGTAAGCCTTTTACGTCAATCCCACAAAGAGCTCCAAAACGATTCCGACTTGTGACAAAACGCTAAAGCGCCCGCCAATTCCTTCTGGAACCGAAAAATGAGTCCACTCATTTCTTCTAGATAGCTCTAAAAGCTTACCTCCTTTGGGATCTGTGATGGTTACAACTTCAATCTCACAAAAGTTTTTTAGTTCTCGTAAGAATACGTCTATTGCAGTTGCAGGTTCAATCGTCATCCCTGATTTTGAAATAGCAAGGATCATTACATGGTAACGATCTACTGTTTTTGAGGCAGATTTTTTTATGTAAGAAATTAGTTCTGCAAGCGCATCAGGATCAAGGTTATTTCCTGAAAAAAAGACTTGCGGATATCCATGCCGCAAGTCTTTATCAAGATTCCAATAAGGTCCACAGAACAAGTCAAAGAGAACCTTATTGCCTAGGTAAGACCCCCCAATTCCAACTGAGATAAGTATATCGACATGTTTTTTAGATTTAGCTATGAGTTCATATAATTGCTTAACTTCCTGCTTAGGCATTAGTGTATTCTCAGTAAGAAGATATGGTAAGCGAGAAAACTTTGCAAATTGTTTTTCAGTTAGTTTTCCATACTTTCTAATTGAATCCAATACATCAGAAGCTTTAATTATTTCAGGTGTAATCTCCTTCATGTGCTCCAATACCTTATCAAGATATGAGCAATTTATATTTGGAAGTTTTGAATTAGGAATAATCATGTCACACCTCTGCCTTAACATTTATTATAATAAAAAATAAGAGGGTACATTTCAAGCATACTGCGCCATTAATAGTAAGCTTAAAATCTCTCCCCCAAAAGGGAATACCAATTAAGTAGAAAGATTTCAATGACTAGTTTCATTTTATATGGAATATAATTACAACACAAAGCAATCTAAGAGATAGAGTTCAAAATAATGTCAGAAAGGATTGGTTGCTTCATTAAAGCTTCATTAAAGCTTGATGGAATAGAAGTTGGATAACTTTACCAAAACTTCGGGTTGAAAGCAAAAGACTCTCAAGCTTAAAAAGGTCCTCTTTTGTTATTTCACGTTAAAAGCAATAATTATATTATTTCTCCCTAGAGAGAATTTTATACGCTACATCAATTGCCCTTTCTAATGCTTGATCCATATTATAATACTTATAGTCAGCTAATCGACCACAATAATAAAAATTTTTCAATGCATTAGCTCTTGATTTATATATCTCTGCTCTGTTCAAACTCTCTTCTGTAAGTAAAGGATAGTATGGCTCTTGTTTTTTTGTAGGATCGTACATAATCGCATATTCCATAGCATAAGAAGTTCCTCTACCATGCTGTATTGGTAGTTTATTATATTCTGTTACTCTAGTATATTTTTCTAATGGATAAGCAACAACAGGATATGGCTGAAAACTATCTTTATTTTCATAATGCCACTCAAATTTCAAAGAGCGATATGGTAACCGTCCTGAATCAAGCCCAAATAACTCATCTAATGCTCCTGTAAAGATTACAATAAGGTCCTCTTCTACCTTACCATTGACCAGGATTTGCTTATCCTCATTATCCACCTTTAAATAATCTAACGCGTCTATTTGGAGATTAATATTTATATTAGGATGATTTAAAATATTTTTAAAGAAATCGTTATATGAAATAGCCGGCATTACTTGAAATTCATCATCAAAATATCCTTCATCATATGAAAAACGTATTGGAACCCTTTTTAATATACTTGGATCTACTTCATCTGGAGAGATTCCCCACTGCTTTGCAGTATAGATACTATAATCATTTTTAAAGAGAAATTCTCCATATTCGCGAATTATATCATCTGAAGAATCTAGAACATCAACTACTGTAGCATTCGACCGTCCTTTGAAATATTCAATCAGACGTCTTTTTAATTTAAAGGCTAATTCCATTGAATAGAATTGATCTATGGTTTTAAAATTAAAAGGTGTTGGAGTAAATTGTCCTTGAATAACGGCACCGCACTTTAGATAATATGGTGTCCAATCTGCAAACCGTTGCATAAATTGATATAATACTTTATTTTTTGTATGGAACGTATGTGGTCCGTATTTATGAACTAAAATGCCGTGCTCATCCACATAATCATGCATATTGCCGCCAATATGATTTCTACGGTCCCATATGATAACTTGATTTCCATGTTCAGCTAAAACGCGTGCTATGACGCCCCCGGAAAGTCCTGCACCCACCACTAAAAAGTTCATTTAAAACGCTCCATATTCTTTAACAAACTCCTCAAAAGTCGGCAGATTCTTATCTTTATCCGCTAAAATGAGATTTTCCATGCCACCAATTTTTTCCAGGGGCCATTTCACATTAATCGTCGGATCGTTCCACTTGATACCGCCATCATATTCACCATAGAATTTTTCAGAACACTTGTAAGATACAATGGAAGGTTCCAAAACAAGATATCCGTGTGCACATCCTGCCGGCACAAGAATTTCATTGTGTTTTTCGCCGATTAAATCAAAGCCCAGCCATTTTTTAAACATTGGACTGTTCTTTCTTAAATCTACTACTACGTCATAGACATGCCCGTATATACATCTTACCAATTTTGGTTGCTGTTTCACACGCTGGAAATGCAGTGCTCTAATCACACCTTTATAACTTGTCGTATAAAAAACTTCCGCCAGGTTGTAATCAATGCCATTCTGTTCAAATATCTCTTTCGAGTAGTCTTTTGTAAAACAACCTCTAACATCATCTGCGTTAAAAGGAGTTACCTCAATTAAATCTGGAATTTCTGTTTTATTGAACTCAAATTTCTGAATCATATTAATCCTCCTGCTTTTTCCACCATTCCATCGTCCGTTGACAACCTTCACCGAAAGAAACTTCTGCTTTAAACCCAGTATCATTTTCTGTTTGGGAGCAATCGAAAGCATCAAGGGACAGGTTAATTCCCGTGAAAGGAACATTACCAAATTTAAATTCCAAATCCGGAGCAATTGCGGATTTCATTTCCAGCAAAAAATCTTTCAAAGGTTTAGCCTGGGAACTACCAATAAGGTACTCATGAAACGTTTTTCCTTTTTCCCCAATCATCCGAAACGCCCGGGCAACATCATCAATATAAACAAAATCGTAATTTTGCGTTCCTGCTGTAAACTCAGGTGCAATTCCCTTGATACATTTTCTAATTGTTGTATTTACCAATCGAGGACTTTTTTCACCGGGTCCATATGCGTTCGTAATTTCCGGCCAAATCAATTCAATTCCAAGTTTTGCAGCCATGGACATACACATTATATGAGCAATTACCTTGCCACCACCATAAATATAGCCCATTCCAGGTTTATTCCCTTGCGTATAAGCTGCTGCCATAGTCTCGTGTTCCATAATACTACCGGCAACAATAAAGCGCTCACAACCTAATTCATGTGCCATTTTCATACAGTCAATAGTATATTGGGCATTTTGTAATTGGAGCTTGGTATCTGCTCTTCCCGGTCCAGCGCTGCCAGTCCATGCCAGATGATAATATGCAGTAAAATTTACTGAAGTTAGTAATGCTTTTACTGCTTCCATATCATTTAAATCGAATGGAACAAAATGAACATTTGCCAACTTAGGTATATTGTCATGATGATCTTTTCTCGCCAGTGCATAAACATCATAACCATGGTTTGCCAATTCTTTTACAAGAGCCGATCCAATAAATCCATTCGCTCCTGTCACAATAACATTCTTCATTCGAGGCCTCCTAAATATTCCTTAATCTGACGGTCCATTTCAGCGGGAATATTCCCATGCTTTAGCCACACTTTAGTCCAAGCAACCGTATTTGCTATGGCTTCATCAATATGCCAGCAAGGAGTCCAACCGAACTTTGCCTTGATTTTAGAACAATCAAGTTTTAAGAAATTAGCCTCATGAGGAGGATTTTTATCCGCCTGATTTACCCAAGAAAGGTTATTTTTCCATTTTTTACAGAACAAATCAACCAAATCACCAGTAGTCACACAATCACACTCGTCCGGGCCAACATTATACCAACCAGCATAATTATGATCATTGTATTGTTTCATGGCTATCATCAGATATGCAAATAACGGTTCCAATACATGTTGGTAGGGACGAGTTGAATATGGGTTCCTTACTGCAATAGTCGTACCATTCTCAATTGCCCTAACACAATCTGGAATGATACGGTCATTTGCAAAATCGCCACCGCCAATAACATTACCAGCTCTTGCAGTGGAAATAGCTACTGTCCCATCTGAGAAAAAGCTGTTTTTATAACTATGTGTAACAAGTTCTGAACAGGATTTAGAGTTTGAGTATGGATCAAAACCATCTAGGGGTTCATTTTCACGATATCCCCACTCCCATTCATTATTGTAATACACCTTATCGGTAGTAACATTTAAGAATGATTTTACACATTGACTCAGTCGTATGCATTCTAATATATTCACTGTTCCCATAACATTAGTTTCATATGTATAGGCTGGATGAATATAACTTTCACGGACAATAGGCTGTGCTGCCAAATGAAGCACAATCTCAGGCTGTGATTCATCAAATGCTTTTTTTAAAAATTTGAAATCTCTTATGTCTCCAATGACACTATGCATAGAAAGTTCAATATCAGCAAGGTTAAATAAATTAGGGTTAGTTGGCGGTTCTAAGCTATATCCTGTAACATCAGCACCCAAGCCAAGAAGGATTCTACATAACCAGCTCCCTTTAAATCCAGTGTGCCCTGTGATGAAGACCCTTTTCCCTTTATAAAACGAATAATCTCTCATTGCTTCCCCCACACTTTCCACGGGGCATTTCCAGATGCCCAAAGCTCTTCTAATTTTTGTCTATCTCTCATAGTATCCATACACTGCCAGAAGCCATTATGTTTAAATGCAACTAACTGTCCTTCTTTAGCAATAGTTTCAAGGGGTTCACGTTCAAAAGTTGTACTGTCCCCTTCAATATGGTCAAAAATCTTTGGTTCCAGGACCATATAGCCACCATTAATATACCCCACGTCATTTTTACTTTTTTCCCGGAATGATTTAATGTCATCACCAACAATATCCAAGATGCCAAAACGGCCTTCTGGCTTTACAGCTGTCATGGTACAGATTTTTCCATGTTTTTTATGGAAACCCACTAACTGATCAATAGGAACATCACTGACACCATCACCATAAGTAAGCATAAAAGTTTCATTTCCAATATAAGGCTGAATACGTTTAATGCGTCCGCCCGTTAAAGTATTCAATCCAGTGTCTACAACAGTAACCTTCCAAGGTTCCGCATGCTGATGATGTATAGTGATCTTGTTATCATGAGTAAAATCAAACGTAATATCAGCTGTATGAAGAAAATAATCGGAGAAGTATTTTTTTATTACATGCTGCTTATAGCCAGCACAAATTATAAATTCATTGAACCCAAAGTGAGAGTACTCCTTCATAATATGCCATAATATTGGCATTCCACCAATTTCAATCATAGGTTTAGGTTTAAATTGTGATTCTTCACTAATACGAGTACCAAATCCACCAGCCAATAATACAACCTTCATAAATAACACTCCTTTTCAATTCACCGTTTAACAAGTGAAAAATATATATGTTTTACAAAATTTCTACGCTTAGAACCCTTGGGAAGTATCTTATATCCAACATCTTCAAAGCGGAATTTTGCAAAAAACAAAAACTTCTCTAGCAGTAATTGAAGCTTACTGTCTGGAAGAACCGTTTGTTCAAAATAAACCAATTGTTCTTCTTTAATTCTATATTTGCCCTGGTTTTGCAGATAATGGATAAAAATGCCATACATGATTTCACCCATATAGCCAATTGTTCGTTCATACTGATTTGCATAACCGTTTACTTTTAACTGCTGCTCCAAGTCAAACATAACAGAAAACTGAAATTCGCACATCTGAAAAAAAAGCTTTCTCTTCATTATAAAGCAATTATAACCACGATGCCACTTTCCAGCCAAATACTCTTTTGCGGCCTCACTATACTTCGGGCATCTCCGTTTAATTGTTTCAAGTAATAGGTTCAGAACCCGGCCATCAAAAAACAACCCAGCATGAGCTAACCAATGATCATAAACGGAATGTTGATATCCATGTGGCGTAGGAATTCTATCCACATAAGCCGCTTTATTAACCACAACATCATTTTCCTCGATTATTTGATGCATCCGTTTCTCATTAAGCAGATCATATTTTTTGATTGAATGACTATCCAATAAGCCCTCCATTATTTGTTCCTGATTATTAGCCTTAAAATGTTTTTCACTAAAAGTCAGATATCGCCGATAATGACATAACCCATAGTAATCACAGCTCTGATTTTTCCAAGCCCAGTACTGTACAGTAAACTCGCAAAAAGAATTCCTTTTCTCAGAAATATTATCTCCCGTGTTATCACCTGTAAAATCGTTTTTATTCTTCGAACTAGCATAAACCGCTCCACAGGTAACTGGAAAATATAATGAATTCTCAACCACTGTAGACGGAGTATCCAAGCGACGTGATACACAAATCACTACCTTAGTATCATTTCGTTTTTCCTTTTGGATTTCCTGAATTTGTTTCTCCATAGGCTAGCAATCAATCCTTCAATTCAAAATAGTTGATGAATCCCAAACATTTATTAATTTAATCCAATAAAATCATATGATAAATTTTTTTCAAAAAATTCCACTGCGTTGAATTACGTGGAATTATTCTTTTTATCACTTCACGACGTTTTGAACCTTTAGGCAAATATTTATCGGCAACTTTCCTGGCAAAAGACTTTCGAGCTGGTATAGGATATAGTTTGCTGGTTTCCTTAATCATAAGATAATGATAGAAAGGGGTCTCCTCTGCAATTCTAAAAAACATTTCCCAGATTTGAGACTCCAATAGAGGAATCACATTGCCAGAAAATTTTAAACTAATTATATTAGGTTGCTTTACCATTCGGAATTCATTTTTTAATTCAGCCGGTACATTGTCCCTCAACATAATGTTAAAAAAGTTATCTTGGAAGCCATAATAATTCCAAGCAAAATCTATTTTCAATATATCTTTTTCATAAAAATGATTAAAATATTCGTCAGAAGAAAGCTTCTCTTCTACTAGATACTGTATAATATTATTTTTTTTATACCTGTCGCGTAAATATTTTAAATCCATAACTAAAACGCCGGTATCAGAAAAATGATAAGGATTATTCAAAAACTTAAATTTTTCTCTATTAAATATATTTCGATTCCCAATCCTCTGGCCAATATAATAAAGATCCGAAGTCGCTGCAATTCCTCTTCCCTTTAGATTATATTCCCATAACTTCAATATATCTTGCTTTACTATCAAATCCGGGCGCAAATAAATGACTCTCGAAAAGTGATTTAAAATCCAAGGAAGCATGGACAAATAGTATTCTGATTTACGCGAAACTTTGGTAATCTCCCTATACTCCAATTTACCAATAGAATCTTTGGGATTGAAAACGCGTAAAGAAACGTTATGCAGAGAAGTCACCTGTTTTTGTAATCTTCCGAGCAGCTCTTTTTCTACTGACATTTCCTCAGAACCTGAATCTTTACTTTCCATCAGTAAAATGAAATCTATTCTATACTCCCCTATTCGATTATCAATAATTGACTGTATAGCGACGCCAATATTGGCAAGTTTAATGATAGGCGCATTAAATACAATAGTCACCGAATCATTTAAAGGTTGTAATTCTTCATGTGAAGCCGTATTAAGAAAGGCGATAAGTTGGGTTTCTCTAATATTATATTTCTTTAATTTTCTAGCATTGTAAATCCAAATTGAAAATAACCATTCGCCCATATATCCAAGTAATCGATTATTTTGCTCACTAAAATATTGATCAGTATAAACCTGTTTTTCTGCTTCAAACAGAACACCGAACAAAAATGAGCACAAATCATCAATAACTGCTCTTTTACCAACACAGCAGTTAAATCCCATAAACTCTGTACCCTTCATGTATTCTACTGCGTTGCTATACATTTCAGGAAATAGTTTTTTTATGCAACGCAGTAAGACATCAAAATTATCTTTCGATATATACTCAGGACACAGTTTAAGCCAAAACTCTTGTATGTTTTTTATTGAATGAGGAACCCCAGCATCTTTATAAATATTGTAAGATTCCGAACAAATGAAATCATATTGTATGATTTCATTTCGCATCTTCTCCACATCTAATAACCCTGCCTTATTAAGATTCACCTTCGCCATATTATCTAAATATCCCAGCTTGAGCCCATGACCGGGAATCGTAGCAATTCTTTCATCAGTAAAAGAAAGAAATCGCCTGTAATGAGCAAGACCAATATAATCTGCTTTAGAATTTTTCCATGCCCAATATAAAACTGTAAGTTCACAGAACGAAAGCCTTCTTTCCGATATATTGTCCCCTGTATTATCTCCAAGCATATTTACATCAGAACGTTTGTCAAATACAGCACCACATCTTATCGGAACAAAAAGTGGATTATCTATCAATTCCGCTTTTTGGTCAATACGTTCAGACACATAAATTTTAATATCCGAGTTACCTTTTACAGCATCGCTCATGAAATCGCTCCTCCGAATTCCCAAAGAATAATCTCAATGTTTGCTCTTCTTCAAACAATAAGTTTATAATAAAATTTTTAAACTGTCATGAACCTTTTAGCATCGTCTTTTCAACGCTTTACAATACATAGAACCTTTAGAAAATAATTTATCGGCTATTGAGCGTGTGAGGGATGACTGCCCTCTCGCAAAAATACTATAGTTGCATTTTCTTATCACAATCAAGCAATCCCCCTCATAATACTAACCATTTTCTCATACTCCAGCTTAATATTAGCGTTAATAGTCTTGGATCGATCCAAAATTTCGACTCGTTTCCCCAATTCATAACATATGAATGTTGATAATCAAATTCATAATTATACACTGCCCTTACAAAAGCACAATTTAAGCAAATTAATAAAATCATTTATTGTCAAATAATAATTTCAGGTAATATCTGAACATTTAATTTTGCCTTTACAGAGAATATTTAAAAATCATACTCTTAAATTTTAAAATGATGACTCACTGCAAATTCAAGAATATATCTGACTGCAAATTATCTAATATCTAAGAAGTTTAATAGAATCAGCCATCATATAGTCTATATTGACAGAGTCAAAAAATTATCGATTTTTAATCTCTTTAGCGTGCTTCATCGATTCTAAATTCATAAGAATACAGATTTATTAATTTTTATGTATTTTCTTTTAAATCTTTAATCACCCTTTGACCATCCAGCAGCTCGAAGTAATAAAAAAATAATTACAATTTTTTATTTTTCACGAAAAAGTCCCTACTCATAATCTATTACACTTATTAACTTTCATATTCTTTGCAAACCACTCCAGTATTACCAATATCTTTAATTCCCCCATGTTCTAGCCACACTACATTAGTACATAACTTTTTAATAAGCCCAATATCATGAGAGACAAGGACTACTGTGACTCCCTGATCAATCATACTTTGAATTCTTTTCTCGCATTTTTCCTGAAATCTATAGTCACCGACCGACAAAACTTCATCAACAATCAGAATGTCTGGCTGCACCATAGTAGCAATAGAAAATCCTAATCGAGCATACATGCCGCTGGAGAAATTCTTGACTGGAACATCAATAAAATTTCTTAATTCTGCGAAATCAACGATTTCATCAAACTTAGAATCCATAAATTTTTCATTGTGTCCCAATATAGCGCCATTGAGATATATATTTTCCCTGGCCGTTAGTTCCGGATCAAATCCCGCTCCTACCTCAATAAGAGGAGCTATGCTACCTTTAACCTCTACAAAGCCTTCCGTAGGCTTTATAACCCCAGCTATAATTTTTAATAATGTTGACTTACCTGCACCATTTAAACCAACTAGACCAACAATTTCCCCTTGATGAATATCGAAGCTTACATGAGAGAGCGCAGTGAAATCATTGTAGAAAAGTTTCCCCTTTACCAGTTTTAATACATACTCCTTAATAGAATCAACACGCTCTACCATAAGATTAAAGTGCATTGAAACATCTTTAATGCTAATGATTACATTATTCATTACCTATTCCTCACACATAAAAAATAAAATGATTTTCATGTTTCATAAATGACCAACTGCCAATAATCATTGAAAAAGCTGCAAAACAGAAGCAGGTAATTAACAATGACGAGTCAGGCATCATACCGCTGTACAAAGAAGCTCTAAAAGCCTTACAGAAATAATAAAGAGGATTAAATCCTAATAGCCAGCTATATTCTGGGGGAACTATATTTTCAGGATAAAAAATAGGTGTAGTATAACTTGCTAGACTGATAAAAACTCCATAAAGATGAATTATATCCCTAAAGTAAACAGCCAGTGTAGCTAGCAGCAGTCCAAACCCAAGGCAAAAGAAAAAGAGTAAAACCAGTGGCACTGCAAACGTCAGCGTTCCAAATGAAATGTTCGTACCAGTAACCAGGATAATAACTATAAGTGCAGGTAATGTAAAAAGCAAATTTATACAGCTTGATAAAACCCGTGACAAAGGGAAAAGGTATTTAGGAATATAGATTTTTTTTAACAATGATCCATTTTCCAAAATTGATGCCATTGAGAAAGATGTACTTTCTGAAAAAAACGTAAACATTATCTGACCTATCAAAAGATAAAGTGGATAGTTTTTGATTGAAAACCTGAAAATGGTTGAAAAGACCATAGCAGTAACAGCCATCATAAGAAGCGGATTCAGTACACTCCAAAGTACGCCAAGTACTGATCTCCTATATTTTTTCTTAATATCTCTAACAACCAATTCATATAAAAGATATCTATATTTATAAAGCTCTTTAAAATTCATATTTTTGAGTGAGTTAAATTCTGAAAGTTATGATGTAACCCAATTAACTCATTTCTCCTTTCACAATACTTTCATTCTTATAAATGTCATATGCAAACAAATAGTTTAATTAGGAGTCGAATAGCTAAAAATATTTAACAAAAAAACTTTAAGGTCAACCCATCTCCCAAACACTTTCCTTTTTAAAAACTCTCCACCTTTTTTGATCCAGTTCTGCTTTTCCATAAAGGAAACATTCTGCTCATGATAAGCAATGTGGTTCTTTTCCAGCCATACATCAAGCAACAGTTCACCGACAAATCCATAGATACGGGACTCATAAGGATCCCAGCCCGTAATATCGACTCTTTTTTCAAGTTCAAAAAGAACGTCAAACATCCAGGTCATATAGTCGTTAAAAAGATCCCGTCTCATGACAAACATATTGAACATGTGCGCCCAGGTTCGCTTCAGTACAACATGAAACGCAGGTAAGTAATCAGGGTACCTTTCGCGGATAATCATTTCGGCCATATCAAGTCCCTGCGAGTGATGGGCATGATTATAATGGGATTGATTACTCTCAATGTAGTACTTTCTCTTATCGGCAACGATAACCGGATATTCAGCAAGGAGTCGCTTCCATTCATCCCCAGTTAGAATCAGCCTTTTCTTTTCTTCCAACCCGTGTACTTCCTTGCGGGTAAAATATCTTCTATAGTGAACCAACCCAATGTAATCAGCCTTTAAATTTTTCCATGCCCAATATAAGGCTGTCAGTTCGCAATAACAAGAGTTTTTATTAGAAATATTGTCCCCTGTACTATCTTTTACAAAGCCTAGATCCTTCTTTCCTTTCGCTCCTACCTGAATTGGTAAATACACCAAATCACAAGGCATCCAGTACTCCTTATGCGTAGCAACAAGAATTTTGACGTCCATCTCTGTCATATCTTTCATAACATAAAAAAATGTAACACACATCCTAAAATTTCTCACATTAGTCAAAAACTATAAAGCTTTTCCACAAACTCCAGCGCACTTCCCACAACATCATCCATGTCGTAGTATTTGTACTCCGCCAACCGGCCGCCAAAGATCACGTTATCTTTCTTTGCCGCCAGTTCGGCATACTTGGCATACAACGCCTGGTTTTTGGCGTTGTTGACAGGATAATACGCTTCCTGGCCCGGCTGCCAATCTGTAGGATATTCTTTCGTCACATAGGTTACGGGCTGGGTGCCAAATTCGAAGTGTTTGTGTTCGATGATGCGTGTCCACGGCGTTTCGTGGTCCGTATAGTTCATGACGGCTACACCCTGATGATTTTCTTCTTCGAGGCGCTCCGTTTCAAAACGCAGGCCGCGGTATTCCAAGGGGCCCAATTTGTAACCAAAGTATTCGTCGATGGGGCCGGTATAGACGATCTTTTTCGCGATATCTTTGTATTCGTCGCGGTGCTTCAGATAATCCACACCGGTACGGACTTCGATACCAGCAAGAAGGCCTTTGATAAGCTTATTGTAGCCACCCACGGGAATGCCCTGGTAGCGATCATTGAAGTAGTTGTTATCAAAAGTATAGCGCACGGGGAGGCGTTTAATGATGAATGCTGGCAGCTCCGTGCAGCTTCTCCCCCATTGCTTTTCCGTATAGCCTTTGATGAGTTTCGTATAAATGTCCGTTCCGATAAGGGAGATGGCCTGTTCTTCGAGATTTTTTGGATCCGTGATGCCTGCTTCAGCACGCTGCTGGGCAATCTTTTCGGCCGCTTCCTTAGGTGTCACAACGCCCCACATCTTCGTAAAGGTATTCATATTAAAAGGCAAATTGTAGAGATCACCTTTATAGTTTGCAACGGGAGAATTGACGTAGTTGTTGAATTCGACAAACTGATTGACATAGTCCCAGACTTTTTTGTTCGACGTGTGGAAAATATGGGCGCCATAGGTATGGATGTTAATGCCATCCTTGTTCTCACAGTAAATATTGCCGCCAACATGGGGACGGCGTTCGAGGACAAGGCAGGATTTTCCTTTTTTATGCATTTCATGAGCAAAGACGCTGCCAAAAAGGCCGGAACCAACAATCAGATAGTCATACATGAAAAGTCTCCTTCAAATTATATTCGCAGGAAATCTATAGTTCTAAAGGGTTTCCCCTATGCATATTCAATAAAAAGTGATGCCGGGAACCCGCATCGAACCGGTACAACCCATTCTTTTACGTATCTGGCACCATGACAAAATCATTCTTATAGGGATTAAAGAGTAACGTATCTGCAACTTGTTAAGTTGATATCATATTAGGATATTATATCATAAAAAGTCCCTATATTGGGGACGCTGAGGGGCATTTATTCATTTTCCCATCATCATATTTTCTGATAGATAGAGACAAGTTATATAAGATAGGGTCAATTGCAGAAACTCAAAGAGCTATGAAGCAGCATGCTTCATAGCTCTTATGTTCATTATTCCATTTTAGCGACAAAGTCCTTGAGATAAGCGGCAAAGTCATCTTTCACGTCTTTGCGGCGCAGGCCATAGTCGACAACGGCTTTGAGGTAGCCCATCTTATCACCGACGTTATAGAAGTGGCCTTTCATATTGTAGGCATACATAGGCTCGTTGTAGCTCATGGCGCGCAAGGCATCGGTCAGCTGGATCTGTCCGTTAAGGCCGTCTGGCGTAAGTTCCAGGTACTCAAAGACGTCAGGCGTAATGATGTAGCGCCCAAAGACGGCCTGATGGCTGGGGGCATTTTCAGCATTCGGTTTTTCCGTGATGTCATGGACGCGGACGAGGTCCGGATGGGTTTCATCCGTTTCGCCTGAAATGATGCCGTATTTAGAGACATCCCCCGCCCCAACCTTGCAGCAGCCAAGGATGGTCGATTGGGTAGTTTCAAACTGGTGCAGGAGCTGGGAAAGGCCCGTTTCTTCGTCGTTTAGGATGATATCGTCAGGAAGGGCGACGATGAAGGGCTCTCCGTCGATGAAGTCCTTGGCGCACAAAATAGCGTCACCGAGGCCGCGCTGCTGCTTTTGGCGGATGTAGTGAAAATTCACTTTAGAGATGTCGCGGATTTCTTCCAAAAGGGCGGTCTTACCGGACTGGAAGAGCTGGTCCTCCAGTTCTGGGGAGAAATCAAAGTGGTCCTCGACGGCGCGTTTGGCGTGCCCGCTGATGAGGAGGATTTCCTCGATGCCGCTTTTAGTGATTTCTTCAATGACAAACTGGATGGCGGGAATATCGACAATGGGCAGCATGGCCTTGGGCATCGTCTTTGTTTCAGGAAGAAAGGACGTACCAAAGCCTGCGACGGGGACTACGGCTTTACGAACGATGGATGATGGCATGATGAGGTTCCTTTCGAGGTTATGATGGAGATATTATAACATGAGGGGAGCTTCTTGTCATAGAATTGGCTCCCCCCATGTTAATACTCGGAGCAAAAATCGCTCCGATTCGATGCAGTTACGTGTCATCATTGGTTTTAAAAAGATATATCTGATGCCAATGATGGCATGCCCCGTCGTAAGAAGGTACGTACCACAATCTCATTGCTAAGACGCCCGAAATATGCCTTCGTCGATCCCTTTTGAGTCAGCCCAAAAATCGGGCTGATTTGATGAAGTGTGTGAGGCCACTTTTTAAAAAGGTTTTGTGGAAACAATGGCCTCATGGCCTATCGTACAATGGACCGTCCCACGTTTGGGGGTAGCTTACGCCTGGGCGCTTCTCCCCTTTCTTTATACTCGGAGCAAAAATCGCTCCGATTCTCTGCACGAGGTGCCTTCATTGCCTTTTCAAGATTTATGAGGTGGCAATGAAGGCATGGCGCATCGTAAAATGTTGCGATACACAATTTCATGTTAAAGACGCCCGAAAAAATGCCTTCGGCGGGCGAGCCACTTCTTGGAATTTTTTCGGATGATGTAGGAAACCTTTTTCGCCTACAGTCCATATCGGTCCATCTGCGTTGTTAAACGCGGAACAAGTAACTGCTAAATTTGTAATGGACGTCTGCCATATTTACTCAAATAAAGATCCGGGACTTTAGCAGCCGCCCGGTCCTATAAAAGGCGGCTGCAGAAGTAAAGGAACCGTTTTCGTGTAAGAAGGTGTTGCAAACATTTTTTCTTAGTAGGATTGTAAATCGCATGATAGCATGCCCTTTCGGTGGTGGATGAGGAGCGCAGCGACGTTTCTTTATGAGCGCTAGCGAGGAACATCACACGATGGTCCAAAACAGCTGCAGATGGAGCAATTTTGCTCCATTGTCGGTTGCGGGACCGTGTTATCGTGTGATTTAATCCGTGCCCAGTCCCGCAGGGACACGGTTTTGGGTCGGCCTTGAATTGCCATGGAACGCCTGAAAGACTTTCTCCTTGATGGGGGAGACGAGAGGAACGATATATTGTTGGAGCGATTTTTGCTCCGAGTAATAATAAGAATATAATCCCTCTTCTGCACCAATTTTTACACCTTTTCCTCTTCATGACGCCCTTTCTTCCTTTCATTTCCCTTTCCTTCCTCTTGGTACTATACTGAATGTGTACCAACTTTACTACGGTACCAATCTATATTCGGAAAGCGGGTGTCTTTCATGACTGGTCAAGCGGCAGATGGGCGCAAGGCCGCGCTCACAAAGTTCATCGTATTCAGTCTATTTGGCGTTTTTATGTTCTTCTTCGATCTCCAGTGGATCAGTCCAGCAATGAAAAGTGTGCCTGTAGACTTCATCGTCATAAGTCTCCAGAAATACGCCATGCCCCTCGTACGCATCTTCATCCTGGGCGTCATGTATGTCGGGGCCATTCGGCCTTTTCTCACAAAGACCTGGAACAAGTCCTTTATGGACGTCTTTATGTCCATCGCAAAGATCTGCGGCGCCATCATCGGGACTATCCTTTACTTTGGCCTCATGAAGGACAACACCTGGCTGTGGCGCGGCGATATCGGCCCTTTCCTTTTCAATAAGCTTGCCATTCCTGTCGGCCTCGTCATCCCCATCGGGTCCTTCTTCCTTGCGTTTCTCGCAAGCTTTGGCCTCATGGAATTCATCGGTGTCCTCGTCGATGCCTTCATGCGCCCTGTCTTCCGGACGCCGGGCCGCTCCGCCATTGACGCCGTGGCCTCCTTTGTCGGGAGCTATTCCATCGCCCTTATCATCACAAACGGTGT
>ENA-OPAC01000783-OPAC01000783.1-human-gut-metagenome-genome-assembly--contig:-NODE-783-length-17020-cov-5.731329_pt1 | contig 17020 bp, 10 predicted proteins | sample MGYA00241052_ERZ501420 | MGnify/ENA primary metagenome ERZ501420 (study PRJEB25962, sample SAMEA2042513) | human gut metagenome | biome: human gut; feature: human-associated habitat; material: faeces... | reverse complement strand
TATACCCCATAGTAAAAATACCTTCTCCTAAAAGGCAGCCGATCGCAGGCTGTCTTTTTTAATTTCTATGTTATAGCTACAAAGTAAGGGATTGTGTGCCCGGGATGGTGCTTTGGTGGGGGATTGATGCCCTTACTGGAGCGCATAGCGAAGTTGCTTAGAGTCTGTCAGAATTATGCTTAGAGGAGCAGAAATGCCCGGCCATGGACGGCGCATAAAAGCCGGTTTCGTCAAGCATAGAAAACCAAAAGGCATAATTCCTACAGATTCTTAATGGCGTAGCGTAGCGAACGAGAGAGTACTTGTGTGCCGCCGTGCCTGCAGTGTGCGGACCGTCCTTATATCAATAATAACTCATCATATCCATAATGAGGCATCAATCCTCCTCGATGATGTGCATCTCGAGAAAATCAAAGTCGATGTCCTCCACAAAATTATCCTTCGTAAAGCGTGTCTTTCCATGCCTCTTGAAATCACTTATGTTGCTGTCAAGCCAGATGGGCTTTCCCAGGTCAAAAGCAAGGCAGGCATCCTCAAGTGCCTTAAAGATCTTGTGTGTACGTGTGTCGTCACTGTCATTTTCTATTGTAATATCACGCATCAGGTGCGTGTCAGTATAAATCTTAAACCAAATACGCATATTATTCTCCCAAAAGTCTTCTCTGACGATTGCACTCATACATGAGCAAAGTGGCTGATATTGCGGCATTAAGCGACTCCACAGCCCCCTCCATAGGGATGCGGATATATGTGTCCGCCATGTCAGCTATCTCATCTGATAATCCATTGCCCTCATTTCCTATCATAAAGCCACAGGCTCCGGTGTAGTCCGGTCTGTCATAAGAGCACTTACCCTTTAAATGAGCTGCGTAGAGAGAAACTCCCTTTGACTTTGCATACTCTATAGTCTCCGGAAGGTCATCTGTAATGTAAAACGGCACACGGTAGAGTGAGCCCATGGTTGAGCGCACAGTCTTTGGATTAAAAATGTCCACTGTTGTACGATTCATTATAATGCCGCTTACACCTGCGCCCTCACCGGTACGGATCATAGTGCCTAAGTTTCCCGGATCCTGTATACTCTCAAGCACAAGAAGCTCTGTCTTGTCGCCCTTAAAAAGTTCATCTATCTCATAGTGCGGCATCTTTACTATAGCAAGCACACCCTGCGGAGTCTGCGTGTCAGACATGCTCTTAAACACCGAGTCACTCACTATTTCCGTTTTATCAAGGAAACGCTTCTTCTCTTCCTTAAACCTGTCATCATAAAAAAATGACTCAGACATATATACGGCACTTACCCAGTCATATGGCGCCTCAAAGCTCATCTTTGGACCCTCAACTACGAATACGCCCTGCTTTTTCCGCTCCTTTGCCTTGCTTAAAAGAGCCTGCACATTTTTTATGCTTTTGTTTGATGCACTTGTAATCATTTTCTTCTCTTTCTATATTGATGATATGAGTGTCAAAAAGTATTTTGCCCCTCATTTATGATTAACATTCGTCTTTCTCCGAATGCATAAATGCCCCTGCACCGGCACATGCACGCAATTACCTGCATTTGATGTGCCGGATACAAGGGCATTCATATTTATCGTAACTATATTAGATACTAAACCAGAGATTTAGAGATATCGTACATGTACTCGTCTACACTCTTCTTCATAGCAAGTGCCTCGTCGATATCGAAATCTACGAAATTGCCATCCTTGTGGGCAATAACTCTGTTTGACTTGCCCTCGCAGAGTAAATCAACTGCCATAGCGCCCATGATTGTAGCGTATACACGGTCCTTGCATGAAGGGCTTCCACCTCTTTGCATATGTCCAAGGATAGTTGCTCGAGTCTCGATGCCTGTAGCAGCCTCGATTTCCTTAGCCATCTCCTGTGAATGTCCTACGCCCTCAGCATTGATGATGATGTAATGCTGCTTGCCGAGCTCTCTTGCGTGAGCTACTCTCTCGATGAGTGCCTCAAGGTTGTTGTCATACTTCTCAGGAAGTAATACTTCCTCAGCGCCGTTTGCAAGACCACACCATAATGCAATGTATCCTGCTCCACGTCCCATAACCTCAATTATTGAGCATCTCTCGTGTGATGTAGATGTATCACGTACCTTGTCAATAGCCTCCATAGCTGTGTTGCAGGCTGTATCAAAACCGATTGTGTAATCTGTACATGCGATATCAAGGTCGATTGTGCCCGGAAGACCGATTGTATTGATGCCAAGTGCTGCAAGCTTCTGCGCACCCTGGAAAGATCCGTCACCACCGATAACTACGATAGCATCGATACCATGCTTCTTACAGATTTCAGCACCCTTCTGCTGTCCCTCTGCTGTAACGAACTCCTTACATCTGGCTGTCTGTAAGATTGTACCACCGCGTGAGATTGTGTCTGAAACGCTCTTTGAATCCATATCCACGATTTCTTCATTTAACAGACCTGCGTATCCTCTCTTGATTCCTTTAACCTTCTTGCCCTTTGAGAGAGCCTGACGAACAACGGCACGAATTGCTGCGTTCATTCCCGGTGCGTCACCACCACTTGTAAGTACACCTATTGTGTTAATCTCTTTTGCCATTGGTATAACCTCCATATGTTAAAAAATTATCATTTATTCTAATCCCAATCTATTGTACTTGTTTTAGCACATTTTTTCAATATTCTTTTCAACAATTTTCGCATTTTCTTTGTCTAAAAATTCCAAAAGCTGCTCCATGAGCTCATTATTTGCATTTACGGAATAATTTCTGCCAAGTTTTTTCATCTGCTTTGTATCTGCGATGTAAATTATGACCTCATCTCCTCCGTCAGATTCACGGATTGTCTCAAGAAGCCTGCTCTCATTTTTCTTATAGTCCTCCATCGTATCAAACCTGAGCCATAGCTGTTTCGGAAGCTCATCAAACGGTATGATTCTCTCGCAAATTATCTTGCCGTTCTGCTCATCCTCGACTGTCGCATGTCCGATAACAAATATTTTAGCATCGTCCTGTAAATATCTCTGGTAGCGCTCGTAATCTCTCGGAAAAATAATTACCTCAACAGTTCCTGTCAGGTCCTCTATCGTGATAAAAGCCATGGCCTGATTGTACTTAGTAAACTTAATCGTCTTTGTAGCTATCATGCCTCCGATTACCACGTGCGCATTGTCCTTTATCTTTACGGCACCGCTCTCCTCTTCAAGCACAAAATCTATCGCATTTGCTGTGATGTTTTTCTTTAGGGTAGCTGCATATTTTTCCAGAGGGTGTCCGCTTAAATAGATGCCAAGCACCTCTTTTTCATAGGCCAGGGCTTCCTCAGCGTCATATTCACCAACATTTGGATACTTAAGCTCAAATGACTGCCTATCCTCATCTGAGACCAGGTCAAACAGGCTCATCTGCCCTGCCATTGTTGACTTTTTGTCATGCTGCACCCTGTCCACAATCGATGCATACACCATTGCCATCTGCTTTCTCGTGCCGTCGAGTGAATCGCAGGCTCCCGCCTTTATCAGATTCTCAATCGCACGCTTGTTGATAAGCTCCTTCTGGCAGGTTCTCTCGATAAAATCAGAGAGTGTGCGGTATCTGCCACCACTTTCCCGCTCCTCGATTATCTGGTCTATGACCGGCCTGCCTAGAGATTTGATGGCGTACATGCCATATCTGACATGGTCACCCTCTGCAGTAAACTCGCCCTGTCCACAGTTGATATCCGGCGGAAGCACCTTAATACCCATATCACGACAGCTGTAAAGATACTGCGCCGCCTTGGCTGAATTGTCTATAACAGAAGTCATGAGTGCTGCCATAAATTCGACCGGATAGTAATTTTTGAGCCATGCAGTCTGAACACTGATTTTCGCATACGCGGCTGCATGTGATTTGTTGAACGCATACTTAGCAAAATCAACCATCGAATCGTATATGCTGTTGGCAGCCTTTTCATCTATGCCGTTTGCCACACAGCCCTTTATACCGCGCTCCTCGTCTCCGTACACAAAGCTCTGGCGCTCTGCGTCAATGACATACTGCTTCTTCTTACTCATGGCACGGCGGATGTTGTCCGCCTGACCCATTGTATAGCCTGCGAGCTTCTGCACTATCTGCATGACCTGTTCCTGGTATACTATACAGCCGTAGGTCGGCTCTAAAATACTCTCAAGCTCAGGTGTCACATAGCTTATCTCCTTTGGATTGTTCTTGCCCTTTATATAGTTGGGAATGAAATCCATAGGACCCGGACGGTAGAGCGAAATACCGGCCACGATGTCCTCAAAGCTCTGTGGACTGAGTTCCTTCATGAAGCTTTGCATACCGGCAGACTCTAGCTGGAATACCCCTTCCGTCTTTCCTGTTCCGATAAAGTCAAGTGTGCCCTTATCGTTGAAATCAATATGGTCGATATCCACATCAATGCCCCTTGATGCCTTGATATTCTTCACAGAATCCTTTAGCACCGTGAGTGTACGAAGCCCCAGAAAATCCATCTTTAAAAGGCCAAGCTCCTCGAGCTGTACCATGTTGTACTCTGCGGTAGGGCTTCCGTCGTTTGCCCTTCCAAGAGGCACATAATCGCTCGCCACACCCGGATAGATTACCACACCTGCTGCATGCACTGACGTGTGGTTTGGCAGTCCCTCAAGCCTTTTTGCCATATCTATCATTTCATGCACTCTCGCATCACTGTCGTAAATGCCCTTAAACTCCGGGTTCATCTGAAGAGCTTTGTCAATCGTGATATTAAGCTCCTGAGGCACCATCTTTGCAAGCCTGTCAGTCTCTGCATATGGGAAATCCAGCGCCTTTCCGACTGATTTTATGACTCCTCTTGCTGCCATCGTACCAAAGGTGACTATCTGTGTTACAGAATCGTGTCCGTACTTCTGCTGAACATACTCTATGGCGCGATATCTCTCCGCATACTCGAAATCCACATCGATATCAGGCATGGAAACTCGCTCAGGGTTAAGAAATCTTTCAAAAAGCAGATTGTATTTAACCGGATCAATATCCGTGATTCCGGTACAATAGCACACCCTGCTTCCCGCCGCCGATCCTCGTCCCGGGCCTACCCAGCAGTCGTGCGTGCGGCACCAGTTGATATAATCCCACACAATAAGGATATACTCTATAAAGCCCATGGTCTTTATGATACCAAGCTCATAGTCCATATCTGCATGTATCTTTTTAAGCTCATCAGCACTGTACTCGCCACAGCCTATGTATTTCTCCCTAAAGCCCTTCTCGCAAAGCTCTGTAAGGAAGGCTTCGGCACTATCATAGCCCTCTGGCACCTCATACTTTGGAATCTTGTAATTGCCAAACTCAAGCGTCACATTGCATCTGTCGGCAATTTTCTGTGTATTCTCAATAGCCTCTGTGGCATATGGGAAAAGCGCTCTCATCTGCTCTTCGCTCTTTACGAAAAACTGTCCGCCATCATAGCGCATCCTGTCCTCGTCAGACACCTTTTTCCCGGTCTGGATGCACAAAAGCACATCATGTGCCTCCGCATCGGACTCGTAGGTGTAGTGCACATCATTAGTACACACTAACCCTATTTCAAGCTCCTTGCTCATCCTAAGAAGCTGCTGATTCACAAGCTTCTGGTCATCAATGCCATGGTCCTGCAGCTCAAGGAAGAAGTTGTCTTTTCCAAAGCAGTCCTGATACTTCCTTGCAATCTCCTTCGCCTCGTCATAAAAGCCTCTGACGATGTATCTGGGGATTTCTCCTGCCAGACAGGCAGACAGGCATATAAGCCCCTCGTGATATCTCTCAAGCGTCTCAAAATCCACTCTCGGCCTGTAATAATAGCCCTCTGTGAACCCTATTGACACTATCTTCATGAGATTGGCATAGCCTGTATTATTTTCAGCAAGCAGAATCAGATGATAATACCTGTCATCACCGTGGCTTGTCTCCCTGTCAAAGCGCGAATTTGGTGCCACATATACCTCGCAGCCTATGACCGGATTGATATCATTTGCCTTTGCCGTCTTGTAAAACTCCACCACACCGTACATATTGCCATGGTCTGTGATTGCGGCAGAGTTCATGCCAAGCTCCTTGACGCGCTTTACATATTCTTTTATCTTGTTTGACCCATCGAGCAGACTGTACTCGGTATGGGTGTGAAGATGACAAAATGACATTTGGATTCCTCTTTCTTTATTTTTGTATCAGCTTCCCAGCTCTATGTGTATAAACACCGCAAGCGAATTGGGCTCCTGCATATATGTGATAGTGCCGCCTCTTGCTGTCGGAATCAGATATTTGTAGTCACCCTTCTCGAAAAGACTGTGACATGCAGTATCATAGGTTTCTCTGTCCGAAAACTTGAACGTGATATAGTTAGATGACGTTGTCATGCCCTGTAAGACTTTAAGGTCGTAGGATGTAAAATACAGCCCATTCCTGTAATAATAGTCATCCTCCACTGACGCTTCCTGCGGCAGCATATCCTCATTGTCCAATGTACGTGTAAGCTTTACCACATTAAGTGGCACTCCGAACCAGCTGTATGATATGCCCTTTCCCAGATAATCACCATCACCGTAGGTACAATCCACCGCACACCACGCACCGTCCAGATATACCATATTCCAGGCGTGGTTTGCATCAGATGTGGTGCCTGTCACAATAAGTGAGCTGATACCGGCCCGGTCACACAGATACTTAAACATCATCGCATAGCCCTGACAGACCGTCCTTCCAAGCACTGCTGAGTACATATCCTGGTTGTGAGGAGAATTTTCCTCATACTCGGCATGCTCTATCACATATTCATAGAAATGCACAGCCTTGTCATAATCCGATGCACCTTCATCGATACCTGCCATACAGGCTGACACATAGCCTGAAATCGTACTTATTGCGTTGTCGATATCAGACTCAGACATATTGTATACAGGCGAAAAAATGATGCTGTTTCTCACAGTATACTGACTCTTTTCTATGTAGAAAAACTGTGGATTGTCCAGCAGCACAAACTGCTGTATACGGCTTACGTTGTCAGTGTCTGTAGTATTTAACGAAATTCCATCCATGCGCTTTTGCATCATCGCATAAATCTGCCTGTAAATAAGCTTGTCATCATCTGACAGCTTCTCGTAGTAGTAGTGATATTCCCCTGTAAATACTGACTCATCGTACTCTGTCTGTTCGCCGTTTAAATAGTCTGTTGTGGTCTGCATTTGCCCCTTTACTGCCCTGTGTATAGCTGTAGGAAAATCAGCTATAGCACCTGTAAACCCTCCTGCCTTTAAGCATTTTGCAGCGAACATAAAGCAACAGGCAGCAAACACAAGTGCCGGTATGATTTTTAAAAGCTTTTTCATCTATTCCCCCATTTTAATCGTTGTCTGTCACTCTGTTAGGTGTGAACAGCAGCCATAGCAAGCCTGCATATCAGATACAGTACAAAAAGATGCACCGGGTAAAAGGCATAAAAGACATATTTTAGTGAAATGCCTCTTTTTCCATTGTAATAGCGAAGCGGTATAAGCATAAACAGTGCAAAAAACTCTATGGTACCTGAGAAAAGTCCAAGCAGTATGACTGCCACGGCAAATGCAACATCCCGGTTTGAAGAAAGCAGGTACATCATGACAATGCACCCTACACCCGCCGCACCATAATCACAGCAAAGCACAAACTCTGCAATAATCATCATAACAAGCACTACTGATACCATTACTATACACCTGATCAGTGTGACAAAAAACCACTTGACTGCAGAGGATGCCTTTTCTATTTTATCGACCGACTTAAGCCAATCAAGCACTGTGATGGCAAGCAGGCCTAAAAGTAATGTAAAAAACACATTGTTGCTCTTAAATTCGAGCACTGTATTGTTTATTGCAAGGTCAAACGGTATCTCAGAGATAAGCGCGAATATAAACATCCTCGCAGCATATTTTTCCCTGCTGTGTGTATATTTGAAGCCCTCCACAAGCAGGAAGCAGAAAACAGGAAAGGCCATGCGCCCTATAGAACGCATGACCCAGTAGATATCAATAAGCGTTTGTCCACCTATCCCGTTATTTATCATCTGAAGAATAACCGTTGCCGCAGTATGGTCTATGAGCATGGTAAAAATGGCTATAAGCTTAAGCGTGCTTCCACTGATACCAGACTTTGCGATAACTTTTTCCAAAATCCTATACTCCTGCCATATTTACGGTAATTCTGTCAAGATGCCAGATATCGTCCACATATTCCTGGATTGTTCTGTCTGAAGAGAACTTTCCTACATGTGCGATATTGAGCAGTGCACTCTTTCTCCATGCGCTCTTGTTCTTGTAATAATCATTAATCTTCTGCTGTGCATTTGCATATGAGCGGAAGTCTGCGAGGATAAAGTAGCGGTCAGCCACCTGTCCCTGCTGTGGATTGAGCAGTGAGTTGTAAAGCTCCCTGAAAAGCTCATGGTCATTTGGTGAGTATGTGCCGTCTACGAGCTGGTTTACTACCTTTCTTAGCTCGGCATCGTTATTATATACATCAACAGGATTGTAGTCATGTCTGTTCTCGTGTGAGATGACCTCATCAGAGCTCATTCCAAAGATAAACATATTGTCAGCCCCTACCTCATCGAACATCTCGACATTGGCACCATCCATAGTTCCGATAGTGAGCGCTCCATTGAGCATAAACTTCATGTTTCCTGTTCCTGATGCCTCCTTGCTCGCTGTGGAAATCTGCTCGCTGACATCTGCTGCCGCAAAAATAATCTCGGCATTGGATACCTTGTAATCCTCGATAAATACTACCTTGAGCTTGCCGCCAATAGAAGCATCGTTATTTATCACATCAGCCACACTGTTGATGAGCTTTATTGTTTTCTTTGCATTTCTGTAGCCAGCTGCTGCCTTTGCTCCAAAAATAAATGTTCTAGGATAGAAATCCATAGACGGATTTTCCTTAATCTTATTGTACAGATACATCACATGAAGGATGTTCATGAGCTGTCTCTTGTACTCGTGAAGTCTCTTAACCTGCACATCAAAGATAGAATCCGGATTTACATCAATACCATTGTGCTCCTTGATATACTTTGCTAAACGCACCTTGTTTGCTCTCTTAATCTCAGCAAACTCCTGCTGTGCAACAGGGCTGTCCGCATAAGCATTGAGCTTTGAAAGCATTGTAAGATCTGTAATCCAGCCGGTTCCTACCTTTTTTGTTGCCCAGTCTGCAAGGAGTGGATTTGCATGGGCTAAGAATCTACGCTGTGTGATTCCGTTTGTCTTGTTATTGAACTTCTCAGGGAACATCTCATAGAAATCATGAAGCTCCTGATTCTTAAGTATCTCTGTGTGAAGCTTTGCAACACCGTTTACAGAATAGCCTGCAACGATAGCCATATTTGCCATCTTGACCTGTCCGTCATAGAGGATAGCCATCTTTCTTACCTTGTCCTCATTGCCAGGATATCTCTCATTAATCTGCATCACAAATCTTCTGTTTATCTCGTCAACAATCTGGTATACACGAGGAAGCAGTCTCTGGAATATCTCAATTGGCCACTTCTCAAGCGCCTCAGCCATGATTGTATGGTTAGTGTAGGCTACACATCTTGTAGTGATATCCCATGCATCATCCCATGACAGATGCTCCTCGTCCACAAGGATTCTCATAAGCTCTGCGACTGCAACTGTAGGGTGAGTATCGTTCATCTGGAAAACGACCTTATTCGGAAGATCTTTTAAATCGCTGTGATGCTTTTTAAACCTTGCAAGTGCACGCTGGATGCTTGCTGATACAAAGAAATACTGCTGCTTTAAGCGAAGCTCCTTGCCCTTTACATGGTTATCGTTTGGATAGAGCACCTCAACAAGGTTTCTTGCAAGATTTTCCTGCTCCACTGCCTTGTCGTAGTCACCCTGGTCAAAGGACTCGAGCGAGAAGCCGTTTTTTGGCTCTGCATCCCATATCATGAGAGAATTGACCACATTGTTGTCATAACCGACTATAGGCATATCATAAGGCACTGCAAGCACCGACTGATAGTCCTTCTGCTCGAAATGAAGCTCTCCGTTTTCATCTGTGCTCTCCTGCACATATCCTCCAAACTTGACCTCATAGCAGTACTCCGGACGACGAAGCTCGAATGGATATCCGTCCTTGAGCCAGTTGTCAGGCACCTCAATCTGGAAGCCGTCTGAAATCTGCTGCTTGAACATACCATATCTGTATCTGATTCCACAGCCGTAAGCAGGATATCCGAGTGTGGCAAGTGAATCCATGAAGCACGCTGCCAGTCTTCCGAGTCCACCGTTTCCAAGTGCCGGATCAGGCTCCTGGTCCTCAATAGCATTGATATCCACACCAATCTCATTGAGAGCCTCCTTGACCTCCTTGTATGCTGAGAGATTTATAAGGTTGTTGCCGAGAGCTCTTCCCATCAAAAACTCCATGGACATATAGTAAACAACCTTTGGATCGTCCTTGTCCATCACTCTCTGTGTGGCAATCCACTCATCCATGATGACATCCTTTACGGCCTCTGATACAGCCTGATAAAGTTCCTGCTGTGTGGCATCATCTATAGTCTTACGATATTTATTTTTTAAATTGTCTGATACAGTCTTAATAAACACCTTTTTGCTAAACGTATTATCTCTCATTTTATTCCTCCTTATGGCACTAAAAGGGAGCAAATTAATGCTCCCTCTCGTGCAGAGATTATTGTTTTTCAACTGCAAGCTTAACAGCCTCGCCATTAATCTTCCAATCCTTTTCATAGCCCTTAAGTTCGCCTGATTTAATTGATACGGCAAGAACCTCGGTCTTGATTTCATCACCAAACTTTTCAAATACATTTGAAAGCTTCTCATCTGCCTCGTATGTCACAGCGATGTGGTCCATAACCTCAAAGCCTGCGTCCTTACGCATTGTCTGGATCTTACTGATGATTTCTCTTACGAAACCTTCCTCGATAAGCTCAGGAGTGAGGTTGGTGTCAAGAACAACGGTTATATTGTTGTCAGACTGTGTCACATAGCCCTCCATCTGAGTCATCTCGATAAGTAAATCCTCTTTAGATAATACAACTTCATCGCTAATGCTGTCAAGCTTGAGAGAGCCGGTGCTGTTAAGCTCCTCCATGGCCTTATGACCATCAAGCTCAGCTAAAACTGCCTTGATCTGGCCAAGGTATTTACCATACTTAGGACCCACTGTTCTAAGCTGTGGCTTGAATTTGTAGGTGGTGTAGTGTGATACATCATCAGTGAACTCAACCTCTTTTACGTTGAGCTCGTCTGCGATGATATCCACATAAAATTCATCCAGTTTTTCCGGAGCCTTTACAAACATTTTTCCGATTGGCTGACGGTTTTTGATATTTGCCTCGTTACGACATGCACGTCCGAGTACTACAACCTTTAGTACCTCATCCATATCAGCTTCGAGCTTTTTGTCAATCAGCTTCTCATCAACTACAGGATAGTCGCACAGATGAATTGACTCCGGTGCGCTCTTGTCGATAGAGCAGACAAGATTTCTGTAGATATCCTCTGTCATGAAAGGAATCATAGGTGCTGCCGCCTTTGATATGGTGACAAGTGCTGTATAAAGTGTCATGTATGCGTTTATCTTGTCCTGCTCCATGCCCTTTGCCCAGAAACGCTCACGGCTGCGGCGTACATACCAGTTACTTAAGTCGTCTACGAACTCCTGAAGGTACTTTGCCGCCTCCGGAATCTTGTAGTTTGACAGGCACTCATCCACGCCTGCCACTGCTGAGTTGAGCTTTGAAAGAATCCACTTGTCCATTACTGCAAGCTTATCATACTCAAGGCTGTATTTTGTAGCATCAAAATTGTCGATATTTGCATAAAGCACGAAGAATGCGTATGTGTTCCAGAGTGTTCCCATAAACTTACGCTGTCCCTCAAGCACGAGCTTTCCTGAAAACTTCTTTGGAATCCATGGAGCTGATGCTGTGTAGAAATACCATCTGATGGCATCTGCACCGTATGTCTCAAGTGCATCAAACGGATCTACCGCGTTGCCCTTTGACTTTGACATCTTCTGTCCGTTCTCATCCTGTACGTGTCCAAGCACGATGACATTCTCATAAGGGGCCTTGTTGAAAAGGAGTGTAGACTCAGCCATGAGTGAATGGAACCATCCACGTGTCTGGTCAACTGCCTCTGAGATAAACTTGGCTGGGAACTGCTTCTCAAATACTTCCTTGTTCTCGAATGGATAGTGGTGCTGTGCAAATGGCATGGCTCCTGAATCAAACCAGCAGTCAAGTACCTCTGGTACACGGTGCATATCCTTGCCACATTCAGGACACTTGATTGTCACAGCGTCGATGTATGGTCTGTGAAGCTCTACCTCTGCTGCCTTTGGATCTCCTGCTTTTTCGGCGAGCTCTGCACGGCTTCCGATACACTCTCTGTGTCCGCATTCACACTCCCAGATATTGAGTGGTGTGCCCCAGTAACGGTTACGTGAGATAGCCCAATCCTGTATATTCTCAAGCCAGTTTCCGAAACGTCCTGAACCGATAGACTCAGGAATCCAGTTTACTGTATTGTTGTTTCTGATAAGGTCATCCTTTACTGCTGTCTCCTTGATGTACCATGACTCTCTTGCATAGTAGATAAGAGGCTTGTCACATCTCCAGCAGTGTGGATACTCATGCTCAAATTTCGGAGCATCGAAGAGCTGCTTTCTGCCGCTTAAGTCCTTTAATACCTCAGGATCTGCATCCTTTACCCACATACCGGCAAACGGAGTCTCTGCTGTAAGCTCTCCCTTGTCGTTTACAAACTGTACAAATGGAAGGTCATAATTTCTTCCGACATTGGCATCATCCTCACCAAATGCAGGAGCGATATGAACGATTCCTGTACCATCTGACATAGTAACATATGTGTCACATGTCACGAAAAAGCCCTTCTTGCCCTGCTTATCGGCAACCTGCTTAGCACAGTCATAAAGCGGCTCATACTCCTTGTACTCAAGATCCTTTCCTTTGTATGTCTCAAGCACCTCATATGCCTTCTTGCCTGCTTCTGCGTCCTCTTTTGAAAGAAGCTGTGAGAGCACCTTGTCTGCAAGTGCCTCTGCCATATAATATGTGTAGCCATCAACAGCCTTTACCTTTACATATGTGTCATTAGGGTTCACACAGAGTGCCACGTTGCTTGGAAGTGTCCATGGAGTTGTGGTCCATGCGAGGAAATATGCATCCTCTCCTACTACCTTAAAACGTACTACTGCTGATTTTTCTTTAACTGTCTTGTAGCCCTGTGCCACCTCCTGTGCAGAAAGCGGTGTTCCACAACGAGGACAGTAAGGAACAATCTTGAAGCCCTTGTAAAGAAGTCCCTTATTCCAGATTTCCTTGAGAGCCCACCACTCTGACTCAATGAAATTGTCGTCATATGTGACGTATGGATTGTCCATATCAGCCCAGAAACCTACTGTGTTGGAGAAATCCTCCCACATACCCTTGTATTTCCATACAGACTCTTTACATTTCTTGATGAATGGCTCAAGTCCGTAGTTCTCAATCTGATCCTTGCCGTCAAGGCCGAGAAGCTTCTCCACCTCGATCTCAACAGGAAGTCCGTGTGTATCCCAGCCTGCTTTACGTGGCACATATTTGCCCTTCATGGTCTGGAATCTTGGAATCATATCCTTTATGGTACGTGTCTCAACATGTCCGATGTGAGGCTTTCCGTTTGCTGTAGGAGGTCCATCATAGAATGTGTATGTCTCTCCTTCTTTTCTGTTTTCCATAGATTTTCTGAAGATATTGTTCTCTCTCCAGAACTGCTCTGTCTTCTTCTCGCGTTCAACGAAGTTCATATTGGTGTCAACTTTGTTGTACATGACTATCTCTCCTTATTCTATATTGTTCGTGAACATCCCAACATGCACCTCAAATTCGGCTCTTACGAGGCTTCCTTGTGGCTTACGCTACTACAATTTTCGGTTTATGGAATATTCACAAAAAAAGGCACACATTCCTGTAATTAGGAACGCGTGCCTGATACGTCTATACCACCTATTACAATGTACTTAAGGGAAATACCCTTGCATACCCGCCCCTGTAACGTAGGGAATACGTCAGAACCTACTCTCGCAACGCTGTATGGCGATTTTAGCCTGCGGCTCAGAAGTGATTTTCAAAACGGCTCTACTCATACCGGCTCTCACCTGTCCCGGCTCTCTTTGACTTTCCTGCCATCTCTACTGTCTTCGTCACTGCCTTTTACTAACTGTGTTTAAGTATATAACTGAAAAGCCACTGTTGTCAAGATGTAATTGATTCTGTAATAATTTGATAATAATTAACTCTAATAAATGCCATCATACTCAAAATTCTGATAATCAAAATCGTCATAATCAAAAGAATCATAATCATAATCGTAATCCTCATAGGAATCGTCATCATTATAATACTCATAGCCCTCGTCAAAGCCCTTCATGAACTCCTTTTCAAAATCTGTGCTTACGTTTGAGCCTGCTATAACCCAGAATATGATGCTGACTATAACTGAGATAGCTGCTGTTGCTATACCAACTATACCAAACACCTTGTTGTTGCCCTTTATGATATGTATAATACCAAAAATGATAGCAAGCAGCGCTGTCACATAATTGATGCATGTACAAAACAGTACAATAGATGCGATTCCAAGTACCAGAGAAGCTATACCAAAGCCATTGCTGTTCTTTGGCGGCTGGTTGTATGGATTAGCTCCATACTGTGGCTGATTGTATGCTGTCTGTCCGTATGCGGTCTGATTGTAGCCACCCTGTCCGTTTGGCTGCTGGCCATACTGCGTCTGTCCGTAAGCCGACTGATTAAATGAGCCCTGAGCATATGTGTTCTGGTTGTATGTACCCTGGGCATTTGGATTCTGATTGTATGCACCCTGGGCATTTGGATTCTGATTGTATGTACCCTGATTTGCATAACCATATGCACTGCCCGGATTATTGACATATCCGTCTGTGCTGCCTGTCTGGTCTGATGACTGTCCATATGCATTCCCACTTTCCTGCTGGGATACAGACTGATTATATGTGTCTGTCGGCTGACTGTATGTGTCCTGCGGCTGGCTGTATGCGTCTGAGCCATTTGCTGTTCCTGAAGACTGACCGAATACACCTGTATTGTCCGGTGTGCCTGACGACCGGTTGTCATTGTTCATATAATTGTTATCGTCCATAACTTCCTCCATATATCCTATTGTTTATGTAGCCATTGTGTTATTGTGTTAGAAATATTTTATCATATATTACAATAATGTAAATATTTTTATCATAAAAAATATGTAAAAATGGCAGGAGCAAATGCGCTCCTGCCGTAAAAAACATATTACTGCTCTTAGAAATCAAATTTCTGACTAAGCTCTTCCTCATTCTCCTCAACAGAGTTTTTGAGGTCATCCGCAAGCATATAGATATTTTCCAGTACCTTCTTGCACTTTGCCATGCTCTCGACTGTGGTATCAGCCATGCGAAGTCCCTCTGTTGAAGAAGCTGCGACCTCTTCTCCGGTAGCTGAAAGGTGTGTGATATTGTCTGATATGACTGTTGTTGAATCAAGAATCTTTTTGATACTCTCCTCAGCCACATTGATATCCTTCATCAACAGCTCAACGGCCTCTCCCATGGCATTAAACTTGTCTCTTGTATCGTCGATAAGCTCATTCTGCTTCTCTACCGATGATACTGAGTTCTCGATACTCTCGTTGGCACGCCTTGTGTCCTCATTGAGCTTGTTTATAATCTCTGTAATATTGGCTGATGCATCCTTTGTCTGCTCTGAGAGCTGTCTGATTTCATCTGCAACTACCGCAAAGCCCTTTCCTGCTTCACCTGCCCTGGCCGCCTCAATTGAAGCATTGAGAGCAAGCAGATTTGTCTGGTTAGAAATATTGATAATCGACTCAACAAAGCTCTTTACTTCCTCTACCTTAGCTGTAAGACTCTGGATAACTGACACTGTAACATTGCTTGCCTCTGCCACGTTGTGTGCCTGCTCCTTGAGTTCTTCCACAACATCAGCTCCCTGCTTTACGGTCTCATCAGTCTGGCGTGAGGCATCTATCATAGCCTTGATTCCACTTTCTGCATTGTCTGTATTTCCCTGAATATCAACACACATAGCTGCCTGCTTCTGGATAGCCTCCGCAGTGCTCTCTGTGCTGTCTGCTATCTCCTGGATTGAACTATGGCTCACCGCAACAGACTCATCGAGATCATTTAACATGGTCATAGCCTCGTCAAAGTGCTTTGAAATATTCTCCGCAACCATTACCATCTTCTTATTGCTGTCCACCTGTGCCATAGCAGATTCTTTGATTTCTTCCATATTTTCATCGAAGAAATGGGTAAGAAGAATCGTGATGCTGTCTGACGCATATCCCACAAGTACAAGTACAAAAACTGCTATCACATCATTCTGAAGAACTGTACCCCCTATTCCAAGCTGCATTACAAGCCTGATGACGCTGGATATGATTATTACTGCGTTCATCACCATCATCATCTTTATATCCAGATATATCATCGCTGCAATAACAAGCGGCAGGGCATATGTCCATGTACCGATTGTTGAATTGATCAGTGCGATAATAAAATATCCTGCTGTCATGGCGCTTACAAGTATAAGCGCACCTGTTCTGCTGTCTCTTTTTGTAATAAATGCAATTACAGCTATTACTATTACTGCTATTGCCGCAACAAGCTGTATACTTATCCTGGTAATATCAGCATCTTTTGTCCCAACTGCTGCAAATAACGTAAATGCTATATATGCAAATACTATGATTACCGCCAGGAATACACGTTTGTTGGCTCTGTTATACTGTTGACTATTCATAAAATCCCCCTTCTTTTGTTTGAGTTTTTAGAGTAGCTTTATTATACAACATTTTTTTATAATAATCCACTACTATTTAGTGCCAACGTACCATTTTTCTCATTTTGCTCCTGATTTGAAGAAAATTCTCCTTTCAAATAAACATTTACACAAAAACACCCGGCAG
>ENA-OPAC01000780-OPAC01000780.1-human-gut-metagenome-genome-assembly--contig:-NODE-780-length-17051-cov-10.043363_pt1 | contig 17051 bp, 15 predicted proteins | sample MGYA00241052_ERZ501420 | MGnify/ENA primary metagenome ERZ501420 (study PRJEB25962, sample SAMEA2042513) | human gut metagenome | biome: human gut; feature: human-associated habitat; material: faeces... | reverse complement strand
ACCAAAAATCTGCTATTATAAGAACTGTCAGCAATCAAGACCTACTGGCAAGGAGAAAAACAATGAGTGATTACAAGCAGCGGATGATTCGCGAACATCGAGAATTGCAGGAGCGTATCAGCAAGCTGGCGCACATGCTTGAGGGCTACGCGGATGGCACGTTGGGCTTCACGCCCGCGTGCTCCTTTCAGCTCCTTGAAAGCCAATTGTATGCGATGGGGACATACGCGGACATCTTACAGGAGCGTGCGCGTATCGAACAGGTGGATTTGAACGCGCCTCTTGAGGGAGGTGAGTCTGGTGAGATTCCAATCCCCGACTGCTGGCTTATCCGGCAAGGCGTTCTCGAAGGGTTGGAATGATGTACGACCACACGACCACATGGAGGCACATGGTGCGACGGGCACGCTTCAACGCAGGAGGCCTCACGCAAGCGGAGTTCGGGGACATGCTCGGTGTAAGCGCCACCGCCGTGAACAACTGGGAGACGGGAAGGTGCAAACCACAGACCCGATATCAAGCCGAAATACTCGCGATATACTTGGATTGTCGGGACCGGTGCTAGAATGATGCTTGTCGCGACGGCTGGCACGAACCCGAGTAGATGAAGCACGGGAAGCCACGGGGTGAAACCTGCCCGGACATCGTCGGATAAGGCACCGATTTCGGCTAGTCCAAAACCGCTGTGACATGCTATACTAGGGGCTGGAACATGCATAAGCATGGTTCCGGCCTCTTCTAATTTCGGAAAGGAAGTTTTATGGCAGACGAAAACACAGCCACGGATGAAACCGTGGAGGAGAAGACCGAAGCAGCTGAAACCGGAGCGACCCCCGAGGAATCGCACCGCGAAGGCGAGTTCGAAGACCTTGTGGCTCGTATCGGCTCCTTGGAGGAAAAGGCTTCGAACATTCTCGACATCGTAAGCACCCTGCGTGAGACGTTGGGCTCGTTCGTGGAAAGCGGGGGCGTCGTACGCGACGATTCCGACACTGACACCGAAACCGTGCCCGAAGACACGGACGGTGATTCAGACATCGATATGTCCGTGCCTATCGAGGATATGGACTTCTCATTGGACGAAGACTGAGCATAGAGAAAGGAAGTCCAATGGCTCAGAACAACAACACCATCATGGCTAAGGCATGGCTGGCTGGAACAAACGATTTCCAACAGCGCATCCCCGACCCGACTCAGGCGGGCATCAGCGCGACCATGAGCGCTCTCTTCCAACCCATGAACGGACAGTATTTCAATCAGTTCATGGATATTCTCGTTAACCGTATCGCATACACGTATGTGCGCGGCCAGAACTACAAGAATCCTCTTGCCGTGTTCAAGGGAAACAAAATCAACTACGGTTCCACGATTCAGGAAATCGCTCCGAAGTGGATTAAGGCGCATTCCTATGAGGATGACGCCGAAACCCTGCTGAAATTGCACCGCCCCGAATCCGAGGTCTGGTACCATTCCCAGAACCGTCGAGACCAATATCCGATTAGCGTGAACGTCGATGAGCTTCGCACCGCTTTCACCGACGAGTACGGGCTTAACAATCTCGTGGCACAGCTGATGAACACCCCGAACAACGCGGATGAATATGATGAGTTCAACATCATGAAGAATCTCATTGCGGAGTATGAGACCCGTTGGGGCTTCTACAAGTATCATCTGGACGATTACCCGGCCGATGATGCTTCCGGCAAGGCGTTCCTGACAGCCCTCCAGACCCTCGGTGGAAAGCTCCAGTTCCCGTCCAGCGTGTATTCCGGCACCGATATTCCGGTTTTCGCGCAACCCTCGGAGCTTGTTCTGCTTGTCACCCCGGAGGCTCAGGCAAGCCTGAACGTGAACACGCTGGCCGCGTTGTTCAACGTTGACCTTGCGAAGGTCTCCTACCGTACCGTGCTCATCGATGAATTCCCGATTCCGGATGCTGTGGCTCTACTGACCACGGAGGATTTCTTCGTATGCCATGATACCCTGTACAACACCACGAGCTTCTGGAATCCGCAGACTCTTACCACGACCTATTGGCTGAACCATTGGGGCGTGTACAGTGTCTCCCCGTTCGTTCCGGCCATTCTGTTCACCACTGCGGCTGGCACCGTCACACCGACCATCAAACAGGAGGTCACCGGTCTGACCGTCACCGCTGAACCGGGCACCGTGGAATTGGGAGGCAGTGTCAGCATCGTTACGAAGCTGAGCGGAACCATCGACCCTGCGGATTCGGATGCTGATGTTCTTGTTCGTCCGGACGCCTGCATCTACAATGTGAGCGCCGAGACTCCGGCTGGTGATGACTCCGCTACCAAACCTGCGAAGCCGGTGCAGTTGAACGCGCGTACCCGCGTGGACAATTACGGTGTGCTTCATGTGCAGAAGACCGGTCTGAAACCGGGGGATGTCATCACCGTGACCGCTACCAGCACGTACGTGAACCCGTCCGGTGCGACCGTGCCGTATACGGGCATTGCGACTGTCACTATCGATTGATATGTTTGTAGTGCGATAAACTAACCCCTGCTTGGAGTATTCCTTGCAGGGGTTCTTTCCTGTCTGGACTCTGAAGGAGGTTGATAGTGGACAAGACAATGTTGTTTTCGTTCGTGGTGGTGGCCGCGCTTATCGTGTTGGACATCATCACAGGGGTTCTTAAAGCCGTGGAAACAAGAACCATGGATTCAAGCAAGCTACGGAGGGGCCTGTATCATAAGGGTGCGTTCATCGGTGTCATCGTTCTTGCGGTCATTGTGGAATGGGGTAGCGGGTTCTTGCAGCTCGGGTTCCAGCTGCCCATCGTCACACCGGTATGCGTGTACGTGGCTTTGACTGAAATCGTGAGCGTGTTCGAGAATCTGTGCGAAATCAACCCCGAGCTACGGGGTTCGAAAATAGCCGTGATTTTCGGCGGCAATATCAATGAGAAAGGAAACGGTAATGGCATTGCGAATTCGTAGGCATATTATCTCGGTGGTTTCCGCTATCGTCGCATGCCTCGTCATGACACCGCTTGCAATGGCGGACATGCAGGGCATCGACGTGTCCAACTGGCAGTGCGGCATCGACATCGCCGACACGCAGGCGGACTTCGTGGTGGTCGGCACCACATGGGGCACCGGACAGGTCAACAACAACTGTTTGGTGTCCGGCGTCAACACCGACGCCAATCGCATGATAGCCCAAGCGCAGGCATCCGGCAAGAAATTCGGTCTCTACCATTACGCGATGGGCGGCAACCCGGAGGCGGAAGCCCAATTCTTCTATCGCAACACGTCGAACTATTGGCGTCACGGCATCGTGGCGTTGGATTGGGAGATGGACGATAACCCCGCATGGGGCAACTGGGATTGGGTGCGCCGCTTCATGGCGGAGTGCGAACGGTTGAGCGGCGGTGTGCGCCCATTGCTGTACACCGGCCCGGTTGCCGGAACCATCCCGCAGGACATCCGCGACCGGTACGGCCTGTGGATTGCCCAGTACGCGAACATGAGCCCGACCGGCTATCAGGCAAATCCGTGGATGCTCGGCGCGTACGGCGAGGCCATGCGCCAGTACTCCGGCACCGGTGTCGTCAACACGTGGAGTCCCATTGACCTCGACCTGTTCCGTGGCGAGGCATGGCAGTGGGATTTGTACGCCAACCCGACCGGCGGCTCCCCGCCACCGGCCGCACCTGCCGCGCCCGTACAGCCGAACAACCCACAGCCCACTCCCAGCACGGGTGGCATCAGCCACGTCATGCAGTGGGGCGAGACCATCTGGGGACTCGCCGTAGCCTACAACGCATGGCCTCTGTCCGCATGGCACACGCCAAGCGGTGACATCAACCGCTACTACGTGGGCGATACCGTCACCTACGGCGGCTCTGCTGCCACCCCCGCACCCGTACGAACGCTTAGCGTCCGTATCAACTACGGGGATACGATTTGGGGGTACGCGGTCAGGTACAATGCGTGGCCGTTGTCCGCGTGGCGGGTGCCCTCGGGTAATCTGAACGTGTACTATCCGGGACAGGTGGCCACCTACAACGGCGGCTCCCCTTCCACGGCGGCATCTTCCCCGAGCGTGCATTACTATACGGTGTGTGCGGGGGATACGCTGGGATTGATTGCATCCCGCTACGGTATCGGGTGTAATCAGATTCACGGGTATCGTTCCGGTAATCCGAATCTCATTTATCCCGGAGAAGTGGTATACTGGTAGCGTGCCTCATGGCATGGGTTAATGATTGCAGACCGTCGCTCTTCTTGCCGGGCGACGGTCTTTTATATACGCTTTGGAAGGAGAGCCGATGGGATTGCAATATCCGCACCTCACGCAGGCCACCCGGTTTCCCGATGTGACGCAGGCGAAACCGTACGCGCAGTACCATAATGATTTCGACTACACGCGATGGACGCCCGGCACGAAAATCACAGTATGCAACGTGCCGTGGGATGATACGCGCAACATCGTCGCATGGGAGGATGAAGCCTCTCGGAATGCGTGGTTCGATGGTCTGTCCGCGCATCGTGAGACTTTGAACAGCGAGTTCCACGTGCTTCCGGACGGCACGTTGAAGCTTCCAATCCCCTTCGCGACCATGAGCCGATACAATTACGTGTGGGTTGAATATCCCATGCCGACGAGTCCCACGGAGCCTTTGGAGTATGCGAAGGAACCACGCGCACGTCATTGGGGTTTCTTCATGGACTCCCCCGCGCAACTGGCCGCCAACACAACCGAATGTCATCTCAGGCTCGACAATTGGGGCACGTTCGGATTATGGGCGCGTTTCAACTACTGCCAGTTGAGACGCGGGCATGCTCCGCTTGCCGCCATTGATGCTGACACGTATCTGTCGAATCCCATCGAACATGCTGGCATGCTGTTGACGCCTGACGTGAACTACGGGCCTGACGCGGCCATTACCCGCGACCACACGTTCATCCCGTGGGATGCGGAAACAAAGCTCGTGATGTTTGCGACCACGGTAAGCGTCGAAGGTTTCCGAACCGCCGGGGAGACGAAACCATGGGCTTCGGCATCCACCGACCCGACGTATTCCGATAATCCCGCACGTTGGGGGCACCAGTACGAGGTGAACGGGTATGCGTGGAACATGGGCGACAGCGATATGCGAGACCTGACCACACCCACCGATACGTACACGTCCACGGACGGTGTGATACCCAACGGGGTGCACGTGTATGCCGTGGACTCCTCGCAGGCCAAGCGACTGTTCGAAGCGTTGGTGAAACGCATGCCTCAGATTATGCAGACCATCAAAGGCGTGTGGATTGTCCCATCCACTCTGGCAAGCATGGGAGACGCTTTGACCGTGGACGGCATCACGTTCCACGCATGCAACGGCGTGAACGACATGCCGGACATCCAACTCGCATTGGATAAAAGCAGGTTCCATTATCCCGTGCGGTATGCGAATCTTGCCAAACTGTACACGTTCCCGTACGCCGCATTGGAATTATCCGACAATGACGGCACCAGCGCAGTCATACGCATCGAAAACACGGGAACGCTGACCCTTCACCGGCGTGTGAGTCTCGCATACCCGTATCTGAAGGCGCAGGCGTTTCTGACGGGCGTGAACGGCACCGGCGCACGAACCTACGAGTGGCGCGATTTGAACGGCGTCAGTCATGAGGGCGTCAGCTATGACACCGATTTCACGGAGTTCATGTGCTCGTACGATATTCCGGTCTATGGCTTGTATATCAGCGGCGAAACCGACTGGAGCCTGCACAACCAATTGACCAACATCGACGCTGAACGTCTGAAGGCTTTGAACGCTTACCATACGGGCATGCGTTCCACGAATACCGGATACGAGAACACGAAGGATTCCGCGAACACGTCGTATTCGAACGCGGTGCGTTCCGCGAATACGGGACTGTCGAACGCGACGGCAAGCGCGGATACGGGGCAGACCGTCACGAACGACGCTGCGGACACCGCGTATCGGAACACGCTCAGGTCGAACAAGACCGCACGGCAGAACGCGGGTGCAAGCAACGCGACCGCCAAGTCCAATGCGGATGCGAGCGCCAGCACCGCTTTGACGAACGCGAACGCGAGCGCCGCCACGGGACGCGACAATGCGAACGCGAGCGCCTATGCGGGCGAACAGAACGCCTTCGCGTCGAATGCCACCGCGCAGACCAATACGAACGCCTCTGCGGATAATACGCTGGAAAACCAGCGGAACACGAACGATACGAACAGCACGAACACGGAGGCCACTAACCAGACCGCGTTGGATGACAGGGATTCCAACAAGAATCAGGTATCCGAGAACATGAACCAGTCGAACGCGCTTTCGACCAACAACATGAACGCTGATATCGACCTCGGCAATCTTCAGGCCAATCTGGAAAAGGTCGATGCGGCCATCAACGCGGCGTCCAGCGCGCTTTCCGCGTTCACTCCGGGCGGCGGCGGCGCGGGCGCGGCCATCGGAGCCATCGTGGGTGGCGGCTGGGCCATCGCGAAGAACGAAATGGTTCGTAGCGCCACGGTAGCGAACATGACCACGAAGAACAGCAACGGCGTCACGTTCACGCATGAGACGAGCGCGACAACGAAACGAAACATGGATTCCATCACGAGGCATGGAAACGACCTGCGAACCACGACCACGGACAATTCCAACACGCTCGCGTTGACGAACACCACCAATGACGTGAACACCACGAAGAACAACGCCACACGGCAACGTTCCACGGACGATGCGAACGCGACCCGCTCCTACAATGCGGCCATTGCGAACGCGACACGTTCCTACGATACGAGCGTGGGCAACAACGCGAACACGAACGCGACCGCCCTTGCCAACAACAAGCGCACCTACGACACCGCCGAAGCGAACGCGGACAGGAACCAGACCACCGGGGATGCGAACGCGAAGGATTCGAACGACGTGGCGCACAGGAACAGCAAACGTTCACGCGACACTGCGGTGTCGAACGCGACGGCTACGAAGGACACCACCGTTTCCAATGCGGACGCCACGTTGAAGGTCACGTCGGACAATGCGTTGGAATCACGTGAGGCTGCGGAGTTCACGCATAAGACCATGTTGGAACAGGCGGAGGAAGTGACCCGGCTCTCCTACGCGCAGGCACGCAACAACGCGCCGGTCATGCACGGTGAATACAAGGGGAATCCGACACCCGACATGTTCGCATACCGTGGCGTGCAGGTCAGGGTGAAAACACAATCGGAATCCGCAATACGACAGGCTGGAGACCAGTTCCTGCGATACGGATACCAGTACGAGGGGAACTGGGACGTGACCACGCTGAACATCATGCCCAAGTTCACGTACTGGGAGATGAACGAACTGTGGCTGGATGTGGGCACTGATATAATGATGGAAGCGAAACAGGCCATAAAGGACATGTTCGAGAACGGTGTGACCGTCTGGCATAGTCCCAATGACATCGGAAAGGTGGGAATACATGACAATCACGAGTGATGTCACTGTGGAGGTTCCACGCTCGGAATACGAGAGACTGAAGGCGGAACATGAGCGCGCATACGGTCGTTACGGTGATTTCACCGATGATGAGATTGACACCATCATCGAGCTTAAATCACAGGCGGCGGTGAACCAGTGGATAACGAAGGTGGGACGTGCGCAGATTGAAGCCGACCTTGAAATAACACGGCAGACCGCCGAAAGGAACCGGGTGGATGCCGTAAGGGCCATGAGCGCACAGGTCAATCTGCGGAAGGTCATGCTGGAGGAAACCGAAATGCGACCCGTGCCGGAACCCGACGCGGATATGGAGGCTTTGCTGAGATGAGCAAACGAAACAGGAACGACCGCAACGGGCTGTTGTGGGGCAACGACACGTATTGGGCGACCGGCGCGTACAACACGCGCCTGTTCCAGATGTACCGGCAGCAGATAATGGAATTGGCTCTGGTACGGTTCGAATGGGTGAACCTTCCCGCATCCTGCGACGAACGTTATCTGGAATGGACGCTGCTTACGCAGGGCATCGCGACCATCGCATACCCGCGCAAGCAGCCGGGCGTGTTCTACAGCACGCAGGTCGCATACGCGAGCCCATTGAACGTGTACGATAATCCGACCCGCTGGAAGAGCATCGGCAACAACGGGTGGAGGTTCGATGTCACGCCGTCGCGGGGCGTGCTCGTATGGGACAACCGGTACAGGGTGCCCATCATCGACTGGGTGGACATCTGGGCGCGTGAGCTCGTGGACATCATGCGTACCATGCAGATGAACCGCATGCATCAGAAGATACCGTATATCTTCAAAGGACCGCAGGAGAAGAAGTTCGACATGCAGAACCTGTACAAGCAGGTCGCGGGCGGTGAACCGGCGGTGATAGCTACGAACGGCATCGAAACCATCGACATGGACGTGCTGAGCACGGGTGTGCCGTTCATCGGAAACGACTTGTATTCCGCATGGCAGAACCAGTGGAACACCATCTATCAGGGTCTGGGAATCGATAATCTGCCCTTCAAGCAGGAACGTCAGATTGAGGATGAGGTGAAATCGCAGACCATGCCGACACAACTCATGGCGTTGAACCCCTTGGAGGCGCGGCGTGAGGCATGCGACCGTTTGAACCGTCGTTTCCCCGAACTGTTCCCCGAACCGATAGACGTGGTGTGGAGGCAGGACAACACCAGTCAGAACTACAATTACCTGCACAATATCCAAGAAAGGATGGAAGATGATAGCACCGACGCCGAAACCACCATGGAATAGACCCCCGTACCCGGACATGGGAACACCTCCGACACCCATGCCCATGCCCCGATTCGGATGCGACCCAATGGGAGACATGATGCCGCAGGAAGATTTCCATGCGGTTATGTCCATCCAGTTCTGCGAACTGTTCCGTTGGGGTTTCATCGTATGGGGTGAACCCTCGTGGACATGGGATTACTACGATGAGAAACAGTATTGGAGGGTGTGCGAGAAACTTGAGAACCATTACTGGCAGCGTGAAATCGGAGTGCTTCCCCCCGGCGCTTGGAAGATGGAGTTCATGCGTCGCATGAATGAAATCATGCCGAAATACAAGCTCGCATACAAGGCGTTGGATGACGGTGTTTCTCTCATGCGCACGGAAGACACGTACGGTAAAACCCGCGACGTGGACAGCGAGTTCCCCGCAACCCAATTGTCCGAGAACAACGATTACGCCTCGAACGCCTCGGACAGGGAGTTCGAAACCCTTCACGAAGGCGATTACCTCGACCGCGTGGAAAAACTACAGGCGTATAATGATATAGATTCGCAAATCGTGAACGACATGGAAACCATGTTCTCATGCCTGTTCACCAGTCACATGAATGGAGGAATGGGATTATGACAGACTCCCACGCCATCAATCCGGTGGAAGGCTCCGTGCCCGACACCCCGTCGAACCCGACGCAACCGGTGTTCCCGCCCGTGGACGCGACGAAGGCCGTGCCACCCATCACCCCGTTTCCCGCGTGGACATGGACCACTCCGGTAATCCCGCAATTCTATTGGAACGTGTATTCCGCAGAACAGCGTATCCGTCAAATCTGCGTGGAAATCGGACGTATCCAAGCGTATCTGGGATATATGGCCGCGAACGCGAACGCGGCGCACTGGTATCTCGATAACCGGTTCACGGAAACCGAGACTCGTCTCACCCAGCGCATCGACAAGCTGGAAGCCGAACTGGCCGAAGAGGTCACACGACTGGACAAGCTCATCGCCGACGAACAGGCCGCACGAGAGGCGGCGGACACCGCGTTGGGCAAGCGTATCGACGGAGTGACCCCGAAGGCTGGCCGGTTCATCGAATTGACCCCCGGCACTGACGGCACACTCATCGACAACACCATGTTGGACGGTGTGGCAGGGCATGGTCTGACCGGCACGGACGATACGGACGCGAAGACCCGCACATACGCGGTGGACACGGACATCATCGCAACGAAGGCCAGCGTGGACACTGAACGCGTCGAACGCAAGCAGGCGGATGCCACGCTCCAAAACAACCTCGACAACGAGACGAAGACCCGCAACAATGCCGACCTCGCGTTGGGAACCCGAATCAGCGAGGAAACCAGCGCACGCACGCAGGCTGACGCGACCCTGACCAACAGTCTCAACACGGAGATTCAGGCCCGCAGGGACGCCGACACGTCGTTGGGTGAACGCATCGACGCCGAAACCACGGCCCGCAGGCAGGCGGATGCCACGCTCCAGTCGAACATCGACACCGAAGCCTCGAACCGGCAGACCGCCGATAATCTGCTTACGGCGCAGGTGAACGCGCGTGTGAAAGCCGTGAACGTGAAAGCAGCCGATGATTCCCACATCAACGTGAACGTGACTTCCAGCGCGACCGACCCGGACAAGACAACCGTCACAATCGGGGATTCGTTCACGCCCGCGTTCGATGACGTGAACGCGAGAATCACGAAGGAAATCACCGACCGTACCGCCGCCGACAGCGCATTGCAGAGAAGCATCGACGCGGAAATCGATGAACGCCGCCACGATGACGAAGTGCAGAACGAGCAAATCAACAACCGATTGAAGCTGGGTGCAGTGCTCGCGGGCACCGGCATCACGGTTACGAACGACCCGGACAAGACCACCGCGACCATCGCAGCCGAAGTCACGCAGTCGAAACTCGATACCGCCATCAATGGTCTCGAAAACCGCATCAACGATTTGGAACAGGCCGGATATCTCACGTCCGTCTCTCGCGACACCTCGTTGAAGGGCAATGGCAGTGATAATAGTCTGGGCATAAACTATAACGCGTCAGCGTGGAACGAGGGCACGGCAACGGAATTGCCCACTGAATTGGCAATCGTTCCGGTTTCCCCGATGAACCGTGACTACCGGTATCCGTACGTGTATCTGGATTCCCAGACCCTCCGTTCGAAGCGAACGGATGTGGATGGCGCAAGCACGCAACGCATCATCACGCGCCCGGCAACGAAGGACGCGCCGGGCGTTGTCCAAGTGGGAGAGGGTCTTACCACCACCTCCAAACGCGGCACGCTGACAGATAATCCCGCACAATCCACCGATGACACCTTCGGCACCATCAGCGTGGACCCCGCTTACATCGAGGCGCATGCAGGCCTTACAGCTGTCGCGCATGATGATTCAATCACGGGAACCGGTGACAGCGGCAATCCGCTGGCCGTGAACTACGGCAACACGAACACGCCCACCGCATCCCGAAGCATCCTAATCGCGGCCAACGCGAGCGGGCAACCCGTTATGCCGTTCGACCCCGACGAGTTCGACACCGGAACGGACGGCGACGGATACGGGCTTCATCTGAAAGCCGCAACCGATAGCACGCTCGGCGGCGTCAAAATCGGAACGGGCCTGACGATTTCAAGCGACGGTGTTCTAAGCGCTCCAGAAACCCGGAACAAGCACGCTTTCTCCTACGAATTAGGCACAACGAATCCGGCACAGAATCTGAAAGTACCCGCGCACAGTGTACGTTTCGTACCTCTGGGAGGCTTCAACAAGGACACAGTAAGCGAAGTGGTTTCCAATACGGAGGTCGTTAGCAGGGGTGCCCCCGTTGCGACCAATCTCAGCGTAACCGTTGAAACCTATGCGGGAACCTCTCAGATTGACGTCAAACTCCGTATCGAGAACACCACCGAATCGGAAATCGATGTCAACGAATACATTCAGGCAATCCACGTTTGGACTTCCACGGCATACCCGTACGCCTGACATGAAACACGAACGCCCCGGCCATTCCAGCCGGGGCGTTTTTCGTATCGATTATCGAATGCCGAACATGCTCAACGCCTGATAGAACCGTTCACGGACACCGACCGTGGAAAACTTCAACTGGTTCCACAACGCCAAATCAACCAGCGACTGCAACACCTTGTTGGAACGTTTCACCATCAGCATGTCCACCCGGTTATCCGCCCGCGTCAACGCATACACCGGCGCTTTCGTATTCGAGGGTATCCGGTCGTTCACATAATACATTCCGTTCAAATCATCGCACCAGACACCAAACCGTTGTCCCATGTATATCATGCCGGTTTCGAACCGCGCCCATTTCGGTTTCGCTTCGATGAAATCCGTATTCGAGCCCGAAAACTCATTATAGGATGCAACCCGTTCACCGCCCATGCCCATCATCATACGACCCGCGACCGTGCCCGTGGATTTCGCATGCGCGTAATCGACATCCTTCACGTAATGCAACAGGAACGTCTTGTTGGCATACCATGAGTATCCGAATCTCGGTGGTCTGTCGATGCCGTACCGGATGAAGTACGGGTTCGTCAAATCACAGGCGTTCGACAGCAGGTACACATGCGGTTTGCGTCCCTGTTCGTCCGCACGTTCACGGGTGCAGGAGTCCACGATGTTCGCCAACAGTTCGAATTCATGGTTCAGATACCCGTGATACCGGTCGGTGCGGTCAATGGTGGCTTCATCCAACAGCAGACGGTACACATGTTCGAACGTGCGTTTCTTGGACTTCTGCATTTCCGTCATCGCGACGAAATAGCCCGCCACCTTCCAATCCGGTTTAGCGTCCGGGTCATCGGGTTTGCGTGCGATATACGCCTGCTTGCCGTCCGTCTTGAACACAAGGCGTCGGAATTCCTCCAGCTCCTGCAACCGGTCAAAATAGCCTCGCGACACATCAGGTATCTCGCTTTTGTAGCGTGCGATTTCCACGAACCTGCTACCGTCCTTCAACCAGTCGCGTACGAACTGCGCACGCAGGCCGAACGTCTTGCCGATGCCACGGGCACCGAATACGGCGGTCACGTCCGCATCATACGACAGCGTCCGATTCCAGTCATAATATCTAGGCTTGTTCATGCCTGACCCCTTTCATCAGTATGGTTTCACCGTCCAAACCTCCTACCACGTACGGGGTCATATCCCGCACCTCCACACGACGTAGACCGGTCTCCACGTCAATGCCATGGCGTCTGAGCCATATCACATTCTCCATATTACTCGGTTTCCCGGTGTCTCCCAACGTACGGTCGGTGGGATACAGGGCGACGGCCTGCAATGCCAGCACACGGGTTTCCGTCCCCTCGTAGTCGATGATGTCCCTGTCGTACACATCCCCCGGTTTCGGCCTGTACGTCTGGAGACTGAAGCACGCCTCGCTGGACACCTCCACATTGTATCCGAGCGTCAGACGCATGACCTGCTCGACAGGGTATCCGGCAGCATGCAAATCATGCATGATGTGTTCGATATGATAGGCCCCCAGCGGACGCGACAATCCGGCCATGGTCACATGGAACACTCCATCACGCTCGGACACACGGGCCTTGTTCCAGTATTCCATGTGATGCTCGTATCGTGCGCCCGCGTTTTCGACCTCGAACCCTCCCACATGCGTAAGCTTGGAAGCCCACTGCGGGTATGAGTCGCGGAGGGGGCGCATGCAGTAGTCAATGGCTGCGGTCGCGGCATCCAACGCAGGTTTCAGAGCGTCGCTTATCTGCTTATCGGTTACGTCATCAGGAACGCTCATCTTGATGCTGTCGGTGTCCCCGCCCGTGGCTTTGACACGCCCGTGGAAAGCATTCCAAATCAGCAGCATGGCTATGGTCAGGTGCATGCGACTGCCTGCTACGATACGCATGCCGTACGTGTACAGAACGCGGCACCGTTTCGGAATCTTCGTGGCAAAGTTCTCACGGGTCGCTATAGTGGTCTGGTCTACGTAGATGTCCCCGCCCTCGTCCACGCCGTAACCGGGTTTGAAGATGTCCTGTGCCATGGTGCCGTAGATGCTGTTGAACTGGCCTTTGACGGTGCTGTTGTAGTAGCTGTTGAGGAAACCGGCGTCCATGGTGCCCTTGCGCATTTCATTGGCAAGACCCTCGGGAATCGAAGCGGGAATATCACCCGTGAACGGGATGCCGGTCTCATAATGCTTCGTCATGTACTTGCAGTCCGATTTACGTTCGAACAGCATGTTCGACTGGAGTGCCACGTAATCGGGAGGGAACTTCCATTTAACGGTGCCCTCTCCGCACAGCACGGTCATCGAATCCCACTCGTACACCTGCGCCATGCTCCATAGTTCGATTTCATTGACGTGAATCAGGGCGTGGGCTGCGGAATACAGTTTGCCGAATGCGAACACGGGACGGTCGGCATCGTCCAGCCACCCGTTGTCACGGGTCGCGTTTTCGGCTGCGACTGCGGCGGGGTCATCCTGCCAGTAATCGACCCCTGCGGCATGACGTGCGAATTTGCCGCGCGGTGTGAGAGCCACGCCCCAAGCTTCGAACGGTGAACCCGCACGAAGCCGGATATTGTCGAATCGGATACGCGCATGGAATGCGCCGTCGAACGGACGGTAATACCGTTCAAGCACATCCCGAAGCGGGGTGCGTACCACCCTGTCCGCAAGATACTGAAGGTCTGCGGCGCTCATGCGGGTGAAACCGACCGGTATCATACGACCGTTGATGAACGTATGATGCATTGAAGTAACATCAGTGGACACGACGCCTTGCATGCATTTCGTTGCGAATGCGGCGCTGGTGAACGTGAAACCTCCCCTGAAGCACGCCTTACGCAGGGCGTAAGTATCGTAATCCTTGGGAAGCTCATCATGGCACAGGTATTCGAATTTCCTGAGCATGGTGGGTGCGCGGCGTTTTCCCTTGGACTCCCCCACACGTACGCTGCCGAAGGTGTGGAGCGCCATTTGCCGTACGGTGCTGGTTTTCGTGAGCACGCGGGACCCCAGCATGTCGGCTGTCATCCACTCATTCGACCTGAGCAGGTACCGGAGGTATGCGGGTATCACCTGCACGTCACGTTTCGCGTAGAACAGTTCCAAGTCGGTGAGAGGCGTTTCAGGGGTACGAATCTTGGAATAGTCCCAGTCTCCGGTGGCTTTAGCGACGCCTGCGGTCTCTCCCATGGCTTTCAACCCGTTTTGTTCGAGGAAGAACGTGTCCCAGAAACGCATGAGCGGCCTGCCGTCATTGTCTGCATCCTGCTGGTTGGCGTACACGTCGATGGTGTACACGTTTGTGGAGGATTGCGCGTTGAGCTTCAGCACGGCAACGCCCGCGAATGTAGCCATGAGGGTTTGCATGTCGAACATGAGGTTATAGGCGCATACGACGGGCACATACCCGTTTCTACGACCTGCGTCCATGAGGTTGAACAGGCGGGGCATGAACGTGTCCAGCGTGCGGTCGAAAGTCACGGTCTCACGCGGGTCATCCGGCTTGTATTCCTCCAACGGCACGTCGGTGAAATCGTTGAGGATGAACAGTATCGGGTATGCGCGAGTGTCGGGTCCGGTGCCGACATTGCAGGTCTCCGTATCGTATGCGGCCACCACGCGAAACGGCGTTCCATGGCTCTTGCCTGCCATGATTGCCTCCTATGTTGATTGTTTGATTGCTCTATCACCATAGCATATGTCACGCCCGGTTATAGCTGAAACCGGAAATCACGACGCGATACGACATGTACTTGGCATCCCCCTCATCATCTCCAAGCATACTCGTATCATCATACGACCCATCCCCGGAATCCAGCTTGTTCAACCGTCTCATCATCTCACGAACCTCATCACGATTCTGCCGCATGGTCTCACGGAACACCTGTTCCAAATCGTTTGCCCCGGCGCTTCTCAAAATCAACTCGTACTGTTCGGACCGACGATGCCCGCGCCGCTCATCTGCGAAAGCGTTCATGAAACCTATGGCCATGGCCTGACCCTTGAACCCATCCCGGTTGATTGCGGACGGTTGCCCCGCAAGCGCCAGATTAAGCTGACGCGCGAAGGAACGATTACGGGAATCCTGACGCGCCTGCGCCTGCGAACGAACACGGTGCGTCGTACCGAACTGTCCGCGTAGCTCATTGAACGCCTGTTCACGACCCGCCTTGCTGTTGACCCGCGCATACGTGCGTCCGATGGTCTCCTGCAAGGATTCAGCGGCCTCACGCGCGGCTTTGCGCTGAAGCGGAGTGGTCTTGGAATCCATGCCTATCTTCTGCAAGCGTGCCACCTCACGGCGGGCCCGACGGCGCACGTTATAGTCGGAATCCGCGTTGGTCTTCTGTCGTACGACACCGCTGATAGCCTTCCCCAAGGCCGCTCCCTGTGCGACCTCCCTACTGGAAGCGCCTGCGCTTCTACGTGCGGCCTGCACGGTTTCCTTGGCTTTGCGGGCGACTCGCTTAACCCTGCGCTCGCGTGCGCGACGTGCCTTCTCTTCAGGGCTGAGACGTTTCGTCATGATAATATGCTCCTTGATATGAGTAAGGGCGGATACCGTCTAGGATACCCGCCCTGTTGGATTAATCTATGTCGTCAGTCATTGTCGAGGAAATCGACGGACATGTAACTACGGTTGTTCTTGCTCTTCTTCATGGTAAGCACGATAGGTTGCGCGGACAGCGCCTCACGCATACCGTCCGCATCAATCTTACGACAGATGTCGGTCAACGCAAGTCCAGCGAAGTAGAAGCTTTCCGGGTGTTCCTTGAAGGATACGACCGCATACTCTCCGTCACGTCCGTTGATGAAACCGAAATCATCGATATGAAGAACATCACCGACGAGTGTTTTGATGTCTCCCTTGTCGCGGTCATCCATGAACGGGATGCCTTTGCTGGAGAACTGGTTGAAGTATGCGCGGATGGTGTTGGTGTTGTTGGTATTTTCGTTCATAATGCCCTCCTATAGGCTATGGGTGTTTATTTGGTTGTGAGTGTCGCGTATCGGATGAAGTCTTCGAGCCTCATGCTGTACTCGTTGACCTCGTATCCGGTTACGTGTGCGTCGATGAAGTAGCCGGGGTTGGAGCGGCTGAGAACGCTGTTAAGTCGTTTCTCGTTGTATGCTCCTGCCAGTTTGCCTTCGATATGTTCCACGTCTCCGGTATCGGTGGACCGGGTGCCCTCGTAGAAGGTTGTCATCACTTCACGACGGATTCGGGTTTGTGCCATGTTGTTCACCTCCTTGCCAGTAGGTCTTGATTGCTGACAGTTCTTATAATAGCAGATTTTTGGT
>ENA-OPAC01000775-OPAC01000775.1-human-gut-metagenome-genome-assembly--contig:-NODE-775-length-17134-cov-2.804145_pt1 | contig 17134 bp, 15 predicted proteins | sample MGYA00241052_ERZ501420 | MGnify/ENA primary metagenome ERZ501420 (study PRJEB25962, sample SAMEA2042513) | human gut metagenome | biome: human gut; feature: human-associated habitat; material: faeces... | reverse complement strand
CATGATCCATCAGCCATCCGGCGGTGCGCAGGGACAGGCAACAGAGATCCAGATCGTGGCAGATCATATCGCACAGACAAAGAGAACTTTAAATGAGTTATTGGCTGCAAATACCGGTCAGCCGATAGAAGTTGTTGAGCGTGATACAGACCGGGACAACTATATGACTGCTGAAGAAGCAAAGGCATACGGACTGATCGATGGTGTTGTCGAGCATAAATAAAGCAGACAGAAGGAACCTCTTTTCAGGGGGTTCCTTTTGTGCCATATCAAACTGAAAGGAAACGAGAACTATTTATGGCAGAAAAAATGAGAGAAGGAAAAGTAAGATGCTCCTTTTGCCAGAAGACAGAAGATCAGGTAAGAAAACTGATCGCAGGTCCGGATGGCAAAGTATTTATATGTGATGAGTGCATTGGCATCTGCTCAGAGATCATGGAGGAAGAATTAAATCCTTATGATGACGAGGTTTTGAATTCTGATATTAATCTGTTAAAACCGGAAGAGATCCATGCAGTTCTGGATGATTATGTAATTGGTCAGGATGCAGCAAAAAAGGCTCTTTCCGTTGCTGTTTATAATCACTATAAAAGAATCCTTGCATCAAAAAATTCTGATGTAGAGCTTCAGAAGAGTAATATTCTGATGCTTGGACCTACAGGTTCAGGTAAAACTCTGCTGGCTCAGACACTTGCCAGACTTCTGAATGTACCGTTTGCTATTGCAGATGCTACTACACTGACAGAAGCCGGATATGTAGGAGAGGATGTTGAGAATATTCTTCTCAAGATCATTCAGGCAGCAGATTATGATATTGAACGTGCACAGTACGGAATTATCTATATTGATGAGATTGATAAGATCACAAGAAAATCTGAGAATCCATCCATAACCCGCGATGTTTCCGGTGAAGGTGTGCAGCAGGCACTTCTGAAGATTCTGGAAGGTACAGTGGCAAGTGTTCCGCCTCAGGGTGGCCGCAAGCATCCTCATCAGGAGTTTCTTCAGATTGATACAACAAATATTCTGTTTATCTGCGGCGGTGCTTTTGACGGAATCGAGAAGATCATTGAGTCCAGACAGGATACCAAGTCCATCGGTTTCGGTGCAGAGGTTTCTGTTAAGGAAGACAGAAATGTGGGTGAGATCCTGAAGGATGTAATGCCGGAAGACTTTATCAAATTCGGTCTGATTCCTGAGTTTATCGGTCGTGTGCCGGTAGTTGTAACTCTGGATGCGCTGGATGAGAATGCGCTGATCAGTATTCTGAAAGAGCCGAAGAACTCACTTACCAAACAGTATCACAGATTATTTGAACTGGATGGTGTTGAACTTGATTTTGAAGATGATGCACTTGAACTGGTCGCAAAGAAATCTCTGGAACGTAAGACAGGAGCCAGAGGTTTGCGTGCGATCATGGAAGGTTCACTGATGGATCTGATGTATAAGATTCCGTCAGATGACACGATCCGCAAGTGTACAATTACCAAAGATGTAGTAGATGGCACCGGTGAGCCGGAGATCGTCCGCGGAGAAGCTCCTGCACAGGCGAAGACAGCCGGAAGCAGAAGAACGTCCCGGACACACAAGAAGGATAAACCGGAAACAGCCTGATGAAAGGGACTGAACAATAAATGACAAATCAGAATATAGTGCTGCCTGCGATCGCTCTCAGGGGGACTACCATCCTTCCCGGGATGATCGTTCATTTTGATGTGAGCAGGGAGCGTTCTGTCAAGGCGATTGAAGCTGCCATGCTTCATGACCAGAAGATTTTTCTGGTTACTCAGATTGATCCTGAGGTGGAATCACCGGATCTGGCAGGTGTATATCATGTAGGAACCATTGCCTATATCAAACAGGTTGTGAAACTTCCGCAGAACCTTTTGCGGGTACTTGTAGAGGGAACGGGAAGAGCCACACTTGTGAAATTTGAGCAGGAGTTTCCGTTTATCAGAAGTGAGATCACACCTGTTGATGAAGAAGAAATGCAGATGCCGGAACCAGTGATGGAAGCCATGCACAGAAGCCTTAAGGAATTATTCCACAGATACTGCATGGAAAATGGAAAAGTCAGCAAAGAGCTGGTAGCACAGATTTTAAATATAGATAATGTTGAGGAACTGGTTGAGCAGATTGCCGTAAATATTCCTTTATCTTATCAGAATAAGCAGAAGATTCTGGAGGCACTTACACTGGAGGAACGTTATGAAGTTCTGGGTGCAATCCTTGGAAATGAGATTGAGATCATGCAGATTGGCAGAGATCTCCAGAAAAAAGTGAAGGCCAGAATTGATAAGAATCAGAGAGAATATATTCTCAGAGAGCAGCTGAAACTGATACGTGAGGAACTGGGTGAGGATAATACTGCGGATGACGCAGAGGAGTTTAAGAAGAAACTCCAGGAACTTCAGGCCGGCGATGAGGTAAAAGAGAAGATCAGCAAAGAAATCGAGAGATTTAAGAATACCAACAGCAATGTATCCGAGAATGCAGTACTGCGTGGTTATATTGAAACCATGCTGGCACTTCCGTGGGACAAGAAATCCACAGATTCTGATGATCTGAAAGAAGCATGGAAAGTACTTCAGGAAGGTCATTACGGTCTGAAAGATGTGAAGGAGCGTGTGATGGAGTTCCTTTCCGTCCGCAAACTGACACATAAGGGAAAAAGTCCGATCCTTTGTCTGGTAGGACCTCCCGGAACAGGTAAAACCTCCATTGCCCGATCGATTGCAGAAGCAATGCATAAGAAATATGTACGTATCTGTCTGGGCGGTGTGAGAGATGAGGCTGAGATCCGGGGACACAGAAAGACTTATGTAGGAGCAATGCCGGGAAGGATCACTGCAGCATTACAGCAGGCAGGAGTGAGCAATCCTCTGATGCTTCTGGATGAGATTGACAAGACCAGCAGTGATTATAAAGGAGATACTTCTGCGGCACTTCTTGAGGTGCTTGATCCGGAACAGAACAGCAGATTTATGGATCATTATATAGAGGTTCCACAGGATCTTTCAGAAGTACTGTTTATTGCAACTGCAAACGATGTTCAGGGCATTCCGAGACCACTTCTTGACCGTATGGAACTGATCGAGATCGCAGGTTATACTGAGAATGAGAAGGAACATATTGCAAAGGAACATCTGATTCCGAAGCAGATGGAAGAGAACGGTATCGAGAAAGGTAAACTGACAATTCAGTCAGCGGCTCTTAAGAAGATCATCAACAATTATACAAAAGAAGCCGGGGTTCGAAACCTGGAGAGAACCATCGGACAGATATGCAGAAAAACTGCACGTCTGATCATGGAAGAAGATAAAAAGAAAGTTACAGTGACTTCAAAGAATCTGTCAGATTTTCTTGGAAAAGAGCATTTTAACTATCTTATGGCAAATAAGAAAGATGAGATTGGTATTTCCCGCGGGCTTGCCTGGACACAGGTGGGCGGCGATACACTGCAGATTGAAGTCAATGTAATGCCCGGCAAGGGTGAGCTGATGCTTACCGGACAGTTGGGAGATGTTATGAAAGAGTCTGCACAGGCAGGTATTACTTACATTCGTTCCATTGCTTCTGACTATAAAGTTGAGCCGGAATTTTTCCAGGAAAACGATATTCATGTGCATATTCCGGAAGGGGCAGTACCAAAAGACGGACCATCCGCAGGTATTACCATGGCAACTGCAATCCTTTCCGCAATTATTAAGAAGCCGGTAAGGGCAGACCTTGCAATGACCGGTGAGATCACACTGAGAGGAAGAGTTCTTCCGATCGGCGGTTTGAAAGAAAAACTTCTTGCGGCAAAATATGCTAAGATCAAAGAGGTGTTAGTGCCGGCAGAAAACAAACCGGATATTCAGGAATTAGATAAGGAAATCACAGACGGACTTACCATTACCTTTGTAAGTTCGATGAAGGAAGTGCTTAATAAGGCACTGATATAAAATAAATGGTCAGTCAGTAAAGATTGACCATTTGTTGTGAAAAAAGAGAGGAAATCAATGGTTATTAAGAATGTATCATTAGATATCGTATGCGGTATTACCAGTAAACTCCCGGACACCAACAGACCGGAGGTTGCATTTGCAGGAAAATCAAATGTGGGAAAATCATCGCTGATCAACGGGCTGATGAACCGGAAATCTCTTGCCAGAACAAGTGCACAGCCGGGAAAAACACAGACCATTAACTTTTATAATATCAATGAAGCCATGTATCTGGTAGACCTCCCTGGTTACGGATACGCAAAGGTTTCACAGTCTGAGAAGGAAAAATGGGGCAAGATGATCGAAAGATATCTTCATACATCCAAAAACCTGAAGGCGGTTTTCCTTCTTATTGATATCCGTCATGATCCGTCTGCAAATGACAAGATGATGTATGACTGGATTCTGAACAATGGCTATGAGCCGATCATTATTGCAACGAAGCTTGACAAGCTCAAACGAAGCCAGGTTCAGAAAAATATCAAAGCAATCAAAGAAGGGCTGAAGCTGAGCAAAGATGGCATTATTATTCCTTTCTCTGCTGAGACGAAGCAGGGAAGAGATGAGATCTGGGCTCTGATTGACGAGTTGACCGGACTGGCAGCTACTGAAGAAGCCTGAAAAAATAAATATTCGCTGTTTACTGATGGGATTCTTTTCCTGTGAAAATAAGCAGCAGACAGACAAAATACGAGGACAAAAAATATTATGGGAATTATCAAGGCATTCAAGCTGGGATTTGACTATCTCAAGTATGATGAAGATGGTAACGTGCAGGATACGCAGCGTGCTGTCAATGATGTAAACCTGGACATTGAAGCCGGACAATTCGTGGCTGTTCTGGGACATAATGGTTCCGGAAAATCTACTCTTGCAAAGCATCTGAATGCGCTGTTGCTTCCGACGGAAGGAACTTTGTGGGTAGATGGGATTGACACGTCTAAAGAGCCGGAATTATGGAAAGTCCGACAGAAAGCGGGCATGGTTTTTCAGAATCCTGACAATCAGATCATAGGAACTGTAGTAGAAGAAGACGTAGGGTTCGGACCGGAGAATATGGGTGTGCCCACAGAGAAAATCTGGGAGCGTGTAGATGAGAGCCTGAAAAAAACAGGAATGACATCCTATCGTTATCATTCTCCGAATAAACTTTCCGGCGGACAGAAGCAGAGAGTTGCAATTGCCGGTGTCATGGCAATGCGTCCGAAATGCATCATTTTGGATGAGCCAACTGCAATGCTGGATCCGAATGGACGAAAGGAAGTTCTTGAGGCAGTCAGTGACCTTAACAGACGGGAAGGAGTGACAGTCATTCTGATCACCCACTATATGGAAGAAGTTGTTCATGCGGACAAGGTATATGTTATGGACAACGGAGAAGTGGTGATGCAGGGAACACCCAGAGAGATTTTCTCACAGGTGGAAACTCTGAAAGAATACAGACTGGATGTGCCGCAGGTAACACTTCTGGCACACGAACTTCATAAAGCCGGAGTGGATGTTCCGGAGGGAATACTGACTACAGAGGAGCTGGTGAATGCCTTATGTCAATAGAATTAAAAAATGTAACTTATACCTACAGTCCGGGAACTGCCTATGAGATCCATGCGCTGAAAGATATTAATCTTTCTATTCCGGACGGACAGTTTATCGGAATTATCGGACATACAGGAAGTGGGAAATCTACACTGATCCAGCATTTCAATGCGCTGATCCGTCCAACTTCCGGTACGATCACTTATAATGGAGAGGATATCTGGGGAGAGAAATATGATCGTCGTGCCCTGCGAAGCGAGGTTGGTCTTGTATTTCAGTATCCGGAGCATCAGCTCTTTGAGAATGATGTGCTTTCTGATGTATGCTTTGGTCCCATGAATCAGGGATTATCCAGGGAAGAGGCAGAAGTAGAAGCAAAGAAAGCACTGCAGCATGTAGGTTTCAAGGAGAAAAATTTCAGTAAATCCCCTTTTGAGCTTTCCGGCGGACAGAAGAAAAGAGTTGCTATTGCCGGTGTACTGGCAATGAATCCGAAAATTCTTATTCTGGATGAGCCAACTGCAGGTCTGGATCCGAAAGGACGAGATGATATCCTTGACCAGATCGCAGAGCTTCATAAAGTAAGAGGGATTACCATTATCCTTGTATCCCACAGCATGGAGGATATTGCAAAATATGCGGAGAGACTGATCGTAGTCAATGACGGAGAAATCGCATATGACGATGCTCCCAAAGCAGTATTTGCTCATTACAGAGAGCTGGAAGCCATGGGACTTGCAGCACCGCAGATTACTTATATCATGCATGCGTTGAAGGAAAAAGGCCTGGATGTAGATGTAACTGCTACAACGGTGGATGAGGCAAAAGAGAATATCCTTGCAGTTTTAAGAAAATGTAATCCCGGGAAATTGTCCGGTGACAGACAATCTGTTTCAGACAGTCAGTCGAAAAAAGAAAATGCCAAAGCAGAAACCTTAATTAGTGAGATGGAAGCTGATCTGACTAAGGATGGGACGAAAGAGTCTCATTCAGATGTGTCTGATGAAGATTTAAGCATTCAGAAGGAAACAATGGATAAAAAGTCTGCAGAACAAGAAGAGAATGAGGGAGGGCAGGAAGTATGATCCGAGACATTACAATAGGACAGTATTATCCTGCAGATTCCGTTCTGCACAAAATGGATCCGAGAGCAAAGCTGGTGGGTACACTGGTGTTCATCATCTCTGTCTTTGTATTCCATACATTTCCGGGATATGCAGTGGCAACTATATTTCTGGCAGCGATGATCATTCTTTCCAAAGTTCCTGTGAAATTTATGTTCAAGGGACTGAAGGCAATCGTGATGCTTCTTATGATCACAGTGGTATTTAATATATTTCTGACACCCGGAAAGGTTCTCTGGCAGTGGGGAATCCTGCATGTGACAGAGGAGGGCCTGAAGCTGGCCGGAAGAATGGCCATCCGCCTGACGTATCTGGTGATCGGTTCTTCTCTTATGACGCTGACTACCACACCCAATCAACTTACAGATGGTCTGGAACGACTTCTCAGGCCGTTAAATAAACTTCATGTGCCAATCCACGAGATTGCCATGATGATGTCTATTGCGCTGCGTTTTATCCCAATCCTTATGGAGGAAACCGATAAGATCATGAAAGCACAGATTGCACGTGGCGCAGATTTTGAAACCGGAAATATAATTCAGAAGGCAAAAAATATGATTCCGCTTCTGGTTCCGCTGTTTATTTCTGCGTTCAGAAGAGCAAATGATCTGGCCATGGCCATGGAAGCAAGGTGCTATCATGGAGGGGATAACAGAACCCAGATGAAGCCATTGCGTTATGAGTCCAGAGACTACATTTCCTATGTGGTGATGTGGGCTTATCTGGGAATCGCCATTGTTTTCAGAATTGTGGGAATCTGAGAAAGTACTGATATAATTTATAAAGATATTTTATATGCTGTAATCCGGTAGGAAAGGATTACAGCATATTGTTTATTTTGTTATAACAAAAGTTTTCAATTTTTATGGAGGAAAACAGATGAAAAGAATTGGTCTTGTAGTTGCATATGACGGCACCAACTACTGTGGCTGGCAGACACAGCCAAACGGGATTACTGTGCAGGGGGTTTTAAATGAAACACTGTCCGAGCTTCTTGGCGAGAAGATAGAAACGATCGGTGCAAGCCGTACAGACGCAGGGGTTCATGCCATGGGAAATGTGGCAGTATTTGACACCAACACACGCATTCCCGGAGAAAAGATTTCCTATGCACTGAACCAGCGTCTTCCGGAAGATATCCGCATTCAGCTCTCAGAAGAAGTAGAACCGGATTTCCATCCCCGTTACTGCGACAGTGAGAAAACATACGAATACCGCATCCTGAATCGCAAATTCCCGGTTCCGACAGAGCGCTTATACACCTATTTCTACCACTACAAACTGGATGTAGATAAGATGAAAGCAGCAACCTCATACCTGATTGGACAGCATGATTTTGCTTCTTTCTGCGGTGCAAAAGCGCAGGTAAAAACAACTATCCGTACAGTGACAGGAATTGATGTATGGCGTGACGGAGATATCGTAACCATACGTGTAACAGGAACAGGATTCCTCTACAACATGGTACGAATCATCTCCGGAACTCTGATCGAAGTAGGAAACGGACAGTATCCGCCTGAGAGAGTAAAGACAATTCTGGAAGCCTGCAACCGTGAAATGGCAGGTCCGACTGCACCGGCGCAGGGACTGACACTGATGGGGATTGAATTTTTTGATTGATAGTCAGGAGGAGAAAATCATCCGTTTCGATAATTGCCGGTGGGATAACTGATTAACAGTTTTTTTGGTGAAAAACAAAAAACGGGGGAGTAACGAAAAAAGTTGAAAAAACGACACAAAACCTATTGACAGAACAGAACCCTTATAATATAATAACCAAATGTGACGTAGTGCGAGATGCTTAAGCCAAATAGCCCAGGCGAAAGTATTTATCAGCGGTTTCGGACATTTCCGCATTTTTAGCACCGGCGTTTCCAATAACTTATATTCGCGGGAAATTCCGCGGTTAATTAAACTATCGTTGATAAATAACAGGAGGTAAAACCATGCAGACTTATATGGCTAATCCAGATAAAATCGAAAGAAAATGGTATGTAGTTGACGCTGATGGATGTACTCTTGGCCGTCTGGCATCCGGAGTAGCAAGCGTTTTAAGAGGAAAAAATAAACCACAGTTTACACCACACGTAGACACAGGTGATTATGTAATCATCGTAAACGCTGACAAGATCAAAGTTACAGGTAAGAAATTAGAGCAGAAAATCTACTACAATCACTCCGATTATGTAGGTGGAATGAGAGAAACCACATTAAAAGAAATGTTAGCAAAGAAACCTGAGAGAGTTATCGAGCTCGCAGTTAAAGGTATGCTTCCAAAAGGACCTTTAGGAAGAAGCATGTACACAAAACTTTTCGTATATGCAGGACCGGAACACAAACATGAAGCTCAGAAACCAGAAGCTTTAACATTTTAATTAGGAGGTAGAAAACATTGGCTAGCGCAAAATTCTACGGAACAGGAAGAAGAAAGAAATCAATCGCAAGAGTTTACCTGGTACCTGGAACAGGTAAAATCACTATCAATAAAAGAGACATCGATGAGTACTTCGGACTTGAGACTCTGAAGGTTATCGTTCGTCAGCCACTGGCTTTAACAGAGACAGAGGGTAAATTCGACGTGATCGTTAATGTTCACGGCGGTGGATACACAGGACAGGCTGGAGCAATCCGTCATGGTATTTCCAGAGCTTTATTACAGGTTGATGGAGAATTCCGTTCAACATTAAAGAAAGCTGGATTCTTAACAAGAGACCCAAGAATGAAGGAAAGAAAGAAATACGGTCTTAAGAAAGCTAGAAGAGCACCACAATTCTCTAAGAGATAGTATTTTTTACGAGAGGTTTTTATACCTCTCTTTTTTTTATTTTAATATTGAAGTACCATAAAATTAAAAATTCCAATATTAAATCTATGTTAAAAAATGTTGAAATCTATTAACAAATGTTAATTTTTATTGTAAACTTAACTGGATGAAATAATTTTTAACATAAATAAAATATACAAGAGAAAAGGAGAATTTATCTTGGATACAATATTAACAATTGTTAAATTATTAGGTGGATTGGGTTTATTTATCTATGGTATGAAGCTAATGGGAGATGGACTTGAAAATGCTGCTGGAGAAGGATTAAAAAAGATACTTGAAAAAGTAACAAAGAATCCTTTAATTGGAGTAATAGTTGGTGCTGTAGTAACTATGGTTATTCAAAGTAGTAGTGCTACAACTGTAATGGTAGTTGGATTTGTTAATGCAGGATTAATGAATTTAGCTCAAGCTGCTGGAATTATTATGGGGGCAAATGTTGGAACAACTGTAACAGCACAATTAGTTGCATTTAAGTTAGATGATATTGCTCCAATTTTTGTGTTTGTTGGTGCCATGATGGTAATGTTTGTTAAAGGAAAAAGGAGAAGAGAAATTGGAAATATAATACTTGGTTTTGGTATTTTATTTGTTGGAATGGGAACTATGAGCGAAGCTATGAAACCATTAACATCATCTCCAATATTCCAAGATATACTTACAACAGTAGGATCACATTGGTACTTAGGATTAATTGCAGGGGCTTTAATAACAGCGGTTCTTCAAAGTTCATCAGCAACTACAGGGATACTTGTAGCATTAGCAACTGCAGGAGCATTAAATATCAATGAAGCACTTCCTATAATAATGGGATGTAATATTGGTACTTGTATAACAGCAATGCTTGCAACCGTTGGTACTAATAAGACTGCTCATAGAGCTGCTATGTTACATTTAATATTTAATGTAGTTGGAACTATAATATTTTTACCAATAATAGTTCCAGGATTTTTAGGTAGATTTGTTTCATATTTTTCTAGTGATGTAAATAGACAAATTGCAAATGCGCATACAATATTTAATGTAATTAATACAATAATAATGGTTCCATTAATACCTGTACTATGTAAGATTGTTGAAAAATTAATACCTGGTGAAGATGACGAAAAAGTAGGACCTAAGTATATAGATGATAGGTTATTAGAAACACCTGTAATAGCTGCAGGGCAAGTTCTTAAGGAAACTATAAGAATGTCTAATAAATCAAAATTAAGCTTAGAATTAGCTATGGATGCATTTATGAAAAATGATGAAAAATTAGCTGAAAAAGTATATGAAAACGAACAAATAATAAATAATCTTGAAGAATGCATAACAAATTATTTAGTTAAGCTTTCTAAATGTGAGTTATCAGATAAGGAAAAAAATATAGTTGCTGCAACTTTCCATGTAGTTAATGATATTGAAAGAATAGGAGATCATGCAGAAAACTTAGCAGATTTAACTATTCAAAAAATAAATAAAAAATTAAGTTATAGTGAAGAAGCAATTTCTGAAATAACAAATATGTATAAAGCTACATTAAAGGCATTAGATATATCAATAGAAAGCTATTCTGATAGAGATAAAGAAAAAGCAAAAAAAATAAATAGTGTTGAATCTGAAATAGATAAGATGCATAAGAAATATAGAGATTTACACATAAAGAGATTACATGAAGGAACTTGTAGTGCATATGCAGGTGCAATATTCCTAGATTTATTAAGTAATTTAGAAAGAATAGGAGATCATTCAACTAATATTGCTGAAAGTGTAATTGAAAATAATTAATAAAAAGGAGCGAATTTTCACTCCTTTTTATTTTGTATAATTCTTATAAAAATAAACAAAATAAAGATAAGATTAAATTTTTGGAGGATATAATATGAAAAAAAGTATTGTTGCTATTTTTGTCTTCTTAATGATTATTAATTTTGTTACTCCAGTTTGTGCAGTTATAAATGAAGATAAATCTGAAAAAATTATTTTAATTGACCCAGGACATGGAGGAATTGATGGTGGTGCAAAATCAAAAAATGGAACAATTGAAAAAGATATTAACTTACAAATAGCAATAAAGCTTAAAGAAAACTTAGAAGATAAAGGTTATAAGGTTTATATGACTAGGGAATGTGATGAAGGGCTTTATAAACAAGGTAAAACTGTAAAAGAAAAAAAGAGGGAAGATTTAAAAAAGAGAGTAGATTTAAAAACAGAAACTAATTGTGATATATTTGTTTCAATACATCAAAATATGTTTCCACAAAGTAAATGTTATGGGGCACAAGTTTGGTATGCTTCAAATGAAAATAGCAATAAATTAGCTACAAGTGTTCAAGATGCTATTAAAGAAAGCGTTAATGATAATAATAAAAGAGTTGCAAAACCAGCAGCAGAAGCTTATTTAATATTAAGAGATAAATATGAAGGGGCATCAATATTAGTTGAATGTGGATTTTTATCAAATCCAAATGAAGAAGCAAAGTTAAAAACTGATGAACATCAAAATTTGATAGTAGAAGGAATATCTAAAGGCATAGATAGATATTTTGAAAATAATATTGAAAATAAAAAGGATTAATAATTTTTTTGGAAAATGGGAGTTATAAGTTAATTAATAGTAATAAACTTATAACTCCTATTTTATATTTTAAATATAATTAAATAAGAGAACTTTTAATTTTGGTTGTAAAATTCTACAGTAAATAATAAACTATTTATATATGAAAGGGGAGGATATTAAATGAGAGAAATACATATATCTAAAATAATAGAAGCAGTAAAAGAACTTTGTGTTGAAGCAAATTATTATTTATCAGATGATGTAAGAAATACATTATATCATGCAAAAAAAAGTGAAACATGGCCATTAGCAGAAAATATATTAGAACAAATAATATTAAATTCTGATATAGCTAAAAATGAAAATAAACCTATATGCCAAGATACAGGAATGGCATGTGTATTTTTAGAAATCGGACAAGATGTACATATTATTGGAGGATTATTAGAAGATGCTATTAATGAAGGAGTTAGAAGAGGCTATGATGAAGGATTTTTAAGAAAATCAGTAGTTAAAGATCCTATTAATAGAATAAATACTAAAGATAATACGCCTGCTATTATTTATTATGATATTGTTCCAGGAGATAAGATAAAAATAACTGTTGCACCAAAAGGCTTTGGTTCAGAAAATATGAGTAGAATAAAAATGCTTAAGCCTTCAGATGGGTTACAGGGGGTTAAAGATTTTATAATTGAAACAATAAAACTTGCAGGCCCTAATCCATGTCCACCAATAGTAATTGGAGTTGGAATAGGAGGTACATTTGATAAAGCAGCATATTTATCTAAAAAAGCATTAATAAGACCTTTAAATGTAAGAAATAAAGATGAATTTTATAGTAATTTAGAAAAGGAGCTTTTAGAAGATATAAATAATCTTGGAATAGGACCACAAGGATTTGGAGGAAAAACTACAGCAATAGGATTAAATATAGAAACATATCCAACACACATTGCTGGGTTGCCTGTTGCAGTTAATATTAATTGTCATGCAACAAGGCATAAGGAAAGAGAGTTATAGGAGGCTAAATATTATGAGGAAGATACATACTCCTTTAAATGAAGATATAACTAAAAAATTAAAAGCTGGTGATAGCATATTATTATCAGGAACAATATATACAGCAAGGGATGCTGCTCATGGAAGACTAATAAACCTATTAAAAGAAGGTAAAGAATTGCCTTTAAATATTAAGGGAGAAATTATATATTATGTAGGACCTACACCAGAAAAGCAAGGTGAAGTTATAGGGGCTGCAGGACCAACAACAAGTTATAGAATGGATGGCTATACACCTGAACTTTTAGATTTAGGATTAAAAGGCATGATAGGAAAAGGTGCAAGAAATGAAGAAGTAATAAATGCAATAAAAAGAAACAATTCTATTTACTTTGGAGCAATTGGAGGAGCTGGAGCATTAATAAGTAAATGTATAAAAGCATCAAAGATAATTGCTTATGATGATTTAGGTGCAGAAGCAATAAGAAAGCTTGAGGTAAAAGATATGCCTTTAGTTGTAATAATAGATACAAATGGTAATAATTTATATGAAATAGGAAAGAGAGCTTATTTAGATAGCATTAAAGCCTAAAATATGCATTAATTAAATAAAAAACGATTATCTCTTATGAAAGAAATAATCGTTTTTTAATATAATAAATTAACTATAGAGTAACAAACCCTTTTCCTTTAACTTCAGAAACATCTATTATTGTAATAAAAGCTTTAGGGTCAACTCTTAAAATTTTAGTTTTTAAGCTAATCATTTGAGAAGTTGTGACTGCCACATATAATAGTCTTTTTTTATCTCTAGTATATCCGCCTTCAGCCATAAGAGCAGTAATACCACGATTCATATCCTTTATTACATAATTAATAATATCATCTTCTTTTTCAGTTAATATAAGCAGAAGTTTTTTACTAGTAAAACCATTTAAGACTTTATCTAAAATAGTGCTAGTAATAAACATAGAAATTAATGTGTATAATGCTCTAGGTAATCCAAAAATAAATATTGATACAGTTACTATAATTAAATTAAATGCAAATCCAACTTGACCTATATCAAAATTAGAATATTTTTTTCTAATAACCATAGTAATTATATCAGTACCACCAATAGAACCATTTCTATAAAATATTAATCCATATCCAATTCCACTTAATACACCACCATAAATACAATATAAAAGCATATCATCAACTTGAACTAATGTAGATAAAGGTTTAGTTATCATAAGTGCAGTTGAAAAAGAAAGCATTCCTATAGCAGTATAAAGTGTAAAACGTTTATTTAAATATTTATAACTTACAAAAAACAATGGAATGTTTAATAAAAACACTGTAATTCCAGAAGGAACTTCCCATAAGTATTGTAAAATAAGTGCTATACCTGTAACACCACCACTTAATAATTTAGCATTAGATAAGAATAAATTAACTCCTAAAGATGAAATAAAACTTCCTATTATAATTACTAAAATATCAACATAAAAATTTTTGCTTTTAATTAAATATTTCATAAAGTACTCCTATAGATATATTAATAGTTCAATACAAATTATATATTAAAAATTTAACTATGTTAAGTAATTTATTTTAAAATTATGTAACATAATAAGATTGAATATAAAAAAGTTAGAATAATAATTACTATTAAATAATAATAATAATAATAATAGATTATTAAAGAAAATGAAAGAAATTAAAAAGATAATTATTTTCTTTTTAGTTTTTGGTTTATAAGTTATTTTACAATAGTTAAAAATATAAATATAATGAACGATATATTGTGTGAAAAAGTACAAAATATACTATATATAGTGGAGGAGTAAAAGTGGTTAATTTAGAAGGCATTTGTGAAAAGGCAATTAGTAGAATAGATAATAATGAAGAAATTTATGTAAAAGAAAAATTAATAGATGGTTGCAAAAACATAATAAGAAATTCAATGAGTGAAGAGGAAATTAGAAGTTCTGTAATTCAAGTGGCACTAGAATTAACTACAGAACAAGAGCCAAAGTGGCAATATGTTGCATCAAAATTATATGTAGAAAGATTATATGATGAAGTAAAAATAAATAGAAATAAAAAAATAGAAGAAATACCATATAGCAATTACTATGAATTTATTTGTGAAATGACAAATAAAAATTTATATGGAAAATACATATTAGAAAATTATACTAAAGAAGAAATTGAAGAATTAGAAAAAGAAATAAAACCAGAAAGAGATTTTATATTTACATATAGTGGAATAGATTTATTAACAAAAAGATATCTTATTCAAGATTATAATAGAAAACCTCTTGAACTCCCACAACAAATGTTTATGGGAATAGCAATGCATTTAGCAATTCCAGAAGAAAAGCAAAATAGATTAATGTGGGCAAAAAGATTTTATGATGTTTTAAGTTCACTTAAAGCAACTATGGCAACACCTACTATGTCAAATGCTAGAAAACCATTTTATCAACTAAGTTCATGTTTTATTGATACAGTAGAAGATAGCTTAAAAGGAATATATAAATCATTAGATAACTTTGCAGAAGTATCAAAATTTGGTGGAGGAATGGGAATTTATATAGGAAAAATAAGAGCAATAGGTTCTACAATAAGAGGATTTAAAGGGGCATCAGGTGGAGTTATTCCATGGATAAAATTATTTAATGATACTGCTGTTGCAGTTGATCAGCTTGGAGTAAGAAATGGTTCAGTAGCAATATGGCTTGATGCATGGCACAAAGAAGTTCCAGAGTTTCTACAATTAAGAACTAATAATGGTGATGATAGAAAAAAAGCACATGATGTCTTCCCGGGATTATGTTATCCAGATTTATTTTGGAGATTAGCAGAAGAAGATATAGATGCAAATTGGTATATGATGTGTCCACATGAAATTAAAAATGTTAAGGGATATTCATTAGAAGATTTTTATGGGGAAGAATGGGAAAAAAGATATTATGATTGTGTAAATGATGAAAGAATAGATAAAAGAATAATGTCTGTTAAAGACATTGTAAGATTAATTATTAAAAGTGTAGCAGAAACAGGAACACCATTTGCTTTTTATAGAGATACAGCAAATAAAATGAATCCTAATAAGCATGCAGGAATGATTTATTCTTCAAATTTATGCACAGAAATAATGCAAAATATGAGCCCTATGGATATTCAAACTACAGAAATGATAAATGAAAATGGAGATAGTATTATAGTTGAAAAAACTAAAGCAGGAGATTTTGTAGTTTGTAATCTTTCATCAATAGTATTAGGAAATGTTAATGTAAATAATGATAAAGAAATAGAGTATGTTGTAGAAACTCAAATAAGAGCCATGGATAATGTAATAGACCTAAATTATTATTCAGTTCCATTTGCAGAAGTTACAAACAAAAAATATAGAGCAATTGGACTAGGAACAAGTGGTTATCATCATATGCTTGCAAACAATAAAATTCATTGGAATGAAGAAAAACATTTAGAATTTACAGATGAGGTATATGAAAAGATTAATTACTATGCAATTAATGCAAGTATGAAAATTGCAAAAGAAAAAGGTAAATATTCTTGTTTTGAAGGTTCAGATTGGCATAATGGAAATTATTTTGATTTAAGAAATTATACTTCAGAAAAATGGAATAAATTAAAAGATGATGTTAAAAAATATGGATTAAGAAATGGATACCTTTTTGCTGTTGCACCAAATGGTTCTACAGCTACAATTGCAGGAACATCAGAAGGGGTGGATCCTGTTATGGCAAGATTTTGGTTAGAGGAAAAGAAGGGGAGCATAGTTCCTAAAACTGCTCCAAATTTAAGCTGGGATAATTTTTGGTATTATAATTCAGCATATAATGCAAATCAACAACTTTGTGTAAAAATAAATGGTATAAGACAAAGACATATAGACCAAGGACAATCATTTAATTTATATATAACGACAGAATATACAATGAGACAAATAATGAATTTATATATATCTGCATGTAAGTGTGGAGTGAAATCTATTTATTATGTAAGATCTAAATCATTAGAAATTGAAGAATGTGAAAGTTGCTCTGCATAATAAACAATTAATTTTATGGGGCTGTCGCACTAAAAATTTTATACACAA
>ENA-OPAC01000767-OPAC01000767.1-human-gut-metagenome-genome-assembly--contig:-NODE-767-length-17227-cov-7.294899_pt1 | contig 17227 bp, 19 predicted proteins | sample MGYA00241052_ERZ501420 | MGnify/ENA primary metagenome ERZ501420 (study PRJEB25962, sample SAMEA2042513) | human gut metagenome | biome: human gut; feature: human-associated habitat; material: faeces... | reverse complement strand
TTGATAACTATTTCATCATCATCGCGGAGATCCTTGAAATCATTGCAGTGTGAAGAAGCAAATTCATACATATTGTCAATGTCAACTGCACCAGTAATCTCACCCTTATTAATGATTACAAGAATATTTGTTCCGTCGTCGTCGACAGCAAAGCGCAGTTCATCAAATTCTATATCGGGATCATTTTTGAGAATAGAATCTGTCGCAAGTAATTTAACAAGTTCCATTACCCTGTCATCTTTACCTGCATCAAAGATCTGGATCTTTTCAACGAGCTGATTTGCTGATGTCACAATCCGGTATAAGTACTTTTCGGTACGATAATCAGCCAAAGCATTTTCTCCATAAAACATTTCATATGTCTTCTCTACTTCTGATTCAGGAACCAGATAAATCATGACAAGATCTTCCATCTGGTGATAGAGTGTAGGATAGTTTAAACGAAAGGTCTCTCCACAGTTTGGGCAGGTATAAAGGAAAATAGACTGATTAAGTACCTTCTCTTTCATTGCAGGATCCAGTACAGTATTAATGCTGTCCCAGACTTCAAAATCTCCCTCATGATGGCAGGAAGGGCAGGTTACCTTTTCTATATGATGTTTTGACATAAATAATCCCCCTTTCAGTGAGATAAATCTATAGTTTTCTTATTGTAGAATACACTTATCCTTTATTATTTTGCCAGGAAATTACTCTGAATCTCCATCGGCATATGATAAGCCTGGCCTCGTTTTGTCAGGCTGTATAATTTAAAGCTCATGAGTTCCGGAGTCGCATTCAATGAACTGCAGAGTCCGAAATAATCCAGGTCTTCGTTCTGAACCATCTCTTCAATGTCTTCATCTTCAATTAGTAGATCGGCAGCAAACAGATTGGCCTGGTATTCTGTATTATCCGTCATATTGTAGAGTGTATCATCTTGCATTGGAGCCATTTTCAGCTGGGAACGATGCAGGATGATATGCCCTAATTCATGGGCGGCAACAATCATCTTTTCTTCTTCTGAAAGGAAACTGCTGATCATGACATAGATCGTCTTACAGCTCATGAAGCAATAGCCTTTCAGAGTCTTATATCTGGAAGTTTCCCCGACAACAATGTTCATCTGATCCATGATCTCAAATGGATCTCGAGTTCCATATTTCTTGATTAATTTCTTTGTTTCTGTATATATGTAAGTGTTTCTCAAATAAATCACCTCAAAAGTAAAAAATAAAAGGGCAGAAATATCCTTGTAACTATAAGGTAACAGATTAGGTGTACAATAATCCCGCCTTCTATTATTTTTCCTCTTGGTTTTTCAGATATTTTTTCGGTGTAAATTTCTTTGCACGTCTTTTGGAATCCAGATAAAGGCTCTGGATTTCATCCATAAAAGCTATTTTATCTTCGTCTGTCAGTGATCCACCGGCAAACATAGCTGCAGCCTGTTCCAGAATCTGCTGAGCCTGTCTGGCACCACGGTTACCAAACTGTTCGGATGCTTCTGTGATAAAAGCTTCATTCTCACTCATGAGATAAGAAACGTCACACTGTAATGCATCTGCCAGTTTCTGATACAGAACATTTTGTTTTGGAAAACGTCCTTCTACTTCCCAGGATCGAATGGTCCTATATGAAACACCAACCATGCTGGCCAGTTCCTGCTGACTCATCTTTTTTTCTTTTCTTAATGATCTTACTTTTTCACCGAATGTCATAAACATACCTCTTTCTAAGCCTTGTCTTATAAGTTTCATTAGCCGCTTCAAGGCAAAACGGGAAATGTGTCTCCTAAAAAATAAAAATTAATCTTGACAAAGGGAAATATCTCTCCTATAATGTGAATCACAGATAAGGGAAACATCTTTCCTATAAGATACACAATATTTCCTCTTTTGTCAATGAATATGTGAAATGAATTTCCTATATTTTGAAGAAAACAGGAAAGATAGACAGTCATTGATAGTTAAAATGGGATACATGTTACAGAAAGAGGAAAGACGTATGGGAGGTGGCAATGTGAGTCAGGATCAGACTTCTATTATCTGTATTGATCTAAAGTCCTTTTATGCTTCTGTGGAATGCGTAGAACGTGGGCTGGATCCATTTAAAACAAACCTGGTGGTTGCAGATCCGACCAGATCAAAGTCAACAATCTGCCTGGCAATCACTCCGGCTATGAAGTCTCTTGGCATCAAGAACCGGTGCCGGATCCATGAGATACCGGATTGTGTGAAGTACATTACAGCCATGCCGAGGATGCAGCTGTACATGGATTATTCCGCAAAGATCTATGGAATCTATCTGCGGTACGTCTCAAAAGAAGATATCCATGTGTACAGTGTCGATGAGTGTTTTATTGATGTGACAAACTATCTGCAGCTTTATCATCTCACTGCAAAAGAAATGGCGGTAAAGCTTATGCAGGAGGTTATTGAGGAAACAGGTATCACTGCAACCGCTGGTGTGGGAACCAATCTGTATCTTGCTAAGATCGCAATGGATATCGTAGCAAAGCATGTGGATGACCATATTGGAATCCTGGATGAATTCTCTTACAGAGAGCAGCTATGGGATCATAAACCATTAAGTGACTTCTGGAGGATTGGATCCCGGACTGAAAAAAAACTGGCCGATTATGGAATCCATACGATGGGCGATATTGCAATGGCTTCTTTAAGATCCGAAGACTGGCTGTATAAGATGTTTGGGATTGATGCAGAGCTGTTGATCGATCATGCATGGGGATATGAAACATGCCGGATGAGTGACATCAAGAACTATCATTCGGAGGAACACAGCCTTTCAAATGGTCAGGTGCTGATGCGAAATTATTCTTTTGACGAAGCACTTGTGATCGTAAGGGAAATGACAGATAATCTGGTCCTGGATCTGTTTGAAAAAGGACTGGTAACAAGCTCTCTCACCTTATGGATCGCATATGACCACAGGTATGAGCATGAGGCATCCAAAGGAACTGTAAAACTCGAAAGAGGAAGTAATAGTTCAAAAAAAATCATAGATGCAGTGGCAGATTTATATCTCAGGATTGCAGACAAATATACCGGAATCCGAAGAATCGAGGTGTGTGCGAACAGGGTTGCTCCTGAAAGTTATGTGCAGTACAGCCTGTTTGATGATCCCAAACAGACCGATAAGGAACGGCATTTACAGGAAGCAGTATTGAATGTAAAGCAGCGTTATGGAAAGAATGCGATCATGCGTGGATCCAATCTGCTGGAGTGTTCCACCTATAGAGAACGCAATGAACAGATTGGTGGTCACCGTGCTTAGAGGAGGTGCAAAAAGTGCTGGCAAGTGCATATCAACCGTATTTATATTTACCAAGACCGGTTTCCAGGAGGCATCCCATGGATGTAGGACGCAGGGCAAAACAGTTTGCTCCATTTGCGGCACTTCGTGGACTGGATGAAACAATCCGGCAACAGGAAATCATTTACGAACCGAAAAGAGATTTATCTGAGGAAAAGAAAAATGAGCTGGATATGAAATTAAGGATCCTGGCATATGGAATGAAGATACAGGCAACTTATTTTCAAAAGTCCTGGAAGGATCCATCCGTTGGTCAGTACCATACATTATCCGGAACCATAGAATTTTTTGATCCATCAGTTCACTTACGGATCGATGATACCGAGATTCAGATCCAGGACATCTGTGATCTGACTGGTGATGTATTTGAAACTATTGAAATATCATGTTAATTAATCACAGCGGAATTTTTTATACCGGAAAGAGTGAGTGGTAGCTGGTGGAAGGATAAAAAAGGATGCACAGATCGACAAAGCAGATCTGATCAGAATAAAAATCGTGCTGTTCGTGCAGCTTTGGCACTTACGGAATGGATGGCATGATGCTCATAAGGCGGATTTGATTTCCCTTTGGTCCGTTGAGTAATAAATGGAGAAATATCTTATTGCTTAAAGGAGGAAGCCTATATGGGATCAGGTGCTATTAAATGGCATGTACACTGCTCTGTATGTGGAGCATTTATTGAAAAGAGCGCACAAAGCGATTCAGAAGTGGAGTGCAAAAAATGTCGCAGTACATTGGAGATATTTGTAAAGGATGATATGGTGTCGGTTCGTCCGATCCACATCAGAGATGAACAATTAAAGTCCAGGATGCGGACGTATTCCCGAAAGATGATGAATCAGGGATCATAACAGAATAGAATGAGCTGTCTGTAGTAAGCGTTGGATTTGGCAGGAACCATCAAGAACGCACCAGACAGCAAGAGTTTGTCAAGGAGCTGAACCTGACTGGAATCACTAAGAGCCCGGCAAAACATTTACGGATACACTGCAAGATCAGAAGTATTTTCTGGTTTTGGAGATTGTTGAAGTATTTGTTTTGTCGGGCTTTTTTGACGTATTTCGAAAAATTTTTAAATTTTTTTGTCGTACCCCACTGTAAAACAGGCTCTCAGCGTTTCGTTATATAGAGGTTGAATTCTCTTCTGCAAAAATAATTGCAGAGAGAGATTTTGATAATATGGCGCAAAGGAGGAAGCAAAGATGACTGAAATCGAATACCAGGAATTTGTAAGGCATTGTCCTTACGATGCTATGGGCGATTATTCCATGTTTCGCAAAGAGCAAACAGAGAATGAATCAGAAGATGCACATAGCAACTGAATAAGCCAGGCAATCTGGCAAACTTAATCTAAACGCAGATACATGCGTTACAAAGGAGTCGCGGACTCCCGTTCAAAAAAAACGGGTGAGTTCGTGACCTCTTGTGCTGCAGTTCTTTATGTCTGTGCAGGAATTTTATAAAAGATGGAATGGACCACCCGGAGCCGAAAGGCAGAAAGGTGGTCTTTATGTTGACATTAAAAGAACTGAAAAAAATCGTGAAAGTTGCTGATGTGGAGAAGAGAATCCCAAGCGTGAAATCCTTGAAGGAACACAAAGTTGTAGTAAAGGAAATGATCAATGCAGATACAACAATCTCTGTTTATGATCACGGATATGTACTTTATACAGCAGGAAATCAATCAACCGTATTTCCGCTTCATAGTTGTGATGACTATGAATATGTGAGTGTAACTGGCGATAACAAGGAATTCAATAAAGAGTTCTTTGATAATGAAAACTGGTATATCCGTCTGCTGATGGAGGCTGAAGACCGTATGGCATACAGCCAGAGCAAAATCAGCACCAATCATGGTGTGTTTTCTAACAGCGATGTTACAGATGATGCGGAGATTATGAGAGGATCTTCAAAAGATTTTGTTGACGATGTTATCGACAGAGAAATTCTAAACGCTTTGATCAAAGAGTTAACAGAGAGACAAAAGACGGTACTCAATCTGGTTTATTTCGAGGAAATGCGTCAGCAGGATGTTGCAGATTATCTGGGAATCAAACAGCAGAGTGTAAATGACCTCCTGAACAGGGCATTAAAAACGATGAAAAAAAAGGCGGAAAACGAAGAATTTTAAAAAAATTGAATTAGACCACTGTAAAACAGGCTCTGAGCGTTTCGTTATATGAAGGGTTTGCATAGAACACCTTCATGTACCTTGAAAAATGAATAGCCTGCCCGGAGTGATATTCGGTTTGAACATGCATAGAGCGAAAAGCTGCGTGTCTGCCAGAAGAAAACGTATCAGAGATGGAAACTGATATAGGAACGGATCCGGGAAAGAAAACAGGAAAACGCTTAAATCTTAAATCAAAATAAAATGTCTGAATCTGAAAAGAGGATGACAGTAGAAATCATGTGGCGGTATTTGTGACAAACAGGTATCGCCATATATTTGTGCTGTTATCTCAGCTTGTGCTGACTGTCCCAAATAGCGCAAATTTCAGGAAAGGAGGCGATCATCTTCGTATAAAAGATAATACGCAGACACGAACAGATAACCATACACAAAAAAATCAGAAAGGAAGGATTTAAGAGAATGAACGTGAAAAAGAAAGCACGCAGGGTGATGTCCGGTTTACTGACTGCAGTAACGGTTCTATCGACGGTACTCTCTCCCGCTGTTGCCTATGCTTCTGATGATGCCGGATCTGTAAAAAAGATTCCGTATTATGAGGAGATCAAGGATCAGTTGGATGAAGATGAAGTGGTAACTGCAAAGGATTATGAGATCAAGGTTGGAGACAATTTCGATGTAAAGAGTGATTATACCGGTCTTACGATCCAGGATGACAGCAAAGTAAAAGTTACATTTCAGGAAGCAAAAGATACGGACGGGAATGACTTTTCTACCGATTATGCCAATTCCTATAAGGCAGTCTATTATGTAGAACCACAGACAACGGATCACCCAACCTACCAGATCAATCGAAAGATCGTGGTAAAAGAAGCGGATCAGCAGAAAGATTCGCAGTCAGAAAGTTCTTCTGATCAGGATGCTGGTTCTTCCGATGAGACAGAAACAGAGGATTCTGAGGCTGGCTCGTCTACAGAGGAAACTGGTGATGCTAAAACGGAGAGCAAAACAGAACTGACAGAAAAAGAATTTGATGCAGAGATCGAAGCAACGGAGAATCAGGAGACCGTTGATCCGGAAACAGGGATCACACTCTCAGAGGTTATGCAGGAAGCTGTTGACCAGGAAGTTGCTCTTGCAGATCTTGAAGCAGGCGAAAGTATTACTTTTGATATGCCAATGATGCTTGCTTCCGGTGAAACAGGAACAAAATCAGTCACAGTCACAGCCGGTTCCTGGTACTATTACGCAGATTATGGATTAGGTTCTTATCTGACTTGTCCATATTATGTGAAATGGGGAAGCATCAATGCGACAGCATACTGTGTTGAACCATCGAAAAAAGGACCGGGAAATGGAACTTATACGATCCAGAAACTTGCCGATGGAAAGACACTTGCAAAGGTCTGCTATTACGGAACAAAAGCAAGTGATGAGAATGGTTTCTTCGATGAGAAACATCCGGATTTTCCGGCAGGAAAGAGATTCATCATTACCCATCTTGCAGCAGCTTATGCAAATGGATCCAGTGACTGGGCATCCGGAACCAATGCAACAGGAAAGAACCTGGCAATGGAGCTTTACAATTATTGTGTAAATATGCCGGACATTCCGTCTGTAGATATGAGCTTTTCCGAATCTAATGTAAAGGCTTATGTGGAAGGAAACAGCCAGCGAACAAGCGTGATCACATTCAAAGCAGATAAACTGCAGACAATCACATTTAAGTTGCCAAGCGGTGTAAAGCTTGTAAATGTGACAACCGGTAAAACAAGTGCTGCAGGAGCAAGTGTAGAAATCAGTGGAGGTACACAGTTTTATCTGACAGCACCACTTGATCAGGCAGAGAGCGTCAGTGCTACATTTTCTTCTCGGATGAAGGGAAGCATTGATAAAGAATACTCTGCTTACAAGATTGTAACAGGATCTGGAACACAGGACCTGGCTCTTGTTTTCGGTGAAGGTGTCGGAAATGAGAAATATGTGGATTTTAAAGTAACCTGGACAAAAGAATGCAAGGTATCCATTGTAAAGAAAGACCAGGATACAGGCAACGCACTGGCTGGTGCAGTGTACGGGATCTATTCCGATGCTGCATGTACAAAGCTGATTGCAGAGATGCCTGCAACTGATCAGAATGGTGCTTCACAGCTCACAATGGAAAAGACACAGGAAGTTGTTTATCTGAAAGAAATCTCTGTTCCAACAGGGTATCAGATCGATACAAAGTCTTATAATGTGACTCTTGCTATCGGAAAGACAACGACTAAAAATGTAACGGACAAACGAGTAAATGCAAAGCTCAACATTGCAAAACAGGATGCTGAGACAGGCAATGAAGCCCAGGGTGATGCAACACTGGAAGGTGCGGTATATGGTCTTTATGCAAGGGAAGACATTGTTCATCCGGATGGAAGAACCGGAACAATCTATAAGAAAGACACCCTGATCACATCCCTGACAACGGATAAGAATGGCGAAGCTTCTGTATCGGATCTCTATCTTGGAAAGTATTATCTGAAAGAGCTTAGTGCTCCGGTGGGATACGTACTGGATCCGACAGAACATGAGGTGGACTGTACTTACGAAGGTGCTACTGTTCCGACAGTAGAAAGAACTTCTGTATGTAAAGAAACTGTCATCAAACAGCCATTTCAGATCATCAAGGCAGCAAACAACGGAAAGACCGATGCAGATCTTCTGCAGGGAGTTGGTTTTTCAGCATGGCTTGTCAGTGATCTGAAAGTAAAAGCAGATGGAAGTTATGATTTTGATTCAGCCAGACCAGTTGTACTGACTGCAGATGGTCAGACAGAAATGTTTACCGATGAAAAAGGATATGCAAAATCGATTCCGCTTCCATATGGAACTTATGTGGTAAGAGAGACCACAAGCAAACACAACTATGCACCGGTTGATGATTTTGTAGTGAAGATCACAGAGAATCATCCGGATACACCGCAGACATGGCGAGTGCTTCTGGATAAAGAATTCAAAGCAAAATTAAAGATCATCAAAAAGGATGCAGAAACACAGAAATCTGTACTCCTGGCCAATACTGAGTTCAAGGTATACGACCTGGATAATCAGAAATATGTGGAACAGACAACATCCTATCCGAAGCCAACAGTACACAAATCTTATTTCACAAACGAGGAAGGATACCTGGTACTGCCAAAGAATCTGAAACCTGGTAACTACCGGATTGAGGAAGTGACGGCACCCGATGGGTACACGATATCCAAAAACTATGTGACAGTTGCCGTTGATACAGATACTGCTTATCTGACCGATCCTGTCACAGGAGATGCAGTCATTGATGTGGAATATACCAATGCCCCGGTCAAAGGTCAGTTAAAGATCTATAAACAGGGGGAAATGTTAAAAGGATTTGATAAGGATTTCCAGTATGAAATGGCCGGACTTGCAGGAGCAGAATTCGAAGTCTATGCGGCAGAGGATATCTATACTGCCGATCATCAGGTAGATGCAGATGGACAGAGAACTCTGTATTTTGCAAAGGATGCACTGGTAGCAACCGTCACAACGGATGCAGATGGTTATGCAACCGTAAAGAATCTTCCACTTGGCAGATACTATGTCAAAGAGAAGAATGCACCGGACACTTATGTGTTAAATACCGTGCCGGAAAATGTCGAATTTGCTTATGCGGATCAGGATGCTGCAGTGATCGAGAAAGAAATCTCTGTCACAGATGAACGACAGAAAGTGTCGATTACTGTCGAAAAACAGGATGCTGAGACAGGCAATACAGTAGCCGGAGCAGTGTTCGGTATTTACAATGCAAAAGACATTCAGACGAAAGATGGAAAAGTGATCGTCAAAGCAGATACTCTTTTACAGGAAATGACTTCTGATGAAAAAGGTCAGGCAGCATGTACACTGGATCTTCCACTTGGAAGCTATTATGTAAAAGAACTGAAAGCACCAGATGGATTCGTATCTTCGGATGAAGTACTGAGATTTGATGCTTCTTATCAGGGGCAGGATGTACAGACAGTAACATTAAAATCCGTAAAGAAGAACCAGCCGACAACTGTTGAGATCACAAAATCAGATGCAACAACCGGTGTAGAACTGGATGGAGCTTATCTGAAAGTAACGGATAAAGATGGAAATGTAGTAGATAGCTGGACATCTTCCAAAGATGCACCGCATGTGATCAAATATCTGAAAGTGGGTGAGACTTATACCCTACATGAAGAGTTTGCACCGCATGGTTATCTGGTAGCCAATGATGTGACATTCACAGTCAAAGATACCGGAGAGGTTCAGAAAGTGGAAATGAAGGACGAGGTACCGGTTGGTGAACTCATCATCAACAAAAAGGGAGAATTTCTGGATTCTGTTACACTGGCCGATAAGGTCAAAGGTGTGGTGGAACACATTTTCAACTATGTAACCGGAAAACTGACAGATGTTACGTTTGAAGTCTATGCTGAGGAAGACATTAAGGCTGCCGATGGCGTCAGTGACGATTACTATAAAAAGGATGAACTGATTGCAACGATCAAGACAGATGAAACCGGTATTGCAAAACTGGAAAATCTTCCACTTGGTAAATACTATGTGAAAGAAACAGGAACTGCTTACGGTCATGTACTGGATGGTGAGATCCGTCATGTAGATCTGACTTACGTGGATCAGAATACACCAGTTGTAGTCTATGACAAAGACTGGCAGAACAACCGCCAGAGAGTAGAAGTCAGTGTACTTAAGAAAGAAAAAGATTCTGACCGTACATTGGAAGGCGCTATCTTTGGATTATTTGCCAAAGAAGACATTAAGTCTGAGACAACAGGTAAAGTCCTGATCGAAGCCGATGAGATCATTGAACTGAAATCTACGGATGAAGAAGGAAAGATCACATTTGTTGCAGATCTTCCAATAGGAGCAACTTACTATGTAAAAGAGCTCTATGCACCGGACGGATTCGTAACCAACGATGAAGTAAAGGAATTTACCTTTGAGTATGCAGGTGAAGATCAGCCGACAGTCACTTATGATTTTACCTTTGATAATCAGCCAACCGTCGTTGAATTTACCAAATCCAGTCTGACAACCGGAAAAGAACTTCCAGGATGTAAGCTGAAAGTGGTAGATGCTGATGGAAATATCGTGGATGAATGGACTTCCGGTAAAGAAGCACATGTGATCCGTGAGCTGACTGTCGGAAAAGAATACACACTGGTTGAAACAAAACCTGCTGATGGTTACGTGACAGCTGAAAGCGTAAAGTTCACGATCAAAGATACTGCCGATGTGCAGAAAGTTGAGATGAAGGATGATGTAACGAAGGTGAAAATCTCCAAACAGGATATCGCCGGAAAAGAACTTCCGGGAGCGAAACTCACAATCCTTGATCAGGATGGAAAAGTTGTGGAAAGCTGGACCAGTACAGAGAAAGCACATTACATCGAAATGCTTCCGATCGGAAAATACACTCTCCGTGAAGAAACGGCACCGGATGGCTATCTGGTTGCAAAAGATGTGGAATTCGAAGTAAAGGATACCTGTGAAGTACAGCATGTAACTATGGTGGATGAGAAAAAACCGGCAGAAAAGACACCGGAAGGTGGAAAACCTGTCAGTGATTCACCAAAGACTGGGGATAACACCAATCTGTGGCTGTGGTTTATGCTTCTCGGCATTGGTGCGACTGGTACAGGAGCCCTTGCATTTATGAGAAAAAAGAAACACTAATCAAATAAGAATGAGCGTTCATGGAAACCGAAAGGAATCTGTGGACGCTTTTTTAGATGGGAGAAACCATGAGAAATATCATTATTTTTGTTGCTCTTCTGGGAGCAGCGGCAATATTTACAGTTTTGTATTGTCTCATTGCTGCCGGAAGTCAGGCAGAGAAAAAACTGACAGAAATCATGAGAAAAGAGGAAGAACAGAATGAAGACTAATAAAGATCTGATCATAGAACCAAATGCAGCTATTGAGGGAAGAAAGTACAGCGAAGAAAAGCCATGGTCCTGCAAGTACTGTTACTGGTGGGGAGGCAAAAAGAAAGGCTGTAGCTTGAAACAGTGCCACTATCTGCTTCCGGAAAAGAAAAAAGCAGTAAAAACAACACCATGTGGTGGCTGTCCGTATGGAAAACATGTTCCATGCATCGGATATTGTATTGCCCGTCTTCATTCTGAAATGAAAGGAAAGAAAGGACGTGGGTAATTGCAGGAAGAAGTAAATCAGAAAGTAATCAGCTTGAGCATCCAAGGAGTCAAGATCACTGCCAGTGTGCTAAAAGCAGCCCTTCGGAAGTTCCTGGAAATGGATAACCGCAGGAAACAGAAAGCAACGCAGGTGAAAATGGCAGAAAAGACCGGACGGGCTCAGGAGAAAGGAAGGGAAAAAGCCCGAAAAAAGATTGAAAAGAAAAAGCCGCATGGAAAGCAGACCATCAAGCAGCTGAATGCACAGGGAGTACAGCTTTCCAACTTAAAGATCACAGATGAAAATATCAAATCCTTTGACCGTGTGGCAAGAAAGTACGGGATTGATTACAGCCTGAAAAAAGAAGTTGGTGCGGATCCACCGAAATATCTGGTCTTCTTTAAGGCCAAAGATGTGGATGTGATGACAGCTGCTTTCCGGGAATATGCCGGAGTAGAACTGAAAAAGAAACAGGTGAAGAAACCATCCGTCAGAAAGAAACTGCAGAAATCTGTAGAAAGAAAAGCAAAGCACCGCCAGCGTGTGAAGCAGAGACAAAAATCCAGAGGTCAGGAACGATGATCCGGGAAAAATTACAGAAGATCCAGGTCAAGCGACTGGTGATCTTAAATCTCCCATATTTCTTTATCTTCTATGTAGCAGATAAAGGATCCTGGCTGTACCGGCATTGCCTGGGAGAAAGCATGGTTCAGAGACTTGGCGTGATGTTAGTCAATTTCCGACTGGCATTTTTAAGCTGGCTGCCAAGTATCGCTTTGCAGGATCTTACGGTAGGTGTTCTGGTTGCAGGTGCATTAAAACTGGTGGTCTACTATCGTTCTAAAAATGCAAAGAAGTTCCGGCAGGGTGTGGAGTATGGATCCGCAAGATGGGGAAATAGAAAAGATATCGAACCCTTTATGGATCCGGTCTTTGAAAACAATGTCATCCTCACAGAAACGGAACGTCTGACCATGAACAGCCGGCCAAAAGCCCCAAAGTATGCCAGAAATAAAAATGTGATCGTCATCGGTGGTTCCGGATCCGGTAAGACAAGATTCTATGTGAAGCCCAATCTTATGCAGATGACGGACCACGTATCCTATGTGGTCACTGATCCAAAGGGTTTAATATATAAAGTACAGAGAAACAAACGTTGCTTCATAAACAGAAGTTGCGAAGAAACGCTTATTTGTCTGTATTTGCAGGCATTTTCGCAGGAAGGAGGTGGAAAGCATGGCACAGCGAAATAACAAGCTGACAGCTCTCTATGAGAGATTGTCAAAGGACGATGAACTGCAAGGGGAATCAAACAGTATCACGAATCAGAAGAATTATCTGGAAGAATATGCACAGGCAAAGGGACTGACGAATATCCGGCACTATACAGATGATGGATTCAGCGGAGTTACCTTTAACCGCCCTGGATTTCAGAAAATGATTGCTGATGTGGAAGCAGGACTAATTGATACCATTTGTGTAAAGGATATGAGCCGACTGGGAAGAAATTATCTGAAAGTCGGATATTATACAGAAATATTGTTTCCAGAGAAAGATGTCCGTTTCATTGCAATCAACAACAGTATTGACAGTGCAACACCAACGGATAATGATTTTACACCATTTCTGAATATCATGAATGAATGGTATGCAAAGGACACAAGCAAGAAAATCAAAGCTATTTTTCAATCCAGAATGAAATCCGGCAAGAGATGCAGTGGTGCAATTCCTTATGGGTATAAGCATGATCCAGAAGATAAAAACCATTTGCTGGTCGATGAAGAAGCAGCAAAAGTTGTAAGAAAAATATATCAGCTTGCAATCGAAGGAAATGGTCCGGCACAGGTAGCAGATATTCTCACAAAAGAGCATATCTTAATTCCTTCGGCATATCTGGAACGGCATGAGGAAGGCGAAGTGAGCAGGAATCACGGTTACCATGATCCTTATATCTGGAATGCTACCGCAGTCAGCGGGATTCTTGATAAGCGGGAATATATGGGGCATACGATTCTTGGAAAAACAATCTGTGATAACTTCAAAACAAAGAAACGAAGAAAAGCCAGACCAGAGGAATTGATTATCTTTGAAAATACACATGAAGCGATTATTGATGAAGATACTTGGAATCAGGCACAAAAGTTTAGAAAAAGAGTGACAAAGCGTGTGGCAAATGGCACGTACAAACACAGGTTATCAGGGCTTGTCTATTGTGCAGACTGTGGTAGCAGAATGTCTTACAGAAGCCCAGAAGCACAAAAGAGAAAAGATGGGAAATGCTATGATTCAGACAGTAGTTTTTCATGCTCGGCATATGGAAACAAATATAAAGAGTGTACATTCCATTTTATTATGTCATCGGCACTGGATCAGCTTGTTGATGATTCTATCCGCAGAGTTGCCAGATTTGTTCTGACGAATCAAAAAGAATTTCTGGAACAGGTGGGACAGCTGAAAGAAACTTATAGTGAAAAGTTCCTGCAAGAATCACAAAAAGAGGTCAAATCAGCTAAGAACAGGATTCAGGAATTAGATACTTTGATAAAGAACCTGTATGAAGGAAATGTACTGGGGAAAATTCCAGACAGACATTTTAATCGAATGATGAAAGAATATGACGATGAACAGCAGGAACTGGAAGCAAAGGTGGCAGAACTGGAACAGGAACTCGGTCAGAATGAAAATTCGGAAGATGGTGGAGATCGTTTTGTTCGACTTGTTAAAAAATATCAGGACTTTGAAGAAATTACCCCAAGAATGTTAAATGAGTTTATAGATAAAATTATGGTTCATGAAGCGGTAGGAAAAGGTCTTGATCGGACACAGCGGATAGATATTTATTTCAACTTCATCGGACAGTTTGCAGTTCCTTTTTCAGAAGAAGAACTGGAGGCTGAAAGAAAAGCCAGACAGGAAGAAGAACAGCGTAAAGCAGAAGCCAAAAGAGAAAGACAGAGGATAGCTGCTAGAAAGTGTTCACAGAAGCGTAAAGAAGAACGTGCCAGAATCAAAGCAGCTGCGGAAGCTGGTAATGAAGAAGCAATCAGGCAGTATGAAGCAATTCTGGATAAAGAAAGGGAAAGACGGGAAAGAGACCGGGCAAGTCGCAAACGGAGTTACCAGAAACAGCAGAAAAAAGCAAAAGAGATTGAAAAGGCTGCACAGGCTGGTGATCCGGAAGCTATGAAAGAGTATGAAAAGATTCTGGTAAACAGAAAGAAAGCTACTGCCAGTACACAGAAATGGAGAAACAAGCAAAAAAAGAAGGCTCTGGAGCCTACCTACCAAATAGAACCAGAGCCAACTGAACTCGAATCGGAGCAGGAATTACCTGTCACCGCTTCGGCTTGATCGTATCACATGGACAGGAAGAAAACAAGCAGAGAGGTTATTGAATATGAAAAAATTAGCACCATTGATTCATGATACTGAGAATGGACTGGATTATATCCTTGTTGGAGAGATTTATTTACCGTTGATTGCAGTGCCAGAAGAGACACGTGATATTGGATTTTATGGAAGTCTCCGTAGGAACTATCTGAGAGATTATAAAAGCGGACTGTATTCTTACTTGTCACTCAGCGGAAAACTCTGGACGCATCTTGCAGATGTAAATGAACAATGCATACAGCGTAGAGATTTACTTATGGAGCAAATAATGAAGCAGGAAGACATTACTGAAGAATTGAAAGCCAGAAATCAAATGGAATGGGTTCGCCGGGCAAATAATGTAAGAAGCCGGGTAGATGAAATGATACTGACTGAAATGGTGTATGTGTAGGAGGGGCTTATGAGATACCGGATTGAATATGCAGACGGAAGATGCTGTAATTTTGTAAACAACAGAAAAGATTTGCTGGATTGGTTGAAAGCATTAAAAGATGAAAAAATTGTTGATATCCGTAAAGTGTACAAAAACGGTGTCACAGATTCAGTGATTGATAATTATCGGAGTTATCTGAAACAGTGAAAGGGGTGGACAGTCATGGTAGTTGTAAAACTCATTATAAGAATCCTGTTATTGCCAATGCGGATAAGCCTGACAATCGTACAGCTGGTGGTCATGTTCGTTACATGGCTGTCCGCAACTGTATTTCATATCCTGTCTGGAATTATCTGTATCACAGCTATATTGGGGTATGGATTCGGGCAGGAAACAGGCACAGAGACGATTAAAATGCTTGTAGTGGGGTTCGTGCTATATGTGTTGCCTATCATTGCAAGTTGGTTCGTTGTGTGGCTGGAAGCAATAAAAATCAGATTGATTGGAGACTAAAAAGATGGAATTAACAAGAAAAATGGAAGAGTTCATGAATGACCTGATTGGGAAAAGAATGGAAGAAGTTTATCAGGAAAAAGATGGAGAACAGTATGATCCATTCAATGAAGAATTGGAAGTGAAAGTGCAAAAGGTGATTCGGAAGCTACCGAAAGAACATGGAAAAATCATTTTTGACTATATGACGGAAACTTCAAATAATAACAGTGATCTGAATGAGTTTTACTATCGTATGGGATTAAGAGATGGGTTAAAGCTGAGGGAAGTCATTCAGGTTATGCTGGACGCATTAACAGAGTAGGCTGTGTGAAAGGAATGGAAGCAACAAATGAAAATGACGAAAGAGATTGAAGAATTTATTAACCTGACCATAACAGAACATATGGGAAAAGCATATGCGGATTGGAAATTGAGTCAGCCTTCGGTGACAGAGCCAGATGAAATTGAAGAAGCATATAAAAAAGTGATTGCTACACTTTCGCCAGAGCAGGAAGAAGTCATTACAAAATATTGTGACCAGATATTTAACAGCGGAGCAGAGACAGAAGAATTTTTCTATCGGTTGGGATTGAAAGACGGGTTGCATTTAAAAGCTGTGGTAAAGAAAGTAATTCAATCATTATCGTAATCAAGTAATTGAAGAAAAAATGGTTCAAATATGCTATAATTCCTATGTGCAGAGATAGAACACTCTAACACAGGTAATATGGCAATATATAATGAATTTGGCTATATCACAATAGATGATGCCAGAATTGATGAAACTTGCAATGCCTACTTCAAATGGAAAGATTTGAACACATATATTTCTAATAACAGCCATCGGGGCATAAATATGCCTGATGCGATTAGCGAACCAATGGGGTGTTATTGCTTGGGATATTTGTGGAATCGTGGTGATGAAGTAGGAGATGCTACTGATCCAAATACAGGAAGAAAAATTGAATTTAAAGCTACTTCCCGATTTGAAGGAGATTTGTCTTCATTTGGACCGAAATGTGTATTTGATGATTTGGTTTTTCTGAGATTTAAGTTAGATGAAAACTTGCTATATATTTATGACTTGAATATAAATTCAGAAGAATTTGGAAAATATCCAGCAAATAAAACTCAGACAATCCAAGAACAAAAGAATCAGGGAAGACGGCCACATGTAAGTCTTCAGACATTATTTGTGGATGCAAACAATTTAGAGCCAGACATTATTTTTGATATTCGAAGATGTAAGGCTTATAACAGAGTATCAGAATACTACCAAAGATTAATCGGTAAATAATACGAAAGGGCGTGTGAAAAAACGAAAGTTTTTTCAT
>ENA-OPAC01000762-OPAC01000762.1-human-gut-metagenome-genome-assembly--contig:-NODE-762-length-17319-cov-1.921339_pt1 | contig 17319 bp, 14 predicted proteins | sample MGYA00241052_ERZ501420 | MGnify/ENA primary metagenome ERZ501420 (study PRJEB25962, sample SAMEA2042513) | human gut metagenome | biome: human gut; feature: human-associated habitat; material: faeces... | reverse complement strand
GTAGGACATAATCTGCACCTCAAATTAGGTGTCCAGGTTTTGGGGTGCAGATCAACAATTTGTGGCTCTTTGTTTTGAAGATAACATCTATTTATTAATCTGTTTATATCGCAGATTAGCCACATATAATCTTGAAAGATAAAAAGTTCGGTCAATTTATAAGAAGATTTCAAGAACGATAAAAAATCCTGTATAATCTCACTAATTTTTTGTTCAATTTTAAGCTTTTGTAACCGAATGATCGAAACCTCACAAACTATTCCTGAACTCGTCTCATGGGCGAAAGAGCGGGAATTTTCATTAAATCTGCCGACAGAGCGTTTGGTGTTTTTACTGGCTATTGCCATCTATAACAACGAACGTTTAGACGGTGAGATGTTAGAAGCTGATTTAGTGGATATTTTCCGCCATACAGCCAATGCCTTTGACCAATCAACGGACGCGATTGCTACCCGTGCTAATAATGCCATCAATGAATTGGTGAAACAGCGTTTTCTCAATCGTTTTAGTAGTGAATTCACTGAAGGGCTTTCCATTTATCGTCTCACCCCACTGGGTGTTGGCGTATCAGATTATTATATTCGTCAGCGTGAATTTTCTGCATTGCGTCTTTCTGTACAGCTTTCTATTGTGGCTGATGAAATTCAGCGTGCATCTGATGCAGCAGAAGAAGCTACAGCAAAAGGGGAGAATGAGCACTTTTGGCGCCGAAATGTTTTCGCTCCGTTAAAATATTCAGTAGCAGAGATTTTCGATAGTATCGATTTATCACAACGCGTGATGGATGAAAATCAACAAAGCATTAAAGAAGAAATTGCCAATTTACTTACCAAAGATTGGCAGGCGGCAATTTCTAGCTGTGAACGTTTATTAGATGAAACCTCAGGCAATTTACGTGAGTTACAAGATACTTTAAATGCAGCAGGTGATAAGTTACAGGCTCAATTATTACGTATTCAAGATTGTGTAATTGGTCATGATGAGCTGTATTTTATTGAACAATTAATTACTGATTTACAATCCAAACTTGATCGTATTATTAGCTGGGGACAACAAGCTATCGATTTATGGATTGGTTATGACCGTCACGTGCATAAATTTATCCGTACCGCCATTGATATGGATAAAAACCGTGTATTCTCACAACGCTTGCGTAATTCTATCCATAGCTATTTCGATCATCCTTGGTTCTTGTGGACAGCTCAAGCGGAACGTTTGGTCGATCTGCGTGATGAAGAAATGGCATTACGTGAAGATGATGCATTGGGTGAATTACCTGAAGAATTGCAATATGAGTCTTTGGCTGATTTACATGATCAAATCGTCGAACATATGCAAGGCTTATTAATTCAATACCGTGAAAAAAATCGTCCAATCGATTTAAGTTTGGTCTTAAAAGAACAATTAGAGGCTTATCCACTTTCCCGTCATTTTGATGTGGCGCGTATTATTGTGGATCAAGCAGTGCGTTTAGGTATGGCAAATGATGATTTAGCCGGTCTTTATCCGCAATGGCAGGAAATTAACGATTACGGCGCAGAAGTGCAAGCGCATGTAATTGATAAATATTAATTTCGTGGCTTACCCAAAAACGAATTCATAAAATGAGAAATTAACCATGACAGATATTCAAGATGTAATTTCCCCGAAATTGGCAAATGCCATTGCAAACCCTATTTTCCCGACAGTGGACAGCTTATTGCGTTCAGGTCGCCATATCAGCACAGATCAATTAGATAATCATGCTTTTTTGATGGATTTCCAAAATGAGTTGGATGGCTTTTATCGCCGTTACAACGTGGAATTAATTCGTGCTCCAGAAGGCTTTTTCTATTTACGTCCGAAAGCGACGACATTAATTGCTCGTTCAGTGCTTTCTGAATTAGAGATGTTGGTAGGAAAAGTGCTTTGCTATTTGTATTTAAGCCCAGAACGTTTGGCGCAGCAAGGTATCTTCAGTACACAAGAAGTCTATGATGAATTACTGAATTTAGCAGACGAAGGCAAATTATTGAAAGCCGTCAATCAGCGCTCTAGTGGTTCGGATTTAGATAAACAAAAATTATCTGAAAAAGTACGCGCAGCGATCGGTCGTTTACGCCGTTTAGGCATGATTCATACCGTAGGTGAACAGCATAGCGGTAAATTTACGATTTCAGAATCAGTTTTCCGTTTTGGGGCTGAAGTCCGTTCTGGTGATGATCCATTAGAAGCACAAGCTCGCTTAATTCGTGATGGGGAAGCGGCAACACCGCAATCTCTCGAATTGGAAAAACAAGCAAAAGCGGCAAGTCATGCTGATGACCTCGATGATGAAGAAAGTGCGGTCGAAATTGATGAAGAATTTGATGATGCAGGAGAACAAGAATAATGTCTGATGTATTAGAACTTGAAAACGAAATCTATCAAGACGAACCAGAGCCATCAACCGAACAGGTTGAAGAAGAATTTATTGCTCCTGTATTAAACCAACATAATGGGGTAGAACGTGGTAAATTCCGTTCACTGACCTTAATTAACTGGAATGGTTTCTTTGCCCGTACCTTTGATTTAGATGAATTGGTGACCACACTTTCCGGTGGTAACGGTGCCGGTAAATCCACAACCATGGCGGGGTTTGTGACAGCGTTGATTCCAGACTTAACCCTGTTGCATTTCCGTAATACCACAGAAGCCGGCTCGACAGGTGGCTCTCGTGATAAAGGCTTACACGGTAAATTACGTCCAGGTGTGTGTTACGCAGTATTGGATACCATCAACTCTCGTCACCAACGAATTCTCGTGGGTGTGCGTCTGCAACAAATTGCGGGTCGTGATAAGAAAGTGGATTTAAAAACATTCTCGATTCAAGGTGTAGAATTATCCTTAAATCCGACCGCACTTTTCACCGAAACAGTCGGTGAACGTCAAGCGCGTGTACTCAATTTAAATGAATTAAAAGACAAAATTGAAAATCTTGGTGCGCAATTCAAGCAATATCATTCCATCACCGATTATCACAGCATGATGTTTGATTTAGGTATTATTCCAAAACGCTTACGTAGTGCCTCAGACCGTAGCAAATTCTATAAATTAATCGAAGCTTCTTTATACGGTGGTATTTCCAGCGCCATTACCCGTTCTTTACGTGATTACTTATTGCCAGAAAACCTTGGTGTGCGTAAAGCCTTCCAAGATATGGAAAGCGCATTACGTGAAAACCGTATGACCCTTGAAGCAATTAAAGTCACCCAATCTGACCGTGATTTATTCAAACATTTAATCACCGAAACCACTAATTATGTGGCATCAGATTATATGCGTAATGCCAATGAACGCCGCGGTAATATCGAAGCGGCTTTAGGTTTCCGCCGTGATTGGTATAAAGCAAAAGCTGAGCAAGAGTTATCACAACATCGCTTAATTGATTTAAGCCGTGAAGCTGCAGAATTGGCAGAAAATGAACGTACTTTAGAAGTAGATCACCAAAGTGCGGCAGACCACTTGAACTTGGTATTAAATGCGTTACGTCATCAAGAAAAAGTATCGCGCTATCAAGAAGATGTGGCTGAACTTACAGAAAAATTAGAAGAACAAAAAATGGTTGTGGAAACCGCAACCGAACAGCTTGAAGAAAGCCAAGCACAATTTGAGCAAACGGAACTTGAAATTGACCAAGTGCGTGCGCAACTTGCGGATTATCAACAAGCATTAGATGCACAACAAACTCGTGCATTGCAATATCAACAAGCGATTGCCGCGCTTGAAAAAGCGAAAACCTTATGTGGTTTAGCGGATTTAAGCGTGAAAAATGCGGAAGATTACCAAGCTGAATTTGCTGCCCATGCAGAAAGTCTAACCGAGCAAGTGCTTGAGTTAGAACATAAAATGTCTATTTCTGAAGCGGCTAAATCACAATTTGATAAAGCCTATCAGTTAGTGTGCAAAATTGCTGGTGATATGCCTCGTTCAAGTGCTTGGGAAAGCGCTAAAGAATTATTGCGTGAATATCCAACACAAAAAATTCAAGCACAACAAACCCCACAATTACGCTCGAAATTACATGAGTTAGAGCAGCGTTATGCTCAACAACAAAGTGCGGTTAAATTATTGGCTGATTTTAATCAACGTGCTGATTTATCTTTAGAAACCGCTGATGAACTCGAAGCATACCACGCTGAACAAGAAGAACTCATTGAAAGTTTGAATGAAGAACTTGCTGAGCAAGTAGAAAACCGTTCAACCTTGCGTCAAAAACGTGAAAGTTTGACCGCACTTTACGAAGAAAATGCTCGTAAAGCACCAGCTTGGTTAACTGCTCAAGCCGCTTTAGAACGCTTACAAGAGCAAAGTGGTGAAACCTTCGAGCATAGCCAAGATGTGATGCATTTTATGCAATCACAATTGGTGAAAGAACGTGAACTGACTATTCAACGTGACAATTTAGAGAAGCAACGTCAACAATTAGATGAGCAAATTTCTCGTTTAAGCCAACCAGATGGTTCTGAAGATGCTCGCTTGAATGTGCTTGCAGAACGCTTTGGCGGTGTATTGCTTTCTGAATTATATGATGATGTACCAATTGAAGATGCACCTTATTTCTCTGCACTTTATGGTCCTGCTCGCCATGCTATTGTTGTGCGTGATCTCAACACGGTACGTGAACAATTAGCCAATTTAGAAGATTGTCCAGACGATTTATATTTAATCGAAGGTGACCCAAATGCCTTTGATGACAGCGTACTTTCAGCCCAAGAGCTTGAAATGGGCGTTGTGGTGCAAGTGTCTGATCGTGAATTGCGTTATTCAAAATTCCCGCAAATTCCATTATTCGGCCGTGCTGCACGTGAAAAACATTTAGAAGAATTACAAGCTAAACGTGATGAAATTGCGGAAGAATACGCACAAATCGCCTTTGATGTACAAAAATGTCAACGTTTACACGAACACTTTAGTCAGTTTGTAGGCTTACATCTAGCGCTTGCGTTCCAACCAAACCCAGAAGAGGTGATGGCGGAAATCAATCAAGAACGCAATGAAATTGATCGCGAGCTCAATCAATTCTCAAGCACCGAACAACAAATTCGCATTAAATTGGATAATGCCAAAGAAAAAATGCAATTGTTGAATAAGTTAATGCCACAGCTTAACTTGCTTGCTGATGAAGAATTACTTGACCGTATTGAAGAATGCCGTGAACAACTAGATATTGCAGAGCAAGATGAAAGCTTTATTCGTCAACATGGCGTTGCGTTGTCACAATTAGAGCCGATAGCCAATACCTTACAAAGTGATCCAGAAAACTATGAGCGCTTAAAAGCTGATTTAACCCAAGCGGTTGAACGTCAAAAACAAGTACAGCAACGTGTATTTGCTTTAGCGGATGTAGTACAACGTAAAAATCACTTCAGCTATGAAGATGAGGGTCAAGCAGAAACATCAGAGCTTAATGAGCAACTTCGTCAACGTTTGGAACAATTGCAGTCACAACGTGATGCTCAACGTGAACAATTACGTCAAAAACAAAGCCAATTTGCACAATACAACCAAGTATTTATCCAATTGCAAAGTTCTTATGACAGTAAAAATCAGTTGTTGAAAGAATTAATTGCTGAGATTGGTGAATTGGGCGTACGTGCTGATGAAGGGGCTGAGGAACGTGCAAGAAATCGCCGTGATGAGTTGTATCAACAACTTTCAACCAGTCGTCAACGTCGTTCTTATGTTGAAAAACAATTAACACTCATTGAAAGCGAAGCGGAGAACTTAAATAAACGCATTCGCAAAGCGGAACGAGATTACAAAACTCAACGTGAATTGGTTGTAGCGGCGAAAGTCAGCTGGTGCGTGGTTCTGCGTTTATCTCGCAATTCTGATGTGGAAAAACGACTCAATCGTCGTGAGTTAGCTTATTTATCTGCTGATGAATTACGTTCAATGTCGGATAAAGCCTTAGGTGCGTTACGTACTGCGGTGGCAGATAATGAATATCTCCGCGATGCATTGCGTATTTCTGAAGACAGCCGTAAACCAGAAAATAAAGTTCGCTTCTTCATCGCTGTATATCAACATCTTCGTGAACGTATTCGTCAGGATATTATTAAAACGGATGATCCGATTGATGCAATTGAGCAAATGGAAATTGAGCTTAATCGCTTAACAGAAGAATTGACTGGCCGTGAGAAAAAATTGGCGATCAGTTCTGAAAGTGTGGCGAATATTATGCGTAAAACCATTCAACGTGAACAAAATCGTATTCGCATGTTGAACCAAGGTCTACAAAATATTGCTTTCGGTCAGGTAAAATCAGTACGTTTAGTGGTCAATATTCGCGATACACATGCGATGTTGCTTGATGTGCTGTCTGGTAAACAAGAAGAATATCAAGATTTATTCAGTGATAACCGTATTACCTTCTCTGAAGCCATTGCGAAACTTTATCAACGCATTAACCCGCATATTGATATGGGCCAACGCACGGCACAAACTATCGGTGAAGAATTATTAGATTACCGTAATTACCTCGAGTTAGAAGTTGAAGTCTTCCGTGGTGCTGATGGTTGGTTACGTGCTGAAAGTGGCGCATTATCTACTGGTGAAGCGATCGGTACGGGTATGTCAATCCTATTAATGGTTGTACAAAGCTGGGAAGAGGAAAGCCGCCGTATTCGTGGTAAAGACATCGTACCGTGTCGCCTACTATTCTTAGATGAAGCTGCGCGTTTGGATGGTAAATCTATTTCCACCTTGTTCGAACTTTGCGAACGTTTGGATATGCAATTACTTATCGCAGCGCCAGAGAATATCAGCCCTGAAAAAGGGACAACCTATAAACTGGTGCGTAAAATCGCTGGCAACCAAGAACAAGTTCATGTGGTTGGTTTGCGTGGCTTTGGCGCAACAGAGTAGTTTTTTAAAGCGGTCAAAGCAATTGGCCGCTTTTTTCATTGTTATTTTTATGAGAATTTAGGACGAATTATGCATAACCTTATTTTTGCCATTCTATGTAGTGTCGCCGTATCGGTATTACTCAAAGTTGCGCGCAAGAAAAACATCATTATTGAACAAGCAATAGCGTTCAACTATATTGTCGCCATTTCATTAAGCTATTTCTTACTCAAACCTGATTTTAAAGGATTAGAATTTACCGAATATCTAGCACAAAGTGATAGCACTCCTATTTTCCTGGCGTTAGGTATTTTATTACCAACCGTATTTATCATTATGTCTAAAGCCGTTGAATTTGCGGGTATCGTGCGTTCAGATGCAGCACAACGCTTATCGTTATTTCTACCGATTGTTGCCTCTTTTATTATCTTCCATGAAACATTAAGTCAGCCCAAAATTGTTGGCATTATTTTGGCATTCATCGGTTTATTCTGTATCTTGAATAAATCGAATGAACAAAGTGCGGTCACTTTTAAAGGTATTTTAGGCTTAATCGGTGTTTGGTTTGGTTATGGCACCATTGATATCTTATTCAAACAAGTGGCCAAAAGCGGGGGAGCATTCCCAACCACATTATTCATTGCTTTCTCATTAGCCGCTTGTGTCATGTTCCTGTATTTATTCCTAAAACGTACTCAATGGACAGTGCCAAGCTTTATTGGTGGAATTATTTTAGGCGTATTGAATTTCTTTAATATCCTGTTTTACATTAAAGCTCACCAAAGTTTCGTACAAAACCCAACCTTAGTTTTTGCGGGAATGAATATTGGTGTTATTTGTTTAGGCACCATCACCGGCGCATTTTTCTTTAAAGAAAAAATCAGCAAAATCAACTGGTTTGGTGTTCTTGTCAGCCTTTCAGCAATTTTCTGTTTATATTATTTAGATAAAATTTTGGCTTAATTATGGCAAACAATTTTAGTTTTTTTATCTACGATTATGAAAGTTTTGGTATCAATCCGGCAAGTGATCGTCCAGCTCAATTTGCTGGTATTCGTACCGATGCAGATTTCAATATCATTGGTGAGCCTATTATGTTGTATTGCAAGCAAACCAATGATTATTTACCCGCCCCGGAAGCCGTAATGGTCACAGGAATCACGCCACAAGAATGTAATGAAAAGGGGATTCCTGAGCCTGAATTTGCCGCAAAAATTCTAGCTGAGTTTTCACAACCTAATACTTGTGTGATGGGTTACAACAACATTCGTTATGACGATGAAATGACGCGTTATACCTTTTACCGCAATTTTATTGATCCCTATGAATATAGCTGGAAAAATGGCAATTCTCGTTGGGATTTACTGGATTTGGTACGAGCCTGCTATGCTTTGCGTCCAGAGGGAATTAATTGGGCTTATGACGATGATGGTATGCCAAGCTTTCGCTTAGAAAAACTAACCAAAGCAAATGGTATTGAGCATGAAAATGCCCATGATGCGATGGCAGATGTGTATGCAACCATCGCTATGGCTAAATTAATCAAAGAAAAGCAGCCTAAATTATTTCAATTCTTCTTTGAGCATAGAGGTAAAAAGGAAATTGAGAAGCTAATTGATACCGCGGAAATGACACCATTAGTGCACGTTTCGGGCATGCTAGGGAATTATCGCGGCAATTGTGCTTGGGTGGCACCATTAGCATGGCATCCAACTAATCAAAATGCTGTAATCGTCTGTGATTTATCAGGTGATATTGATAATTTACTCAGTAAAAGTGCGGTTGATTTGCGGCAAGATTTATATACCAAGAAAAGCGAGCTAGAAGAAAGGGGAGTTTCATCAGTTCCATTGAAATTGGTTCATATTAATAAATGCCCAATTTTGGCGCCTGCAAAAACATTGCTGCCAGAAAATGCGGCTCGTTTAGGGATAGACAGACAACAATGCTTAGATAATTTAGCAAAATTGCGTCAATCCTTAGATATACGCGAGAAAGTTATTGAAATCTTTTCAGAAGAACGCGAATTTGAGCCGAGTGATAATGTAGAAACAGAGCTTTATAACGGTTTCTTTAGCAACGCCGATAAAAACAACATGGCTATTTTACGTGATTTACCACCTGAAAAATTAGCTGAGCATGGTTTAGCATTTGAAGATAAACGAATTCCTGAATTGTTATTCCATTATCGTGCAAGACATTTCTATAAAACTCTAAATCGTGCTGAGCAAATCAAATGGCAAAAATATCGCCAACGTAAATTAGAACAAAGTGCGGTTAAATTTGAAGAAAGTTTACAACGGTTAGCAGAGGAATATTCGGATAATCCAACTAAGCTAAATTTACTACAACAGGTTTATGAATACGGTGCAAAACTGTTATCTTAATCTTATACATATCGTGACATAGTCACACAAATGCCAATCATTAAAAACGTAAATCTTAATCCCTGAGATTTACGTTTTTCTTTTTTAAATCTGATGATATTCACCTCATAAAATAACGCAGAATTTACGTAGCGTTGCCATTATTTGATACATATAAACTTCTTTATTTTTTCCTTACATAACAACTTTAGAGTGTATAAATCATTATTTAATCTTATTGCAAGGTGTTGTAAGGCTATATTCTGCATCGCTTGAGTGGTATTTGCAACCTGTGCATAACTTTGTGATTTTATTGATACGTAGCTTTCACTAACCTTGTAATTGATTTCGCATAATGTATATTATGTTAAATTTCATATGTAAATATGTCACAAATCAATATAAGTGACTATCCTATTTCATGCATTACTCAAAAAATAAGGTGATTTTGGGTTGTGGATATAAAAGAAATAAATGGATGTCTTTGAAATGGAATAATTAGAATTAGTATGAAATTTGTAGATAACGCTATGTGAATTCTGAATACAATTGCGTACATCAATTCTGCAGATTTCATTATTCTTGATCTGATAATGAGAATTTATTTTACATACGTTACATAAATGAGAATAATTAACATTGATTTTTCTTTTATTATTAGTCACTTATAAAAATAATTTAAAAAAAACACTTGACTATTCTCATTTGTGAGATTAGAATGCACACCGATGACAAGTTAAGCAGTCTTGTTTTTATTTTTAATCTCTACTTAATAAGGAAAGGAGTTGGTTATGCTTAATAAAGCAATCGCAGATAAGTTAAATGAACAAATCAATTTAGAGTTCTACTCTTCTAATGTTTATTTACAAATGAGTTCTTGGTGTAGCAAGCACGGTTATGAAGGTGCTGCAGCATTTTTACTTCGTCATGCTGATGAAGAATTAGAACACATGCAAAAATTATTCAAATATGTGAGTGAAACAAGTGGTATGCCACTTTTAGGTAAAATTGATGCACCTAAGAATGACTACAAATCACTTAAAGAAGTATTTGAAACCACACTTGAACATGAAAAACTCGTTACTTCTAAAATTAATGAATTAGTTGAAGTAACTTTTGCAAACAAAGACTATTCTACTTTTAACTTCTTACAATGGTACGTTGCAGAACAACACGAAGAAGAAAAATTATTCAATAGCATTATTGATAAATTTAACTTGCTGGGTGAAGATGGTCGTTCGCTTTACTTTATCGATCGTGATTTAGCAACATTATAATTTTAGAAGGAGAATACAAAATGTTATCAGCAAACGTAATCAAATTATTAAATGATCAAATGAACCTTGAGTTCTACTCTTCAAACCTTTACTTACAAATGAGTGCATGGTGCGAACAAAATGGTTTTGAAGGTGCCGCTAAATTCTTATCAGCTCACGCTGCAGAAGAAATGCAACACATGCGTAAATTATTCACTTATTTAAATGAAACTGGCGCATTAGCAGTAATTACTGCAATTGAAGCGCCTTCGCATGAGTACAAATCATTAAAAGAAATCATTGAATTAACTTACAAACACGAAAAATTGATCACAAGTAAAATCAATGAATTAGTGGGTAAAACTTTTGAAGAAAAAGACTACTCTGCATTCAATTTCTTACAATGGTATGTTGCAGAACAACACGAAGAAGAGAAATTATTCAGCGGTATTTTAGACAAATTAAATCTTCTTGGCGAAGATGGCAAAGGCTTATTCTTAATCGATAAAGATTTAGGTAACCTTGCTGGTCAAACCGCTTAATTAGATAATCATAAAGCTTAGTAGAAATACTAAGCTTTTATTTTACCCATTATTTGTGACAACGTATCAAATTATTTTAAACTTCCCTTTCATCTTTGAATACAAGTTGATGAAATTTAAAACAACCACACGTTTTTAATGAAATTTTACTTGCAACGAAGTAAGATAAACGTATAATTCAGAACAACCCAAATGCCTGGGTGGCGAAATTGGTAGACGCAGCGGATTCAAAATCCGCCGGTGAATAACCGTGTCGGTTCGAGTCCGACCCTAGGCACCACATTATAATCCTCGTCCATTGGACGGGGATTTTTCTTTTTGTATTTTATATATTTAAAATCAATCACTTATGAGCTTGTTTAGCCATAAATTCTAAGTTTATTTTTTAACTTGTATTGCCATTTTTTATCTAATTTTATATATTTTTATCTGATGACTGCACCAAAACTGCACCACTTTTTGCAGCACTGCACCAGCTAAATATAAGGGTAAAAAATGGCTACTATACATAAGCGTGGCAATAAATGGCGTGCGCAAGTTTACGACAATGGCGGGCGCAGATCTAAATCTTTCAACACCAAAGGCGAGGCAACGCAATGGGCTTTGGAAGAAGAGAGAAAATTAGATCTGCAAAAGAAAGGATTACAACCTGAAACGCTACTATCGGATGTTGTCGAACGCTATTTAAAAGAAATTACACCAACTAAACGAGGCGTGCGGCACGAAACTTTAAGGCTTAATAGGTTTATGCAGCACCCTATTTGCAGCAAATATATTGGTGATGTTACACGTAAAGATTTTGAATTGTGGATTGCTGAAAGGGAAAAATCAGTTAGCGGCGAAAGTATTAGGCGAGAACTATCCACTATTAAGCATATTTTTACCGTTGCGGTTGAGCGTTGGGATTATATTGAAAGAAACCCCACCTCAGGGCTTGTTTTACCGAAAGGAAGTCCACCAAGAACGCAGCGATATTCTGATGAAGAAATAGAACGACTGCTCTATGTTAGCAGCTATCATGATACATTAAAGACTGTTAGAGCAAGAACTGGCGCAGCGATGCTATTTGCCATTGAAACTGCAATGCGAGCCGGTGAAATTTGTGGGCTAACTTGGGATAATGTTGATTTTGAGGATAGAACTGCATATTTGCCGATAACGAAAAACGGCTCTTCTCGAAGAGTACCTTTATCGAAAAAGGCTATTGCAATTTTAGAAAGGTTAAAAGAAGAAGTTGGCAATACTGGAACGTGCTTTCAAATTGAATCAAAATCACTTGATGCAACGTTTAGAAAATTGAAAAAAATGGCGATGTGCGAGCATTTGCATTTTCATGATACCCGAAGAGAGGCGCTGACTAGATTAGCTAAAAAAGTTGATGTAATGACTTTAGCTAAAATCTCAGGCCATAAAGACATCAGAATCTTGCAAAACGTTTACTATGCGCCTAACATGGCAGATATTGCTGGATTATTAGATTAAAATTTAAAGAAAGATTAAAGAGCGGTCAAATTTTTTTTTATGTTTAGAATGTTCTTGGCGTAAACATAGTTGATTTATACTGATTTTGTTTTGCCGCCCATTCTTTTGCCTCTTCTGATGCTCTTGCAAAATTCTGACGAGCAACTTCTTCTCGTTTTTCTCTTGCAATTTGATCGGCTTGTTGCGGTGAAATACTGTTTACATCAACCATATTTCTTGCCGGTGCTGCAACGGAAGATACTGTTGCTTTAACTTCCTTTGCCACCTCTTTCGGCTTAGGATCGTATAAATCCATATCGCCGCCACTGGTGACATAAAGCGCACGCCCCATTTGTTCGCCACCTTTGAATGCAGATATAACGCTAGGGCTTTTCAGATAATTAGATCGCTCATTTGAAAGATTATCCATCTGTTTAGTAATTATATCTCTTTGAGCGGGATCTTCTGTTGAGGATAATTTATCTCTCAATGCACCTAATTGAGCATCATAAACACCTAACACTTGAACTGCACCAGTTAGATTTTTTTGCGCCTCTTTCATTCCATCGCCACCACTGCCGCTTGCTCTAGCGTATCTAGCTTTAATTCGAGCTATGGCGGCTGCCTCAGAAATATTATTGCTGAGTTTAATGTTCTCTAACTCAATATCTTGCTGATGCTTTTTATCGAGTTGAGCATCATCAAAGGCTCGCTGTTTATCAGATTCTTTTTCTTTCCAATCTAATAATTTATCAGTTTCCTCATTTTTCCAGCCTTGCTCTACATTTTTTACAACACCAGTACCGAATCCTTGAGCCATTGCGGCTAAAATGCCACCTAATCCCATATTACACCCCTTGTTGCATTGATTGAGGTTTATTGCCTTGCATTTGTGATTGGCGTTGATTTTCAAGCTCTGATACTTTGCCAATCATATCAACATATTGCTGCTCTTCTTCAGGCGGTAAAATACCATTTGTCGCCTCGCCAAATTGATCTAACGCATCCATTAAAATGTCGATAATGATGTCATCAATTTGATCTTCAGGTACACCAATTTGTTGCAATAATTGCATTGTTAAATCTTTTGCGACTTGCATCATCACTTGAGGCGGGATTGTTTTGCCATTTTGTTGAGCGGCTTGAATATTTGCGATCATCGCTGTTGCAACTAAATCCGCAACGCCTTTTTCAACGCCTTTTTGCTCAATTCGCTCTTGTGCAACATTAGCAATAGCATTGACTGAATTATCCATTACCATTTTATACATTTGCGACATATTGCCTTGCTGGCTCATATCAACCTGTTGCCCTTGTTGTGCAGTTGGCTGCGCATTACCATTTTGTTGTGCCATTGAATCTAAAATACCCATTATGCGTTCCTTATATTACTGAAATGTTATTCCACAAATTAACTAATTGAGGAATACTACTGTAATTTTCCTCATCTTTGTATTGACCGTTTTTCACTTTAGCTCTTTGCTGCATAGTACCTAAAATACCTTGCCCGGTATATTCAGTATTGCCGGCCATTTTTCGCATTTGCTCGCCATCTCTAAAGGCTTGCGCTGTTTTAATTGCATCCTCTTGTATTTCTGCTTTTAAAACTGGTGAATTTAAAGTTTCTGCCGCATATTTCATGGCGGAGTTATGTCTATACTTATCTGCAAATGCGTTTGCTACTGTGCCAAAAAATGACCCGCCAGCTCCACCTGTTGCCAAGCTGCCGACAACTCCAGCGGCTGTTGCACCCCAACCAGCAGCTCTAGAACCAAGACTATCCATATCTTCCTGATAGGCATCACGCACTTTTTGAGATTCTGCGTTATAAATTGCTCTCTGTCCTGGAGTCATTTTCCCCAAAACTTGGCTTTCTTTATTCAGCACACTATCCGCCACCGTGCCAAGCTTTGTTGCGCCTAACTGTACCGCACTTGTCGCAATAGCTCCAATCATTGATGCCGGCTCTGTAAAAGAGCCGATCATTGTTCCGATTTGGCTGCCTACTGCATTCCCAATCCCCTCTCTATCAAGGCTTTCTTTTGTGTTATGGTGAGCTATATCTCTAATCCGATCTTTTGATGTAAAAAAATCTACATTATCCCAATCCTGTCTTGCAGAATAAGGAGCATTTTTTGTCACATCACGACCGAATAATCCGTTAGTTAAACTTCTTCTATCGCCACTAACAGCACTAGATGCTGCCGCATTACTTTGATAATGCGAACCGATGCTTTGACTAATAGCACTGCGACCGCTAAAACCACTTTCACTACTTGACCGATTGCCACCGCTAGAGTCACTATTTCTAAAAGTATTATTGAAGTTGTTGGTATATCCGTTATTTTTACCATACAAATCAAGATGACGATTCATTCTGTCTGTCGTGCTTGTATAGTTTTTATTACTATCATCTTCACGCCAGCCACCACGACTATCATTAACTCGATTATATCCGGCTTTTTCTAAACTATTGCCAAAATCATCATTAATCGAGCCACCTCGCCCACGGCTACTACGCCCTCGACTTCCATAGCTATCACTGCCGCTCCCCCGAACTGAACGACTTGAGCGACCAATGGAATCCATATCCAAATTGGATGATGTAGATCTTGGCATGGTTATGCTCCTTTGTGATTGCGATCTATTTTGTTTTTCATTTCTGTCAAAATTCCACCGTTTGCCAAGCCTGGTGAATTATCAACGGTTAAGCTGTTATATGAAACATCAACATCCGGCACTGCTGAATATTTAGATTTTAGAGCATCTTGAATATTCAATAGCTCTCGTTGCTGCCTCATTAAATCCTTATTTTGTTCTTTTTGAGCAAAATAACTGCCAACGCCAAGCAAGGTATTCCCTAATAGATTTGTCGCCTCTTTGTTGTTTTCCATCCATTTGCTTGCCTTGCTTGCCGCATCACCTAACCACGATGCAGCTTCACTAACTGTATTCCAAGCACTATCCCAAAATGATGCCATAAATCCCCCTATTTAATTCCAATTGACGGTACGCCCAAGCTAGGGAAAGACGACCAATTTTGCTTGGTTGTTGGAATCCCTTGCATGAATTTAGACATAAAATTAAGCTCTGAATCTCGGCTGGCTTTCAGCTCTGTAATAGCCTTTTGCTTATCCTCAGCTTTCATTGCAGTGTTATTCAACACGGCAGCAATCTGAGCATCAAAGTTATTAGTGATCTGCATTGTAAAATCAATCGATTTACCGATAGTGTTAGCTGATACTTGAGCATTGAGATTTTTCATTTCATTCGCATGATTTAAGTTAGCTAAATCACGTTGATGACTTCTGTCCAATGCTGTTTGTGATGCGGTAAATTGATTTTGAGCTTGATTCAAGCGGCTTTGGTTGCTGTAATTTAAATCGGATTGCAACTGAGCCATTCCACGCTGATGACCACGATCCAATTCCGCTTGTGATGCGGCGAATTGATTTTGAGCTTGATTTAAACGACTTTGATTTTGATAATTTAAATCAGCCTGTAATTTCGTTTGCTTTTCAGTAAAAGCATTTTGAGTATCTTGGCTTGCGATTGGTATTGCCGCATCGAGCATTGCACGTTGAGCAGCCTCAGCGCCAATAGTTGAATTTTGTAAACCACGATTAGCCGCAATTCTCTCCCCTTTCGCCGCTGCACTATTCATCAATAATGAATTACCATTTAGAATGTTGGCAACATTGCCCGCCATTGTTTGAGAATTATCTTTCTCAGGCGTTGGCGAAATAGTTGGCGCTTTAGGCTGTTTTCTTAACGCATCAGACATTGATCCTAGAATTGACATATATTCTCCCAAGAATGAAAAAAAGCCGCTATTTAGCGGCCTCTTGTTGAAAATCATCGGTATATTGTCGGCGGTAAACCTCACTGAAATAGGAATCCTTGCAGTGATTGCGATCAAAGAATACCGCATTGATCAATATATGAATTACACGCCATCGTTTACGAGGATGCTCTGATAATACTGCACCTCGATAGGCTCGACTTGATAATGTTTCATCTGCCGCCCCGCCAGTGATAGCATTAAACAACTGATCGATTGCAATAATGACATGGTAAAACCATTTTTTGACTTTCTCTTCACTAAACATTATTTACCCTCCAAATGCTCTTGATACGTTTTCGACCAGCCGGATGACCAGTTATAATCTTTCGGATTGGCTGATTGTTCTAATAGCAATTTGTGCATATAGGCATTTTCATACATTTTCTCTTTGAGTGTTTTAGCTGCATTCCATACCGCCTTAAATTCCTCAAAATGAATCACTTGAGCAGTGTTATCCGCACAAATTAATGTATAGGTATTATCCTTGCCGTTTAAGTCAAAATCAGCTTTAATCTCAACCAACGTACTGCGGCCTTTATCGTCCGTATCAACCCATTTATTAATTGATGGAACGAAAACACCGCCATTTACGCACGCATCACGTTTTGCATTTATCTTTGCTCGAATATCATCTTTTTGCTTTCTGATTAATTCAGCTTTTTTCTCTGCCGGAATAAACCACTCAACCCCATTCCATTCATGAAATTCGCTTGGCTTAGGAGTGTTTACAAATTTTCCGTTGATAACGTATAAGCCATTTAAGCTATCCTCTTTTGTGTCAATCTCAAGCACGCCGCAATCAAGTGGGAAAAGTGATGATACATCACGAGAGCTTGAAATAATTAGCCCATTATCATCAAACATCACTTTAAGCGTATTCTCTGAGAATTGAGCTTGTGATTCATACCAATCTAGTCCATTTTCATCTTTAAGATAAATCGCACTTTCCCCGAAAGGTTTAACTTCAGGATTGTAAGGAGTGA
>ENA-OPAC01000761-OPAC01000761.1-human-gut-metagenome-genome-assembly--contig:-NODE-761-length-17326-cov-2.399224_pt1 | contig 17326 bp, 18 predicted proteins | sample MGYA00241052_ERZ501420 | MGnify/ENA primary metagenome ERZ501420 (study PRJEB25962, sample SAMEA2042513) | human gut metagenome | biome: human gut; feature: human-associated habitat; material: faeces... | reverse complement strand
AGGAGTTTATCTCCAACTGTTTAATTATTAGTGAAGGAGAAAAATTTACTTATGAAAATTTTAAAGGCTATGTGTGCAGCTGCTGTTGCGTTAAGTTTAGTTGGCTGTGCTCAAACATCAAATTCTGATAAAGAATTGACAAAGGTTACATTGATGTTGGATTATACGCCAAACACAAACCACACTGGTTTCTATGTAGCTAAAAACAAAGGATATTATAAAGAGGCTGGTTTAGATGTAGATATTATTGAACCAGGTGATAATGCGACAACTTCAATGGTTGCAGCTGGAAAAGCTGATTTTGGAATCTCTTACCAAGAAGATGTTACGTATGCCCTAACAAGTGAAGATCCACTTCCAATTAAAACAATTGCGACAATTATCCAGCACAATACTTCAGGATTTGTTTCTTTAAAGAGCGCAAACATCAATTCTGTAAAGGATTTTGAAGGAAAAACATATGCAGGATGGGGAGCACCAAGTGAAGAAGCTGTCATTAAAGCGGTTATGAACGAAGCGGGTGCTGATTTTAGTAAGTTAAACATCGTAGGATCTGATGGATCTGGTATTGCTGGACTTAGTGATGAAGTCGGTAAAAATAAAGTGAATCTAGGATGGGAATTCTATGGTTGGGCTGTTATTAAAGCACTACAAGATGGATATGATTTAAACTATATGCCTCTAGCTGATTTAGATAGTCGTTTGGATTACTATACTCCAGTAATTATCACTAACAATAAGATGATTAAAAAGAACTCAGATACAGTTAAAAAATTTATGGAAGCTACTAAAAAAGGATATGAATATGCGATTGATCATCCAAGTAAAGCAGCTGAAATCTTACATGAGGATGCATTGTCAGATACAGATTTGAAATTCCTTAAAGAAAGTCAAAAATATTTAAGTAGTCAATATGCCAAAGATGCAGATTCATGGGGTGTTATGAAAGATTCTGTATGGGATAATTATACAGATTTTATGTATGAAACAGGATTGATCAGTCAAAAGATTGATGCGAAAGACCAATATACTAACGAGTTTGTGAAATAATGAAGCTATATGTTGAAAAGCTAAATCTTGAATTTTCAGGAAAAGAAATATTAAACGATATTTCTTTTTCTATTCAAGAAGGTGAATTTGTTTCCATTCTAGGGCCAAGTGGATGTGGTAAATCCACCATTCTGAATGTATTGGCAGGATTAATTGAAGATTATTCTGGCTCTGTATTTGTGGATGATGAACCAATTACAGGTATTAGCAGTCATTTTGCGTATATGCCACAAAGTGATTTATTACTTGAATGGAGAACGATTTTAGATAATGTTTGTTTGTATGGCGAAATCAATCATGATAAATCAATCAGACAACGAGCTTTAAAAGAATTTGAAACATTTGGTCTTTCTGGTTATGAAAACGCATATCCATCGAGTCTTTCAGGAGGAATGCGCCAAAGAGCTGCCTTTTTGAGAACTTCTTTGTGTAAAGCGGATATTCTTTTATTAGATGAACCATTTGGAGCGTTGGACGTTATTACTCGAAATGATATGCAAGATTGGTTGTTACAATTAAGAAAGAATTATAATCGTACTACTTTATTAGTTACACATGATATTGATGAAGCTTTATATTTATCGGATCGTATTTTGATTTTATCGAATAAGCCAAGTCATATCTTGCAGGAAATAGACTTATCTAAAGAAAAGAAATCGAGGGATTGGTTATTTTCACAAAGTGATTTGAAGAAACAAGTTTATGAATTGTTGAAGGGTGAAAATCATGCATGATGCACATTATCATTATTCAAAAGAAATAAATGCGCTGCAGAATGAATATGGAATTTCTGGTATTTGTAACGTCGCAAATGAAATAGAATTTGAACTTGTTCATCAAAAGCAGTTGTTCTATTCTTGTGGAGTACATCCTTGGAATGCAAGTTTAGATACATTTGAATCCATGCTTCCTTTGTTAAAAAAGGCACCTATCATTGGCGAAATCGGCATGGATAGTGTATGGTGTGATTTGGATTTAAATATTCAAAAAGAAGTGTTTGAAAAACAGCTTCAGCTTGCATATGCTTTAAATAAACCAGTCATTCTTCATACGAAGGGTCAGGAAAAAACAATACTTGAATTGATTCGTAAATATCCAAATACATATGTTGTACATTGGTATGGATGTATGGATTATGTCAAAGAATATGATGAAGTGGTATCTTATTTCACGATTGGTCCTTCAATTGGAAAAGAAGAGGAAGTAACGCATTTAGTAAAACAAGTATCTATGGATAAATTACTTATGGAATCCGATGGTATTGAAGCTGTGAAATGGGCTATTGATAGTGACGATTATATTGCTGCTTTAAAAAATGAAATTACTATGGTGGCTTCGTTAAAGAATCAATCGTATTCTGAAGTTGAAAGAATTTTGGATCAAAACTTTTCAAAGTTAATAAAAAAATAGGAGAATTTCTTCTCCTATGCAAGACAGTCATTGAACTGTCTTTTTATTTGCTCTTCATTCATATTCTTTCCAATAAAGACTAATTGATTGATTCGATCTCCATACTCTTCATCCCAGTTTTGAGCTAGTTGAGGATTGGCTTTTAATAAATCCATTTGATCTTGTTTTGGAGCTGACGCAATCCATAATGAGTCTTCTGTAAGTGAATTTAATTTACCAGCTTGTTCAAATAAGTAGGCAGAATCAGGTTGGTTATCAAACCATACATAGCCTTTGGTACGAATCACATTCGGATAGTTATTTAATAGATTTGTGAATTTCTTTAAATCCAATGGTTTTCTTGTTTGCCACACAAAAGTAGAAATTCCATATTCTAAAGCTTCACCTTCGTGTTCGTGATGATGGTGTTCGTGTTCTTCGATTTCGTGAATCCAACCAATGTTGTTTTGTGCTTTTTCATAATCAAAGTTATGTGTGTTTAAAAGCTCTTCTAAATTAACTTGGCCAAAGCTAGCCTCAATGATTCCGGCATCTTTACATAGTTTATGAATGACTGCCTTGATTTCATTTTTCTCATCTTCGTTGACGGTTTCTGCTTTGTTTAAGATAACGGTATTACAGAATTCGAGTTGCTGCATCAATAAAGAGTCTAGCGAATCTTCATCTTCTACCGGTTCTAATAAGTGTTTACCACAATTGAATTCATTTGACAATCTTGCAGCATCGGCAACGCAGATGATGTTGTCTAAGTGGAATAGTTCTGGTAATCCTCTAGAATATAGTGTTTCATTGGCGGCTGTAATGGTTTGCGCAATGGGGATTGGTTCGCAAATACCACTCGCTTCAATGATGATGTAATCAAACTTATTGGATGAGGCTAAGGCTGAGAGTTGTTGTAAAAGATCTAGTTTTAGTGTGCAACAAATACAGCCATTGGTAAGACCTACAACGTCTGTGTCTTCTTTTTGAATTTGTGCATTTTTATCAATTAGTTTTTGATCAACATTAATTTCACCAATATCATTGACAATGATCGCAACTTTATATCCTTCTTGATTTTTTAGAATGTGATTTAATAAAGTAGTTTTACCAGCTCCTAAATAGCCAGTTAATAATAAAATAGGTATCGATTTTCTTTTCATTTTTAAAACCTCCTTTACTTATTGTATAATACATTAGAAAATTAATACATCAATGTTGATAAAAAACACCAATCGAAGCACATTTAAATGTACAACATTGGTGTTTTAATTTTATTGAACTAACACATCTCAATATGGATAAAAGTATATTGACTCTTTTCTATAAATTTTAGTTTTTGTTAATTTAGCCCAATTTATTTGATTTATTGGTTCCAATTTTCACGATTTTTGTGTATATTGTGTATGGTCCCCTTACCCAATGATTTCATTGGGCTGGTGACTTTGGAATTTGTTGGATTATTCCAATTTGTGGTGACGTTTTTGTCCGCATTTAATGCAGATGGAAACGTCTCTTTTTAATATATCTGAAATAATTTGTTCATAGTCAATAAGGAATGGTTCTGGATCTTTTGTATTTGTGGCTGTTCGTATAGCTTTTATTCTTTCTTCTTTATTGCGGTTTCCTAGAAATCCATAATGACGGATCTTCATAAAGTTTGATGGAAGTACATGCATCATATATCTACGAAAAAATTCTGTGTCGTCTAAAGTCATTTCCTTTATTTGATTATGATCTGAATAATCCTTGTAGGAAAATGTCACTTTATTATCTTCATACTTTTTGAGACGTGCATTACTTATCGCAATTCTATGTGTATATCTTCCAAGATATTTAACAACATGTTTTGCGCTTTTCATTGGCTTTTTAGTATATACCACCCAGTCTTTGGAATAGCAGCTATTTATGATTTCTTGAAATTGCTCTTTGTCTTTGATTTTTCTTTGATCAAAATTCTTTTTAGTATAGCTTAGGAATTTTCCTTTAAATAATTTAGATACTACTTTTACTGGAAGAAAGAATTTCTTTTTTGAATTTTTCCATTTTCCATTTGAATCAATTCCACCACCAGGAACGATCATATGGATATGCGGATGTAAAGAAAGATTTTGTCCCCAAGTATGAAGTACGGAAGTAAATCCAATTTTAGCTCCTAAATACGTTTTGTCTTTTGACAGTTCTTTGATGGTTTCTGCAGAAATATCAAACAAAACTTTATACATGAATTTTGGATCTATTAGACAAAGTACATTTAATTCATTGGGGATTGTAAATACAACGTGAAAATAATTCACATTCAAAGTAAAACGCTCCTGTTTATGTATCCATATTTCCTTGTCTACAGATCCACATTCAGGGCAGTTTGGATTTTTACATGAATTGTAGTGAATCTCAGTATGACCGCAGCATTCACAAACATCCGTATTGAAACCCATAGCTTCTGTTTTACATTCAATGATATTACGAAGAGCTTTTTTCTGTTTGTGATTCAATTTTGAATGATCGATTTTACCTTCGATATCCATGGATTTGAATATGTCTTGAATATGTACCATTACTCAATCTCCATTAAAGAAGAAAGAACTGGCGCTTGTGCTAAATCAGAAATATCGAACTTGATATAGCGTGATGTAGAAGAAAAGTTTGAATGTCCCAATAATTTCTTTAAAGTGAATATATTACATTCGTTTTTGAGCATAAGTGTAGCATATGTGTCTCTAAGATTATGGAAACGCATGGTTGGAACATAGAAAGAAAAATTTTTAATGTGGTTTTTGAAAAGCATATTGATGTAATTCTGATTGATGTATGGATTTTTAGAACAAGAATGACCAGCCGGAAATAAATAGCCATTCTTATCCGGTCTATAAACAATCCAATATTTACGAAGAGCATTTAATAACGCATTGGATAAAGGTACTTTGCGAGATTTACCACGCTTTGAATTTCGAATAGAAAGCAACATATTTTTAGAATCAATGTCGCTAACTTTTAAACGAGCCACTTCACCGACTCTAAGTCCGGCATCCAAACCGAGAAGCAGAAAAGTTCGAAGTCGTACATCTTTTGTATCGAGCAACAAATGAATTTGTTCATCTGTAAAAACTGTGATTTCTACGGGATCATATAAAATGTTGGGGAACTGTCTTCTAGATAATGGGCTTTCTAAAACAACATCAAAGAAGTAACGGATAGCACTGATAATTGCATTTAAAGAAGTAGGTGCATAAGTCTTTTTCATATGTACGACATAGTTCTGCGCCATTGAAACATTAAGAATAGATACATCTTCCAAATGATAAAAATCAAACATTTGGGAAAGATACCATTGATACATGTGAATGGTATTTGATGAAAGATTTCTATATTCCATCATAAAAGTAAATTTGTTTAAAGCTTCATCTTTATTCATAACAACACATCCTTTCAAAAATAAAGACAAAACTATGATAGAATAAGAAACAGGAGAAGAACTAGGCTATATTAAAAAAAGCCCACACTCGTTAGAGTGTGTTAGTTCAATATTTGCGATAAAAAGGAGTAAATTTTTTATGACAATTTTATATACATCCTTCCATATATTGGATTTAGACAATGATACAGTACAAAAAAAAGAGATGCCTGAAGAATTCCAAGGTTTTGTGAAAGAATATATTGAGTATGCGAACTCAAATGAGAAAAATAAAATGTATACCATTCATGATGAACAAACACAAGTTGTTTCGTGTATTCGTCAAATGGCATTGAATCAAGAAAAATGTGAAGTTCTTACAGATAGTATTGCAGATAAGCTTTTGATGAGTGAAAAACTTGCACAGGCAAAAATCTATCGCATGGGTTCTAATGTGAAAAAGGGAAGTCTAATTCAGGCTTTGGTACAAAATAGTAGTGATGAACTTTTATTTGTGGTTGCTAAAGTGGAACATTCAAAATGGTATGATGGAAGTGATTTATCAAAGAAGTATGGATTTTCAGGAGATAAGAAATCATTGTGGAAATCAGCTGTATTTTCAATGTATGAAATTAATTCGCACATTGTATTTAAAGATGTTAAGGCATATTCAGATACTATGGCAAAATATTGGACAGTTTCATTCTTGGAGTTAGATGAAACTAGGGATGATGCCAAAAATACATATTCCGCATTTAAGGCCGTGGATAATGAATTGAAGAGTGCTGTAGAACCTGTTTCTAAAAAGGATTATGTAAAGTTATCGAGTGAATTACAGAATGTGATGAATACACCACAGCAGTTAAACTACAATCAGTGTATTGATAATTTAATTGATTCGTATTCTTTTAGTGAAGAAGAAATTGAGAAAGATGTTATTAAAGATTGTTTATTAGCGCTTCCTGAACGTAAAAATTTTGATACAGAATTTAAAGTTGTTCCCGAAAGCTTGAATAATAAACGTACAAAAAAATTCCAGTTATCCCAAGGTATTGAATTAACGATTCGTTCGGATGCCATGGAATATCCAGATAAGATTGTATCGACTGTGGTGGATGGAAAGCGCGTCATTCAAATTGTTTGTGAGGATGATGATACATATGATGCGTTTGCTTAAAATAGACTGAAAGAATTCAATTTGTATAAATCCTAAAATAGTGGTTTAATTATGTCATTATTTAAAGGGGGTATTTCAAATGAAAAATAAGAATGTATTAACAATTCTATTATATGTTTTTGCCGTTTTATCATTAGCTTATACGTGCTACGCGGCAATCCAAGCATATAATACGTTTACTTCATATTACAGCACAAATTTAAGTGTAGTGAATTTGATTTTGTACATGATCACAACGTGTTATGAAAGCATCTGCTTTAGTGTGCTATTCTATGCGTTAGGCGTATTTAGTGAAATGTTTAAGAAGAAGGAAGAAGAGAAATAGTTTTATACTGTTTCTTTTTTCTTTAGGAAATGATTATGAAGAAAGATTTTAAAGAAGGGGCCAAGGCAGCAACCCCAATTATTTTAGGATATATTCCTGTTGGAATAGCGTATGGCATGTTGGCTAAAGCAACAGGATTAACATTTTTTAAAGCGTTGAGCTTTTCCTTATTTGTGTATACAGGAGCTGGACAAATGGCTGCTGTCACAATGTTAGCTCAAAATGCTGCTTATGTAACCATTGTATTCACAGTTTTTATTTTAAATTTACGACATATTATTATGAGTACATGTATTATGGAAAAGATGGAGAAGACAAACTTGTGGGTTCGTTTACTTTTATCTTTTGGTGTTACAGATGAAGTGTTTGCGATGTCAATGACGGATAAAAAAATCAATAAACTAACTCCATCATTCTTTGCAGGATTAGCCTTGTTTAGTTATCTATCATGGAATGTAGGCTCAGCTTTAGGTATCGTATTTTCAAGTATACTACCAAGTATTGTATCGAAGAGTTTAGGTGTTTCCTTATATGCGATGTTTATTGGCTTGTTGGTGCCGAATATGAAAAAGTCAATTCGTTTATTATATGTAGTGATTTTGACAATGGTTGTAAACTGGGTGTTGAATCAATTCTTATCGAGTTCACTATCCATGTTGATATCAACACTAGGTTGTGCGTTGATTGGAATGTGTTTTATTTCCAAGGAGGATCTACAATGAAATTTGCGATATTGATTTTATTTCTTTGTTTATCAACATATATACCTAGAATGTTGCCAGCCTTGTTTATGGAGAAGATTCAAGTATCGGGAAAGGTTAATATATTCTTGCAATTGATTCCTTATACGGCCATGGCGTCCTTGATTTTTCCAGCTATACTATATGTAGATAAGAATATATGGATTGGCATTATAGCAAGTGTTGTAGCAGTAATCGCAGCTTTAAAAAAAGTTACCTGTAATTGGTGTTGTTTTGGAAAGCGTGATATCTTGTGTAATATTTTATATGCTTATGCTTTCATAGAAATGTAAAATATTTACAATCATATTGTAAACAGTTGCAAAAGGTGATATAATTTCATTGGCTTCGAAAGGAAGTTTTAAGAAGGTTTGCGTCAATAGAAATCGTATTTTGCTCCTTCCTCAAGTTCACTAATGATTTCAAAGTTGACGTAATAGATTAGGCCTGAGTGAATCCGGGCCTTTTTGTGTGTTAAAATGGTGTTGGTGATGGTATGGAACGAATTGAAAAACAGATGCAGTTTATTTTGGAAATTGATAAAGAAAAACAAATCAAAAGAAAGACACTTCAAAGCAATGGGAAAGACTTTGAGGATGATGCTCAACATGCTTGGCATATGGCTATTATGACACTATTATTAAGTGAATATGCCAATGACGAAATTGATGTATTAAAAACAATTTCCATGTTGTTGATTCATGATCTTGTGGAAATTGATGCAGGGGATACCTATGCATATGATGATCAAGGCTTGAAAACGCAAAATGAAAGAGAGAATTTAGCAGCTAATCGCATTTTTAATTTATTGCCAGAAGATCAGGCCAAAAAAATATTTGATTTGTGGAATGAATTTGAGGAAAGAAAAACGGCTGAAGCTAAGTTTGCCAGGGTGTTGGATAATTTTCAGCCTGTTATGTTGAATGCTGCGACGGATGGAAGAATGTGGGCTGAAAATGGCGTGCATCTTGAAAAGATATTAAAGCGAAATGAAAAAACACATGAGGGTAGTGAAGTGTTGTGGAAGTATATGTATGAGCATTTCATTTTGCCAAATGTTAAGAAGGGAAGAATTAAAGAGTAATTCTTCTTTTTTTTGAGTATACTACTGTACAAAACAAAGTAGTGGTGATAAACTAGTAGTGAAAGAGGTGGTTTGATGAAAAAAGGATTTATTATATTAATTATTTTTATTCTTGTTTGCATTGCAGGAGGTAGCTTTCTTGCAATTCATTTGATTCGTAATATAGAAGTAAATGAAACTTCGATTGTGAAAGAACCATTGAATCATGAGGGGATAGAGAATTTTACTTCTGTCAATTTAGATTTGACAAGTATGGATGTTAAAATTGAGAAATCCAGTGAGAATGCCATTTCTTATCGCTTGCAGGATGTGAAGAAACAAAAGCTGGATTATTCTGTTGATGATGGCGTTTTAACTGTAAAAGAAATAATTTTAGATAAACATTTTGTAGGTCATGATGATAATGAAGTGATTATTTATACGACAAATGATTCTTTAATTGTGAATGGCAATCTTGTTGCGGGAGATGTTGAAATTCAAAACGTGGCATTAAAAGATTCTAGAGTGACAAGTGTATCTGGTGATATTTCTATTGAGAATGGAAATTTAAATAATTGTACTTTTGTTACTACAAGTGGAGATGTTGAATTTGATGGGCAATTGGCAGGAGACAATGCATTAGAAACTACATCCGGTGATGTAAGTGCAGAAAATATAAATAATGCTTCAATCACTGCCTCTACAACATCTGGAGATATTGAAATTGGAGAAGAAGAATTTACGGGTTCTGTAACTCGTGTGTTAGGAACAAATAATGCGACCTTAACTTTAAATACGACAAGTGGAGATATTGAAATTAACTAAAAAAATAGGCAAGCGAAATTAATCGTTTGCCTTTAATAATTCTTCTAGAATTTGAACTGCATTTGTAGCAGCACCTTTACGAATCTGGTCTCCACAGCAGAATAGAGATAATGTATGATTTGTTTCATCCGTGATGTCTTTACGAATTCTTCCAACATAAACTAAGTCTTGATTTGTCGTATCCTTTGGCATTGGATAGATTTGATTTTTTGGATCATCTTTTAATAGTACGCCTTCAGCTTTGGATACTAATTCTCTTGCCTCATTGACATCCACTTCATTTTCACATTCGATGGTGATACTTTCAGAGTGAGAACGCCAAATAGGGACACGCACACAAGTACAGTTAACTTTTAAAGCATCATCGTGCCATATTTTTCTTGCCTCATTTTGCATCTTCCATTCTTCCTTTGAGATGCCTAAATCATCAAAGTCTCCAATTTGAGGAATAAGATTAAATGCGATTTGGTAAGGGAAGGCTTTTGATGGAATATTTTCATCTTCAATTTGATTCTTTAAATCTTCAATTCCTTGAACACCAGCACCTGATACAGCTTGGAATGTTGTCACAATCATGCGTTTGATGTGGTATTTTTTATGTAAGGCTTGTAAAGCTACAAGGGCAATAATCGTTGCACAGTTTGGATTGGCAATCAAGCCATGATGGTTTTTAATGTCTTCTTTATTCACTTCAGGAATTACTAAAGGAACATCTTTGTCTAAACGGAATGCACTTGAGTTATCAACAACGATACATCCTGCTTCTTTGGCCCATGGCATCCACATTTTTGTGATGTCATTTCCTGTTGCACCTAATACATAGTCAACACCTTGAAAGCTGTCTTTTGTTAATTCTTCAACAATGTGTCCATCGATTTCTTTGCCTTTTGATCTGGCACTAGCTAATAATTTAAGGTCAGCCTGAATGTTTCTTTCTTTTAAGCATTCTAACATTTGTTGTCCTACAGCACCTGTAGCACCGGCAATTGCGATTGTTGTCATTCTTCATTTCCTCCTACGAAAGTATCATATATAACTTGGACTGTTTTTGTGAAGTCTTTTTTCTTAACTCCCACTGTAATATTGATTTCATCACTGCCTTGGGCAATCATAACAATGTTGATGTTGTTTTTACCTAAAGCACCAAATAATTTACCACTTGTACCTGGCTTATCTGACATGTTTTTACCAACTGTAGAAATTAAAGCTAAATCATCTTGGACAGTTAATTTATCTGGCTTTAATTCATCTTTGAAGTGTGCCAAGATTTCATAAAGACTTTCTTCAATTTCTTTTTTCTCTACAACAATGTTGAATGAGTCAATTCCACTAGGAATGTGTTCAATACTGATATGGTATTTTTCTAGGATGGATAGGGCTTTACGAATGAAACCAACTTCATTTGACATATGCTTTTTATAAACATAGATAGACATAAAATCCTTTTTACCTGCAATACCTGTAATTGGATATCCACTTTTTACTTTTGAATGTTCTTGGATGATTGTACCTGCGTCTTGAGGACGATTGGTATTTAAAATGTGGATTGGAATGTTAGCTTCTTTAACCGGGAAAATGGCTTCTTCATGAAGTACGCTTGCTCCCATATAGGAAAGTTCTCTTAATTCTGAATATGTGATATGAGTAATTCCTTTTGGGTTTTTAACAATTGTAGGATCAGCCATTAAGAATCCAGACACATCGGTCCAGTTTTCATATACGTCGGCATGAAGACATTTTGCTAAAATAGCCCCTGTAATATCGCCTCCACCACGTGGGAAGACTTGGATGTGTCCATTTGCACTTGTGCCATAGAAGCCTGGGAAAACAAAGTGGTCGTATTGAGCATATTTAGCTTGAAGTTTTGCGCTGGTCGCATCCCAGTCAATGGATTTATCTAATTTAAAACGAATAATATCTTTGGCATCCACAAAGGCATAACCTAGATATTCAGCCATTAATTTAGCACAGAAGTATTCACCGCGACTGACGATAACAGCTTGGGACATTTGGTTAAGATTGGTGTAAAAGGCATCCAACTCCTTTTCAATGGGTTGTTTAAGGCCTAATTCATTTTTTATTTCGATGAAACGGTTTTTGATAAGTTTAAAGACACTCGATGCATCAACATGGTATTTTCTGTGGGCATCTAACAGGTAAAGCAGATCCGTGATTTTGTTGTCGGCCGCAAAACGTTTTCCAGGAGCCGATACAACAATGTATCGGCGTGTTGGATCTTGTTGAATGATGTTTTTGATTTTTTTGAACTGTTCAGCATTTGCAACACTAGAACCACCAAATTTAGTGATTTTTAACATATGACTACCTCCATAATGCGATAAAACTATTTTTATCTAATTCTTTAACTTTCTTAATGATCGACATATCCTGGTTTTCAATCCAGTAATAGTTCGCTTCTTTCTTTTGAATAGGATAGTAATTCTCTAGGGAAACATCACTGCGAATTAGCCACGTTTCTTTTAAAAGAGACGTATCAAATTCTTTTGGTGTTGAATAAACAATTTTTCTTTCTTTATTTTCAAGTGTATCTAAAGCATTCTGTACCATGGCTTGCGCTGTAGGTAATTGGCCAGCGCCCTGACCATAATAGCCTAGTGTATCAAAGCTATGAGATAGGATTTTTTGTGCGTTGTAGTTGCTAGGAACATTGGCTAAAAAATCATTTTCATCCATGCAGCAAGGAGCGATAATAGAAATGATCTTATCGTCAATTTGTCTTGATATGGATAAATGACGTATGACTTTATTGTTCATTTTGATGAATTTAATGTCCAACATTTTGATTGTACGAATTCCTGCATAATATGGAATGTCAACGATGGGTATGTTGAAAGCTAAGCTGTTAGAAATCTTTGTCTTATAATATACGTCAACACCATCAATATCGTTAGATGGATCTTTTTCAGCATATCCTTTATCTTGAGCTTCTTTTAAAACGTCTTCAAAATCCAAGTTGTTTTTTTGCATAGAATCTAAAATGTAGTTGCTTGTGCCATTAAAGATACCTTCATAGCCTTGTAGTGGTTCAAGTCTTTTTAGTTTTAATAAGGCATCGATAAATGGAATACCACCTGCAACACAAGCTTCTACCTGAATGCTTCCTCCATATTCTTCTTCAAGCTCTAAATAGGTATCGAGATAGGTTGCGACAACAGCTTTGTTTGAGCTGATGACATGTTTTCCTTTTTTCAAAGCTTTTTGAATCAATGTGTTGGCAGGTTCTAATCCGTTTAAACATTCAAAAACGATATCAATATCATCTTGAACTACCATATCTTCATTGTTAGAAAAATAAGGTAGGTTTTCTTTTTCTTTACGTACATAAACGTATTTTATATTGATATCATCCAATGCTTTTGCAAGGATTTCAATTCCTTTTCCGACAACTCCATAACCTAAGATAACTGCGTTCATATAGTTCCTCCTGTATCTTTTTAGAAAACACTTGTTTTTAAAGTGTGAACATTGTATCATATGGAATATAGATTTTCAAGGAGGATTCACATGAACGATTATATTTCTACAAGAGACGCACACCAAAGCGTTTCCAGCAAGCAAGCCATACTAAATGGAATGAGTCCAGATGGAGGTTTATACGTACTTCCAACTTTAGATCAGATACATTTAGATTTATCTTTAATATGTTCAAAGTCTTATAAAGAAAATGCCGTTTATATACTTTCACATCTTCTTACAGATTATACGAAGGAAGAATTAGTGGCATGTGTTGAAAATGCATATGCGAATTCTTTCTCTAAAAAAGAGATTACACCTGTAAAAAAAGTAGATGATATTTATGTGTTAGAACTTTTCCACGGTCCTACATGTGCCTTTAAAGATGTTGCGTTAACTCTTTTACCACAATTAATGTCCTGTGCCTTAAAAACTACGAACCAAAAAGCATTGATTTTAACCGCCACAAGTGGAGATACAGGTAAAGCGGCTTTATCTGGGTTTTGTGATGTAGAAAATATTGGTATTAATGTTTTCTATCCATATAAAAAGGTTAGTGCCATTCAATATCGTCAGATGGTTACGCAAAAAGGAAATAATGTGAATGTATTTGGAATTCAAGGCAATTTTGATGATGCGCAAAGCCAAGTAAAACGTCTATTCTTAGATGAAGAATTGAATGCATATTGTGCGAAACAAAATATTCTTTTGACAAGTGCCAATTCCATTAACGTGGGTCGTCTGGTTCCTCAAATCGTTTACTATTTTGATAGCTACAAACAATTAGTGCATCAAGGTACTATCAAATTAGGGGATAAAGTTTCATTTAGTGTTCCAACTGGAAACTTTGGAGATGTTTTAGCTGGATATTATGCATATTTGATGGGGTTGCCAGTAGAAAAGTTCTATGTTGCCAGCAATGCGAATCGTGTATTAACAGATTTTTTAACGACAGGTATCTATGATCGAAATCGAGATTTTATCCAGACTATTTCACCAAGTATGGATATTTTGATTAGTTCAAACTTAGAAAGATTATTGTATTATGCATCAAATAAGGATACACAAAAAGTATCGAAATGGATGCAGGAATTAAATGAAAAGGGTCGTTATCAGATTGATGATGAAACTTTTAAAACCATTCAAAACTTATTTGCGTGTGGCAGTGTAGATGATGAAAGTACAAGCTTAGAAATTAAATCAGTATATGATAAGACAAACTATGTTTTAGATCCGCATTCGGCCATTGCGTACAAAGTCGCAAAAGAATGTAAAGATCGTCCTATTGTTTCTTTGGCTACAGCTTCACCTTATAAATTTAGTCAAGATGTTTTGAAAGCATTAGGATATACAGAAGATAATGAATGGATGGCTATGCAAGATTTATCAAAATATTGTCAAGATGCAATTCCTACTCAATTAAAGGAGCTTCAAGACTTAGATGTTTTACATGATCGTGTTATAGATGTAGCATCTATGAAAGATGTGGTATGTGAAAGTACAAAAGAGGTATTCCATGATTAGTGTGTGTGTCCCAGCAACAAGCGCAAATTGTTGCGTGGGATTTGATTGTCTTGGTATGGCTGTAGACTGGTGGGCTCACTTTACTTTTGAAGAAAGTGATACGTTGATTGTAGAAGGTTGTCCGGATGAATTTAAAGGAAAAAACAATTTAGTCGTGCAAGCCTTTTATACAACTTGTGACTATTTACATTTGGAATATCCGACTTTTAAACTAACGATAGATACAGATGTGCCTTTTGCCCGTGGCTTGGGTTCAAGTTCAACGTGTGTTGTTGCGGGAATCTTAGCTTGTGATGCATGGTTTAAAAAGGGTATGGACAAGATGGAAGTCTTAAAGATTGCCACAAGTATAGAGGGACATCCTGATAATGTAGCACCAGCTATTTTTGGCCAGGCTACAGCTTGTTTTATGGAAAGAGAAGATGTGAAAATGAGTCTTGTTCCATGTGCAAACTATCACTGTTTGGCCATTGTACCTCGTTATGAAGTAAAAACTTCTCAGGCAAGAAAGGTTTTGCCGACTGGTATGGCATTTAAAGATTGTGTTTCACAAGTATCGCATGCACTCGTCTTTATTCAGGCTTTGCAACAGGGAAATGAGTCTTTACTTGCAAGTTCTTGCAGGGATTTGTTACATGAACCATATCGTAGGCAATTTATTAAGGAATATGATAGGATAAAGAAGTATTGTGATTCAAAACAACTTCCAATGTGGATTTCAGGAAGTGGTTCAACTATGATGGTTGTTTCGTTAGAAAAATCTCATTTGGTTGAATTATCCAAGATTTTAGAATCTTGTTTTAGTGAATTGGATTATAGATTTTTAACTATAGCCAAAGAGGGGGCGTTTATAAAATATGAGTAAATATTATGTTGTGAGCGGCGATATTTTACCAGATGTTTTAGAACAAGTTATGCAGGCACGTATTTTATTACAGTCGGGCAAGGCAAAAAGAATTAGTGAAGCTGTTAAAATGGTTGGTATTTCGCGTGGCACATATTATAAATATAAGGATGCTGTTTTTTCATTTAATGCAGAACAATCGAATCGTAAGGCAATTATTTCGATGATTTTAAGAAATGAAAAGGGCACACTTTCTAAAGTTTTATCGTTAGTATCTGTAAAACAAGTTAATGTTTTAGCTATTAACCAAACGATTCCTATTAATGGAATTGCCAATGTAGCACTTACTTTAGATATTAGTGATTTAGAAATCAGTATTCAGTCTTTAGTCAGTTTGATTGAGGCTATGCCGATGGTAGAAAAAGCTGATTTGGTAGCTGTAGAATAATGAGACGTGTTTTAAGTTTTATATTTGGCTGGTGCTTTATCATTGTTTGTGTTGTGTTTAGTATCAAAAGTACGGCATTAAACCCGGATTTTTATATTCCTAAATATGAAGAGATGGATTTGGCTAGTGATATTGGTGTTTCTAAGAAAGATTTGAATCAAAGTATTCGTTTATTGTTGGAATATTTAGATGATAAACGGGCGGATATAAAGGGACATATCACATGGTATGGTGTATCTCAAGAAACTTTTAATGAAAAAGAAACGAGTCATATGGTGGATGTAAAGGCGTTGTATCAGAATGCTTTAAGGGTTGCTAAAACAGCATTTATTATTCTAGTGTTGATTGTTTTATATTTTTACTGGAATGAAAAAGAATTGATGTTTGCGTATTTGAGTAAAGGTTTTTTAACGGCCATGTTTACATTCATATTAATGCTTGTATTTTTTGGGCTTTGGATCTTTACAGATTTTACGAGTTTCTGGACATGGTTTCATACGATTTTCTTTACGAATCAATTGTGGCTGTTAGACCCCAATACGGATTTCATGATTTGTATGCTTCCAGAAACAATTTTTTATAAGCTGGTACTTGCTTGTGTAATTAAAGTGATTGGTTTTGTCGCTTTGGCAAGTGGATTGGCGATTTATTATATGGTGAAAAAGGCACCGATAGGTTTTGAAAGATGATTGTACTTGCGTCTAAATCTCCACGAAGAAAAGAGATATTAAAAGATTTGGGCTACGATTTTATTGTTTGTCCAGCCAAAAAGGATGAAGTGTTTGATTTAAGTTTAGGTTTGGATGAGGCTTTAAAAAAGGTGGCTGAATCCAAGGCAAAAGAAGTAAGAGAATTCTATTCAGATTCGATTATTATATCGGCAGATACGATTGTATGTTTGGATCAAAAAATATTGGGTAAACCAAAATCAAAAGAGGATGCGATGAAGACGCTGAACGCATTATCAAATCGTAGGCATCAAGTAAAAACGGGTGTTTGTATAATCTATAAAAATCAAACTTTTCTACATGTCGAAACGACGGATGTTTATTTTAAAAAACTTACAGAACAAG